>Ga0194120_10000079_pt1 | contig 146785 bp, 133 predicted proteins | sample TA2MahCa65mmetaG_FD_148642 | JGI IMG/M metagenome (GOLD analysis project Ga0194120, IMG submission 148642) | Freshwater microbial communities from Lake Tanganyika, Tanzania - TA2015019 Mahale Deep Cast 65m | ecosystem: Environmental > Aquatic > Freshwater > Lake | place: Tanzania: Lake... | reverse complement strand
TGGACAAGTGGCTGATGGTCATGTGGATGCTGGCCAACTGCAAGAACGGAGTCAGCAGCTACGAAATAAGCCGCGCTACCGGGATCACGCAGAAGTCCACTTGGTTCATGCTTCAGCGAATCCGGCTCGCCAATGCAGGATGACACTACGGGCGGCAAACTCAGTGGCGAAGTCGAGGTAGACGAGACTTTCATCGGCGGCAAGGCGCGGAATATGCAAAAGGCGAAGCGTGAGCGAGTTATCACCGGGACCGGCGGCAAAGACAAGGCAATGGTTCAAGGGTTTGTAGAGCGCGGCGGGAAGGTCCGCACAAAGGTTGTAGACAGCCGCAGGAAGAAAGCCCTGCAAACAAACGTACGTGAGCACGTTGAGGCTGGCTCCGCTATCTTCTCCGATGCCCTGAAGTCGTATGAAGGGCTGGCGTCCGAGTACCAACATCAGGTGATTGACCACGCCGTTGAGTACGTTAACGGCAATGTCCACACCAACACGATGGAAAACTTCTGGTCGCTTCTGAAGCGTGGGCTTCATGGGACCTACATCAGCGTCGAGCCATTTCACCTGTTCCGCTACGTTGACGAACAGGCGTTTCGGTACAACAACCGCCGAGAGATGGACGATGCGGACCGTTTCAGTCTCGCGGTTACTCAGATCGTCGGGAAGCGGCTGACTTGGAAAGAAGTCACCGGCAAGGTTGACAAAATACCGGAAGTCAACTAGCGGTCGCTTGCTCCGGGGTCCGAAGCGGAAGGCTTGACGTTTCGCTTCGGCTTCGGTCCTCGCCTGTTCGGGTTCTTTGCTGCTTGCCTCCGATGCTCCTCTATGCGCTCTTTGATGACGCCGTGTGGAACGGCGAGCACATGATCCACAAGTGCCGTGAAGCGCTCGTACTCGACCGAGTGTTTCATTTGTCTCCATCATACTGCACCTAGGCCCGATTGGGGAATGAAGCCCTGACCTTTGCGGTGAACGGCTCCGCCCGGATGTTGTCCCGCTGGAAATCGTTCTCGGCAACAACAGTAACGATATTGGCCGCCTTTAGCAGCAATTCCTCACAGCGCGTACCATCCCAGAGATTCTTCATGATTCCATCGCAGTATCTCGACATCTCATTGGCGTGCATTGGTGGAACAGGCTCTCCGACCAGCAAGCGAAACGCCATAATGATGTGAAATCTTGCTGGCTTTAGCCTGCTCTCCAACTTTCCCTTCTTGAAGAGCATCTCAAGTGCATAGAAGACATAGGAGGCTGCGTAGTATGGCTCCAGCCTGTGTCCTTTGGCAAAGATCTCTTTGGTGACTTTGTCGCGGATGCTCTTATAGTTTCTGGTTGTTCTGTGTGCTTCATCAAGAAACATTGAGGCAAAGGATCTGATTACATTGGCTTCTGTAATTACTCTACCCTTGTCGATACCAAGCCGATCATACTGGCACGTTCTGCGCTCGTAGTAGAGACGTTTCGACTCTTCCGAGAAGGATTGAAAAAACTGCTCTAGCTGCCGGGGAAACTCTTGGAGCGCGAAGAACTGCTCTTCCTTCACTTCCGTCTGTCGGTTTGTGGCCCGGACAATGGATGCGATCACACCTTCGTCATCAGTGCTGATGATTCGTACTGGGACCATGACACGATCTGTCAATAATGTCCGATTGTCGTGCAATACGTGGCTGGTCTGGCAACCGTTGACAATCTGGAAATCAGTAATGCTCAGACGATTGCCAGAAGGAACTAATTTTCTGGCGATGAGCGTGATGCCGTTATTCATCAGGACGAACATATCGTTCGTTTCCGACTTCAATGTACTCTGGATCTCCTTGTTGACTTCGTTATACCCATACCAATCCCGGACATTGCTCTCGAAGAGGCCGGGAAGCATCTCGCCGGTCTCTCGACTGATTACTTTTACGAACTCGGTAGAGGGAAGAAACCCGATATAGGCGTCCTTAACCCCAGAAACATCTCCGACTGCGATCTTGTTTGGGAAGCTGAAGGTCTTGGTGACCGCATTCCGTGTTTGCCGGTAGAGCGCTTGGAGCCTAGCCGCATCCACAGGAGTTAACTCTACAGCAGAAAATATATCCGTATCCCTCAGGTCTTCGGTCAAGATGTTGATGCGTGCCTGAATGTTCGTATCATCCTGCCATTTCCCCGTCGTTACATAGTAGAGTTTGCAGGATGGAAGGCCGCGATCAAACTTGGTGCTCAGCTCGTAGATCTTTGTGGCGACTTCCGCCGCCGCTGCAACTCTTGCATTGCGATTCAATCGTGGATTCTCGCTGAAAAAGTCCGTGACTCCGCCTCCGAACGTGACCACCTTAGCGGCACTAAAGCTAGAACTCCTTTCTGCCTGAATGAAAATGAATTGAACATCCAGGCTTGAACTGTCGGACTCATACATCGCCAGACTCTCAACGTCTGTGATTAGCGTCCCGTTCACAATGATCGCTACGGCGTCAATACCTGTGTCCGTCCCGCCGCCATCATTCCCGTTCTGGTTGTGGCGTCCATCCCCGGTTACCACATCGTCGGTATCAAAATGGATGTTGTGATGCTGCTTGATAACACAGAATGCCGCAAAGTGCTCGAAGCGTTCGGATTCATCTAGGGACTCAATGTGATACTCCGTGGAGAACTCCGTGACGTAGCGTTCAGTAATGCGGTCCATTGTGGTTCTGCCTCCACTGAGGTATAGATGGGCGGCTACACGGCTTAACGCCACGGGGCCTCCCCCGATGGACCATGGTTGCACGTTGCGATTGATGAGTCAAGTAATTTATCGCTCTACGGAGAGGCGCTTGGCACCGGATGGCTCTCCTCACAGCAGATGATCGAGAACGGCCATACTCACTACCTGGCCGAAGGGTGGAACAAGCTGCGGATCGTCGCCCGGGGGCCTCGGATACAGACCGGGGTCAATGGCCACATGATCGAAGACCTGACCAACGAGGATGTGTACAAGACACACGCGAAGGGCTTCATCGGGCTGCAAGTACACGGCCTCGGCGACCGCGAACTCAAGGATCCTGCGCACGCGGGCCTGGGGATCACGAAAAGCCAGCCGCTGATCGTCAAGTGGCGCAACATCCGCATTCGGCCACTGGCCGCCGGCAACTGATAGACTATCGGCTCATGGCCGGATGAAGTCGTTTTCGCCGGTGAGGCGCAGCCTCCTTCGACATTTCCAAAGGCTCAACTAACCGATGAACATCAAACAGGACGCAATCTCTTCCAACGCCGGGCGGCTGCTGTGGGCCGGTTTTACGGCGATCCTGGCCGCGGGCGTGGGGTTCGGCGTGCGCGGCGGCATCCTGGCGAACTGGGGCGCCGAGTTCGGCTTCACCAGCGCCGAGCTGGGCGCCATCACCGGCGCGGGACTGACGGGATTCTGCTTCGGCATCATCACCGGCGGCGTGGTGGTGGACAAGCTTGGGTACGGGAAGCTGGTGATCGCCGCGTTTGTGTTCCACGCCCTGTCGGCGATCGTGACCTTCGCGGCCATGCCGCAGCAGGCGAAGGGGACGGCCTACAACTTCCTTTATTGGGGCACTTTTATCTTCGCCATCGCGAACGGAACGCTCGAGGCGGTTGCCAACCCGCTGGTGGCCACGCTGTTTCCGAACAAGCGCACGCACTACCTCAACATCCTGCATGCAAGCTGGCCGGCCGGCCTGGTGCTGGGCGGCGCCATCGGGTGGTTGCTGGGCGATCATTACGGCTGGCACTGGAAGTGGCAGCTCGGCCTGTTCCTGATCCCGACGATGGTTTACGGGGCGATGTTCTTCGGGCAGCATATGCCGCAGTCGGAAGCGTCGCAGAAGGGCCTGACGCTGGGAGGCATGTTCAAGGATGTCGGGCTCCTGGGCGGGCTGGTGATCTGTTTTCTTCTTTCGCTCTTCTTCCACGGCGCGCTCGGGATTCCGCAAACAGGGGCGTATGTTCTGGCAGGCGCGCTGCTGCTCGGCGTGGGCGTTCTGACGCGCTTCTCGATGGGCAGCTTTTTGCTGTTCGTCCTGTTCGTCGCGCACGCGATGGTGGGCGCGGTGGAGCTTGGCACCGACGGGTGGATTCAGAACATCACGGGCAACATCCTGACGCCGGCCGAGGGCAAGATCCTGTTCGTGTTCACGTCGATGATCATGTTCGGGCTGCGTTTCGCGGCGGAGTTTATCGAGCAGCGGATCGGCCTTTCCCCGGTCGGGATTCTGACGTCCTGCTCGATGCTCGCCGTCGCCGGGTTGCTCGCCACCTGCCGCATCCAGACATTTCAAGGCGCGATGCTGGCGCTGTTGATCTATGCCGTGGGCAAAACCTTCTTCTGGCCGACGATGCTGGCGGTGGCCAGCGACCGGTTCCCTCGCACCGGAGCGATCGCCATCAGCATTATGGGCGGCATCGGGATGATGTCGGGTGGCATGATCGGCGGACCGGGCCTCGGCTATGCCAAGGACCGCTTCACCAGCGCCCACCTGGAAAGCACGCGTCCGGAAGTCTATGCGAAGTACAAAGTGGCTGAACCGGCCGGCTGGCTGTTTTTCCGGGAAGTGGCCGCCTTGGACGGGCGGAAACAGGGAGATGTGCAGGCGAAGCTGGCGCAGGCGCGGCAAGAGCTGGCCGACGAGGGGATCAAGGATCCTCAGGTCGCCATCGAGCGGTTGCCGGAAGAGGAGCGGCTTGTACACCAGGCCGGAATCCAAGGTGACCGCCAGACGCTGGTCGCCGATGCGGCGATTCCGGCGATGATGGCATTCATCTATCTCGGCCTCCTACTCTACTTCCGGTCGATCGGCGGTTATCGGGCGGTGCACCTGGCAGGCACCGATGCCGCCTCTCTCCCAAATTCGGATAGTATCGCGCCCAACATGGGTATGGGAAACCAGAAGGACCACTAAGCAGGAACACGTCGAACACGTACCCGGTCACAGCAGATCGCCCCGCCCGGCCTTTTCGAGCAGCTTCACCACATCCCCCACACGCTGCGCCTGCTCCCGCCGCACAATGAGCAGCGCGTCCGGCGTATCCACCACGATCAGATCCTCCACGCCCGCCAGCGCCACCAACTTCCCCTGAGACTCCACGTAGCAGCGGTGGGAATCCAGCGCCACAATCTCGCCTCTGCCGGAATTGCCGTCCGGATCCTTCGGCAGCAGCTCATAAACGGCGTTCCAGCTGCCTAGGTCGCTCCAGCCGATGTTGCCGGCGGGAACGCCCCAAACCTTGCCTGCCTGCGCGGCCTTCTCCATCACTGCGTAATCGACCGAGATGTTCTCGCACCGTGGATAGGTGTCGCGCAGCCGCGCGGTGAATCGCCGGTTCTTCAGCGGAGGAAGGGAAGCCAGCAGCGAAGCAGTGCGTGGCAGATAATTGCGCAGCGCCTCCTGAAACACCGCCGCGCGCCAGAAGAATATCCCCGCGTTCCAATAGAAGCGCCCCGCGGCCAGGAATCGTTTGGCCGTCTTCAGGTCCGGCTTCTCATGGAAGCGGCGCAACGGCACGGCTTTACCGGCGCCGGCGCGCGCCGGAAACTCCAGGTAGCCGAAGCCCGTTTCCGGATGCCGCGCCTCGATGCCGATCGTGGCCAGATATCCTCTCTCGGCCGCCGCGAAAGCGGGTTTCAGCAGTTTGCGGAACTCAGCCGCGTCATCAATCTGATGATCGGCCGGAAAGACGCCGAGCACCGCGTCAGGATCCCCCATCGAGATCAGTTGTGAGGCCAGGCCAAGGCACGGCGCTGTGTTGCGCTGCGCGGGTTCGGCCAGGATCTGCCGCGGTGGCACCTCGGGTAGCAGCTTGGCGATCGGCTTGCGCAACTGTTCCGTCGTGAGGATCCAGATGCGTTCCGGGGGAATCTCCGGCCGCAGCCTTTCCACCGTATGCTCCAGCAGGGTGCCCTCATCGAGAAACCGCAGCAGTTGCTTGGGCGTCAGCGTCCGGCTGCGCGGCCAGAACCGCGTTCCGCGGCCCCCGGCCAGGATCAGGCCATAGCGATTCGATTTCGGCATGAAAGAAGGCGAAGGCTTACTCGGCCGTGTGGCCGCGGATCAGCTGGAACGTGCGCACCCACCGCGTCTTGGAAAAGAAGTTGAGCGCGAGATCCTTCATATGATCCATGCCAATGTCGGGGCTCGCCAGCCGGTCCGTCGGCGCGTCGTAGCTCCAGTAAATGATCAGCGGCTTGCCGATAATGTTCCCCCGCGGCACAAAGCCCCAGTAGCGGCTGTCGAGCGAAGAGTCCCGGTTATCCCCCATCGCGAAGTAGTGGCCCGGCGGAACCACCACTTCCCCGTTCAGGACATGCTTTTCCAGCATCTCCTGCGCCGGTTCATAGACGCGCACGTTGGGATCCGATGGAAAATTGTCGCGGTAGGAGTCGTAGTATTCCGTCTTGTGGTACTTGTATGGCTCCGCCGAAGCCGTCCCGTTCAGGATCACCTGCTTGCGCTCGATCCGCATGCGGTCGCCGGGAACCGCGATCACGCGCTTCACGAAAGTCTGCCGGATATCCACCGGATACCGGAACACGATGATGTCCCCGCGCTTCACTTCGCTATAGGGCAGCAAGTGCTTGCTCAGCGCGCCGGGAGGCGAATAGGTCAGCTTATCCACCAGCAGGTGGTCGCCGATCAGCAGCGTGTCTTCCATCGAGCCGGTGGGAATGACAAAAGCCTGCACCAGCGTCGTCGTTCCGAACAGCAGCAGCAGGATCGTTACGGTCCATTCCGCGATCGTCCCGCGCGGTGGATCGGCCGTCGCCGCCGCTTCATGCGGAGCGGTTTCAACGCCGGCCGTTTCGGTGGGCTGTTTCATGAGAATTCCTTCGGTGTGTCCATTTCCTATTGTAGTGCCTCAGCCGGAATCGGGCGAGTAGCGCCGCAGCCGGTACACCTCGAGGATCGAGAAGTAGATGTTCACGAAACCCAGCCCGCTTACCGCACCGCGGAAGTGCGGGCTCCTCCACACGCTTCGCCACGTCTCGGCGATCCACGCCTGATCGGCCGTGCTCGCTTCGATCCAGGCGAAATAGTTCGTGTTCCAGGAATCCAGCCACGGAAACACAACCAGAAACACACCCATTTCAAAACAGAAAATCGCAAACAGCAGGCCGGTCAGCTTGTGGTACCACCGGTAGACCCGGCTTGGGGCGGCGGTTTCTACTTCCATGCCGCTCCTGCTTCGGTGAACAGGGACAGTTGCGGGTCGCCTCCGGCCAGCCGCACCGGCTCGTAAGAAAAGCGGTGGTGCGCCGTGGGGCCATGTTCGGCAAGAGCCTTCAGATGTTGCGGCGTCGAGTAGCCTTTGTGCGCCAGAAAACCGTACTCCGGATACAGGTGGTCCCATTCCGCCATCGACGAATCACGGTCCACCTTGGCCAGGATCGAGGCCGCCGCGATCGACCGGCACAGCGCATCGCCATCTATCAGGCCGCGCTGCGGGATCGCTGTGTCCAGCCTCAGCGCGTCCACCAGCAGATAGTCAGGCTCCACCGGCAGCGCCTCCAGCGCCCGTCTCATCGCCAGCCGGGATGCCTGATAGATGTTCAAGCGGTCAATCTCACGATTATCGGCCCAAGCCACCGCCCAGCCGATGGCGCGCTCCCGAATCACTCCGGCAAGCTCTTGCCTTACCTCAGGCTCCAACTGCTTGCTGTCGCGCAACCCGCGGATCGGCCGCGCCGGATCCAGAATCACCGCGGCGGCATAGACCGGCCCGAACAGGCAGCCACGCCCCGCTTCGTCCAGCCCCGCCACCCGCGCATAGCCCCGCGCATGGGCCGCCCGTTCCAGGCGGCTGCTACACCGCCGCGTGTTTGCAGCTGGCTTGCTCGACCGGGTAGGCAACGCCGCAACCCGGTTTACTGGCGCTCTTTCAGGCGGGCCGCTTTGCCGCGCAGGTTGCGCAGGTAGTACAGCTTGGCGCGCCGCACCTTGCCCGTTCGCACGATCTCGATCTTGTCCACCACCGGCGCGTGCACAGGAAAGATCCTCTCCACGCCGTGGCCGAAGCTGATCTTCCGTACGGTGATCGTCCGCCCGACGCCGCTGTTGTTGTCGGCGATGATCGTTCCTTCAAACGCCTGCAGCCGCTCCTTGTCGCCTTCGCGGATCTTCACCTGTACCCGCACCGTGTCGCCCGGCTGTATCGGGGGAACCTCGGCGCGCTTGAATTTGTTGGCTACCTTCGCTAGCAGTGCATTGCTCATGGGGATACTCTCTTTTGAAATCCTGTTGGGGGGTAAACTTCTATTTAACCAAATCCGGACGGTTCCTTGCTGTCTTCTCTCTGGCCGCCTCCAGCCGCCACCGCCGGATCTGCTCATGGTTGCCTGTCAGCAGCACCTCCGGGACCTTCCAGCCCCGGTATTCCGCCGGCCTCGTGAACTGCGGGCAATCCAGCAGCAGCCGGCCCGTTTCCTCATCGCGGCGGAACGATTCCCATACCGTCGAATCGGCGTTTCCCACAACTCCCGGCACCAGCCGTCCCACCGCATCCATCACCAGCGCCGCCGCCAGCTCTCCGCCGCTTAATACATAATCGCCGACCGAGATCTCCTCATCGGCCAGATGCTCGGCCACTCGTTCATCCACGCCTTCGTAGCGTCCGCAGATTAGCAGCACCTCCTCACATTCCGACAGCCGCCTCGCCGCCGCCTGGTCAAACAGCTTCCCCTGCGCCGACATCAACACCACACGCGCCGCCGCGCGCCGCTCCCCCAAAACCGCCGCTACCGCCTCAAAAACCGGCTCCGGCTTCATCAGCATTCCCTCGCCTCCGCCGAACGGGCGGTCGTCCACCGTCTTGTGCCGGTCCTGTGTCCAATCGCGCAAATTATGTATCCGCACCTGAATCGCGCCCGACTTGATCGCCCGTCCTACCACCCCGTGCTCGAGTATGCTCGAGAAAAACTCCGGAAAAATCGTCACCAGGTGGAACGTCATTTGCGGTTCAGCTCCCTCAATCCTTCCGGCAGCCGCACCTGAATCAGCCCGGCCTTTGGATCGATCTCCACGCATATCGCCTTCGCGAACGGAACTAGGATTTCCTCGCCGGCGGCGCTCACCACCTTCAATAAGGTCGCCGCGCCGCCTTGCATCCAGTCCTCCACTTTGCCGATCTCCTCACCCGTCTCCACATCTTCCACCCGGCACCCAACCAGATCGGCAAGATAAAACTCTCCCTCTTCCGGAGGCGCCATCGTCTCGCGCCGCTGGCGAATCTCGGCGCCGCGCAGCGCTTCCGCATCGGAGATGCTATCGATGCCTGCCAACTTCAACACGGTTTTTCCCTGATGCAGCCAGGCGTTCTCAATACGGAATACGGCTCCTTCTGCAGGCAGCCCGCGTCCGAAAAGAGAAACCTCCCCGGCGCTTTCGAAAGTCTCCAGGGAATCGGCGTAGGAAACCACCACCACTTCGCCTGCCCGGCCGCGCGCACGGCTGACGCGCGCCAAGGTCAGCCATGGGCCCCCTTGGCTCATTGTCTCGGCTTCCTTGCTACTTCCTAATCTGGTCTACTCGAGAATCTCGAGTGTGAACCGCCGGTTTAGCTTCATTCCGGCGGCGCCTAGCAGCGTCCGGATCGAGCGGGCCGTGCGCCCCTGTTTGCCGATCACCTTGCCCAAATCACTGGGCGCGACGCGCAACTCGAGAACGGTGACCTGCTCTCCCTGCACCTCGCGCACGCTGACTTCTTCGGGGATGTCGACTAGAGCCTTCGCTATCTCTTCGACCAGATCCTTGATACTCATCCCTGCCATGGCAGCGTCTCCTGATTCAGAATCTACCTCAACTATAACACCCGGAACGATCTAGCTCCCCGGGGAGACAGCTGTCGGCAAACAACTTTCAAGCCGCCGGGGCAGGATTCGCCTTCAGCAGGCGGGCCACCGTGTCAGATGGCTGCGCCCCCACCGACATCCAGTGCTGGATCCGGTCATGCTTCAGGTTCACCTGCGCCGGCGTCGCCACCGGATTGTATTGGCCAACCACTTCCACGCAGCGGCTGTTGCGCGCGCGCCAGTCCTGAATCACCACCACACGGTAGCTCGGCTTTTTCTTGCCCCCAAATCGGGCCAAACGAATCTTCAACATCGAAACGAACTCCTATCTCTCCTAAATTATCCTTTACAAACTCAGTTCCAGGGCATCCCGGGCATCCCGCCCAGCTTCATCTTGGCCAGCTTCCTGCCCAACGCCCCGCCCATCTTGCCTCCCGAGAGGCCGCCGGTAAGACTCTTCATCATTTTCCGCGCCTGTGCATACTGCTTCAGCAGGCTGTTCACTTCCTGCACCGTCGTCCCGCTCCCCTTGGCGATTCGCCGCCGCCGGCTCCCGTTGATGATCATGTGATTGGCGCGCTCGCGCTCGGTCATCGAATCGATGATCGCCACCACCCGCGTCATCTCCTTCTCATCCACCTTGGCGTTCTTCATCTCCTTGAACGGCCCCACCTGCGGCATCATCCCGAGCAGCGATTCCAATGACCCCAGCTTCGACAGCTGCTTCATCTGATCGCGGAAATCGGCCAGCGTGAACTCATCCTCCAGCAGCTTCCGCTGCATCTCCTCGGCCTTCTTCTGATCGATATTCTGCTCGACCTTCTCGATCAGGCTCAGCACGTCCCCCATGCCCAGGATGCGCGATGCCACTCTCTCCGGATGAAACGCCTCCAACCCGTCGAACTTCTCCCCCACGCCCACGAACTTCAACGGCTGTGAGGTCACCTCCCGGATCGACAGCGCCGCGCCCCCGCGCGCATCGCCGTCCATCTTCGTCAGAATCACGCCGGTGATCCCCAGCCGCTTGTGAAATTCATCGGCCGACTTCACCGCGTCCTGCCCCGTCATCGCATCGGCCACAAACAGAATCTCGGTCGGGTTCAGCGACTCTTTTAGTTGAGACAGCTCCGTCATCAACTCATCGTCGATGTGCAAGCGCCCGGCCGTGTCCACCAGGATCAAATCGCGTCCGGTCTGCATCGCCTCGCGCCGCGCCCCTCGCGCCAGCTCCAGCGGCTTCTCCGCCTCGCCCCCCTGATAAACCGGCAGCTTCAAATCACGCGCAATCACCGCCAGCTGGTGCCGCGCCGCCGGACGGTACACGTCCACGCTCACCATGATCGGCGAATGCCCGTTCTTTGAGCACCACCGCGCCAGCTTCCCCGTCGATGTCGTTTTTCCCGAACCCTGCAACCCGACGATCATCACCACCGTCGGCGGCTCATTCGCCGTCCGCAGCCTTGAAGGATGCGTGCCCAGCACCTTCACCAGCTCATCGCGGACGATCTTGGTCACCTGCTGGCCCGGCGTCAACGCGCTGAGCACTTCCTCCCCCATCGCCTTCTGCTTGATGTTCTCCATCAGCGTCTTGACCACGCGGAAATGCACGTCGGCCTCCAGCAACGCGACGCGGATCTCCCGCAGCGCCGCTTCCATATTCTCGGCCGTCAGCTTCCCTTCGCCGCGCAGGTTCTTAAACACCCGCTGCAGCTTATCGGAGAGATTTTCAAACATAGTTTGCGGTCCGGACGCACAACCTCACGCGTCCGCGCACACGAATACCGTGGGCAGTCTCTTCATTATAAAGGATCGGCCCCAGCCCTGCACCATCTGACCGAGCCGCGCCCAAAGGAAGCGGTCCGGCCTCACCGCTGACTTGCACACCCTCACCCAACATGTGTATCCTACCGATGAGGCTACACAATGATGACGCGCGTGCAAATTCTGCTGACGGAGGAGCAGGACCGCCGTCTCGAGGCCCTGGCGGCTAAGCGGCGCGAGTCCAAGGGGAAGCTGATTCGGCGCGCGCTTGATCTGCTGCTCCGGACTGAGCCGGCGGAGGAGGAGCCCCTGCTCAATCTCATCGGTCAGGCTGGTCGGGGAGGCCAGTCGGACGCCTCCGGCCGCCACGATCACATCCTGGCCGGTTATGAACGTGCGCGGAACCGCCGATGACGCCTCGGCGAATCTTCGTCGACACCGGCGCGTGGTTCGCGGCGCAGGTCGTCGACGATGCACACCACCAGGAAGCAGCCAGTTCCCTAAGAGGTCTGATCGCGCGGCCGATTGTGCTGGTCACGACGAACCACGTCGTGGGTGAGACCTACACGCTGCTGCGTGTGACTCGTGGGTACGATGCAGGCAGAAAATTCCTCGATTCGCTCGAGCAAACAAAGCGCCTTGAGCGTGTCTTCATCAATCAAGACCTGGAGCGGCGCGCCTTCGCCATCCTCGACAAATACCGCGATCATGACTTCAGCTTTGTGGACGCCACCAGCTTTGCGTACATGCGAGCCGAGCGCATCCGCCACGCTTTTGCATTCGACTCGCACTTTGCCGTTTGCGGATTCGTGCGCGTCCCCGCGGACGCCGGTATGGGACAACTCGGCGGCTTAGTGTAGGGGCGGGTCTTGAGACAGCCCGACGCTTTCTCCAGCCGGGTAGAGGAAGCTGTCGCTTGCGTGGAAGATGTGCCGGCTGCCGGCGTCCAAACTGTGATCAACGAAACCGTGGTCAATTCCCGGCGAACTGTGGAAGGTACTCATATCTAACACCGCCCGGCCTGAAACGTACGGCGAAATACATACTCCGGACGTTTTCATCCGCCGCTCTTGTTTCAAACCTTGGATGGGTCACGGCCTCCTCAAAAAAATCATCTCCCCTGCTTTCATCACCTTCGCCCTACCATTCCGTACCGCTCCGCCCGCATCCATGCCACCGTGGAGGGACAGGCGCAGTCCATTTGCGCCAATCTTGCCAAACAAAGGAGGAATCACTACATGGCCCACCATGTCTCCACGAAAAACGTTACAAGCGAAGCTCGCCTGTTTACACATGTCAGACATTCGTCACGCGCTGCCTCGAAGCCCACCGATCAAAAAACGACGAAACGAACCCAAGCTCCGCCTAACCACAAGAAAATCAAGAAGCTACCTCACCTGTCCAACCCGGGCGAGCCTCCCCTTCATCTCCACGACCCTCGCCGAACCACTCGCGTCCGCGCACACGCATGCCGTGGGCGTCACTACATGATGTAAGGATCAGCTTGCGCTACTTTAGTTCGATGTCTTCCCAGTCGCCGCGGATGATGGCTTTGCGGATGTCGACGGCGGACTTCTTCAGCTTGTGCATCTTATCGGCAAGGAGGACCTCCTTGAGGCAGATCATTCAACCGGCGGAGTGGTCGTCGATGTGGCAGTGGAGAAGACTGCCGTGTCCGAAGCGCTCACAGTTGCAGTAGCAAGGCTGCTGGATGAGGACGCCGGGGATCTGCTGGGCGATGCGGTAGACCTTCTGAAGAACGGGGTGCGCGAAGCGGTCCGGGGGAAGGGTCTTGGGGTAGGGCTTGCCGGCTTCGGCGGACTTGGCATAAGGCGGGACCTTTTCGGGTTTGAACTTGGGGCCCTGAAAAGCGAGCAGTCCTACAACAAGCCACGCGAAGGCGATGAACACGCGCATCAATACCATCTTAAGATACAAGTATGGCGTTTGCCACCATTCGAGAAGCGGTGGAAGAGTTTCGTGCGGGAAAAATGATCGTCGTGGTGGACGATGAGGACCGCGAAAATGAAGGAGATTTGACGGTGGCGGCAGAGAAGGTGACGCCGGAAATCATCAATTTCATGGCGACGCATGCGCGGGGGCTGATCTGCCTGGCCTTGGATGCCGAGCGGTGCGAGCGGCTGCAACTGCCGCTGATGTCGGCGTCGAACACGTCGCGGTTCGGAACGGCCTTTTGCGAGGCGATCGACGCAAGGAACGGAGTGACGACGGGGATTTCGGCATCGGACCGGGCGCATACGATCCGCGTGGCGATTGCGCCGGAGACGCGGCCGCAGGACCTGGCGCGGCCGGGGCACGTTTTTCCGTTAAAGGCCCGGGAAGGGGGCGTGCTGGTCCGGGCGGGGCAAACGGAGGCGGCCGTGGATCTGGCGCGGATGGCGGGGCTGGAGCCGGGCGGCGTGATCTGCGAGATCATGAACGACGATGGCACGATGAGCCGGGCGGCGGATCTGGAGAAGTTTTGCGGCCGGCACGGGATCAAGATGATTTCGGTGGCGGAGCTGATCCGGCACCGGATGCGGACGGAGCGGATCGTGAAGCGGCTGGGGGAAGGGTGTTTGAAGACGCCGCATGGGGAGTTCCGGACGATTGCGTACGGGTCGTCGGTGGATGAGGAGAGTCACCTGGCGTTGGTTCGCGGAAAGGTCGACGGGGCCGAGGATGTGCTGGTTCGGATGCACTCGCATTGCGGCTACGGCGATGTGTTCGGGTCGACGGAGTGCGAGTGCGGGGAGGTGGTGAGGAGGTCGCTGGAGCGGATCGCGGAGGCGGGGCGAGGGGTGCTGGTGTATCTGCACCAGACGGGGATGGGGCTGCGGCTGCGGGAGGGGCGGCTTGTGCCGCATGGGCGGGAGTTCATGCATTACGCGACGGAGGAGGGGCAGAAGCAGCTGCAGCACGAGGTGGGGATCGGGGCGCAGATATTGGCGGACTTGGGGTTGCACAGGATTCGGCTTCTGACGAATCATCCGCGGAAGATCGTGGCATTGGAGGGGTTCGGGATCGAGATTGTGGATCAGGTGCCGGTACGGTGAGAATATTGGGAAGAAGTGGCGGGGGCGGGACGTCTGAGTCATCGAAGGGAGACTTGCATGAAAATGATGATGGCGGGAGTGGTTGGGCTGGTGCTTTCGCTGCCGGTTTGGGCGGTGGATGCGAGTATCTTGAACCTGGTCATGAATGACGCCAAGGTGGTGATTGGGCTGAACATGGACCGGGTGACGGCTTCCGGCATCGGGAAGAGTCTCATGGAGAAGGCGGATTTGGACAAAGGGGAGTTCGGGAAGTTCATTGAGGCGACGGGGTTTGATCCGCGGCGGGATCTGCGGGAGGCGCTGGTGGCCTCGAAGGGAGAGCATGAGAAGCAGGGGTCGCTGGTGATCGGGCGGGGAAGATTCGAAAGCGGGAGGATTGCGGCGCTGGCCGGGGTCCATGGCGGGTCGTCGCAGACGTATAAAGGCGTGACGATTTTGGGGAAGGATGGAGGAGGCGCGGCGTTTTTGGGGACGACGATTGTGGTGGCGGGATCGGTGGAGGATGTGAAGGCGGCGATCGACCGGCTGCAGGCGGGGGCGAAGCTGGCGCCGGCGCTGGCGGCGAAGATACAGTCGGCGTCGGGGAGCTACGATGCGTGGATGTTTTCCCTGACGCCTCCAACGATGTTGGGCGGAGGAAGCAAAGGCGGAGCGGCCGGACAGGCGGAGCTTTTGCAGGCGATTGAATCGTTCAGCGGCGGGATTCGTGTGGCGGGAGAGAATGTGGAGCTGCTCGCGGAAGCGAATGCGCGGTCGGAGAAGGACGCTGGGGCGCTGGTGGATGTGTTCCGGTTCCTGGTGCAGATGATGGCGGGCAATCAGCCGCCGGATTCGCCGCTCGCGAAGATGCTGGATTCGATGCGCACGAGCGTCGACGGCAAGACCGCGCGGTTCCAGTTCACCGCTCCGGGAGCGGAGATTCTGAAGCTGATGGACCTGCCGAAGAAGGCGGGCGTGCGTCCGGTGACGGCGGCCCGCTAAGCTGGAGGGATGCAAATTGTCCGGCTGACTGGCACCGATCTTGACGTTTCGCGGCTCTGCTTCGGGGTGATGACGTTCGGGGGGCAGACAGGCGGGGAAGAAGCGGGGAAGATTCTAGGGAAGTGCCTGGATGCGGGCATCAATTTCCTGGACACGGCGAACAACTACAATGCGGGCGCCAGCGAGGAAATGCTGGCGCGGTTGATCGAAGGCAAGCGGCAGGGGCTTGTGGTGGCGAGCAAGGTTCGCAACCAGATGGAAGGGTATGGCGGGCTGTCGCGCGCGGCGATTTTCCGGGCGGTGGAGGAGAGCCTGCGGCGGCTCAAGACGGACTACCTGGACCTTTACTATCTGCACCAGCCGGATTACGAGGTTCCCATTGAGGAGACGCTGGCGGCGATGGAGGAGCTGGTGCGGCAGGGGAAGGTTCGGTATCCGGCGACGTCGAATTATGCGTCGTGGCAGGTGACCGAGATGCGGTGGCTGGCGGAGAAGAACGGGTGGAAGCCGGTAACGGCGGCGCAGATGATGTACAACCTGACGGCTCGCGGGATTGAGCAGGAGTTTCTGCCGATGGCGAAGCAGTTGGGGGTTCCGGTGGTGGTGTACAATCCGCTGGCGGGTGGACTGCTGACGGGCAAGCAGAAGCGGGAGGCGCCGATTGCCGGGACGCGATTCGATGGGAACCAGATGTATCTGAACCGGTACTGGCACGATGCGTACTTTGATGCGGTGGAGGCTCTGGAGGCGGCGGCAATGGAGGCGCGACGGTCAATGGTGAGCCTCTCACTCAGCTGGCTGCTGCATCACACGGCTGCGGACGTGGTGATTCTGGGGGCGAGCAAGCTGGCGCATCTGGAGGAGAATTTGCGGGCGGCGGGCGAGGGGCCGCTGGGCGAGGCGACGCTTCAGCGTTGCGAGGAAGTATGGGGGCAGCTGCGCGGGGTGGCGCCGAAGTATAACCGGTAGCGCTCAGATCCGTTCGCAGTTGTGGATGGTGAGGGGAGTTTCCGTGCCGCCGGTGTGGTGGATGGCGGCGGGTTCAAACAGCAGGATTGCAGCCTCGTGCTCGGCGGCGGGGCGGTGTTCGACGCCTTTGGGGACAATGAGGAACTCGCCTTCTCGGAGATCGACGATGCGGTCCCGGAAGTGCATCCGGAAGCTCCCGTCGAGGACGAGGAAGAGCTCGTCTTCGTGCTCATGGGCGTGCCAGACGAATTCGCCTTTGATCTTGACAAGCTTGACGTGCTGCCCGTTGAGTTCGCCGACGATACGGGGGTTCCAGTGATCGGCGAAGAGGCGGAGCTTCTCGCGGAGGTTGACGGGGGTCATGCCTCCATGATCGAGCTGGATGGAAGAAGGTTCGCTTTGACGAACCGGGCCGCGGATTTACCTGGCCTGCCACACGCAGCATCAGAATCAGCGGACAACCGGGGAGCGGCTCTCGCCGCGCGATGAGTCGATTCTGGCTCATCTGAGCGCGGAGACCGGAACACGGCAGGCGGATCTTGCGAGGCATCTGGTTTCCGCATGATCAGACGTGGTGGGAGTATTCGCGAAGTCTGCAGCGGTCCTTCGAGTGATACTGGCGAGGCAGGTGCTAATGATGCCCGCCGCCGGAGAATTCGCGGACGATGGAGCCGGTGAAGGATTTGGCATCGCCGAAGAGCATGAGGGTTTTGTTGTCGTAGTAGAGCGGGTTGTCGATGCCGGCGAAGCCGGGGCTCATGGAGCGCTTGATGACCATGACGGTGCGGCTCTTGTCGACGTCGAGAATGGGCATGCCGTAGATGGGGCTTGTGGTGTCGGTGCGGGCGGCGGGGTTGGTGACGTCGTTGGCTCCGATGATCAAGGCGACGTCGGTTTGGGGGAAGTCGCCGTTGACGTCTTCCATGTCGAGCAGCTTGTCGTAGGGGATGTCGGCTTCGGCGAGCAGGACGTTCATGTGGCCCGGCATGCGTCCGGCGACGGGGTGGATGGCGAAGTGGACATTGACGCCGCGCTTGCTGAGGGCGTCGTAGAGTTCGCGGACCTTGTGCTGGGCCTGGGCGACGGCCATGCCGTAGCCGGGGACGATGACGACTTTGTTGGCGGAGCCAAGGATGGCGGCGGCTTCCTCAGGGGTGGCGGAGCGGACGGTTCGCTCTTCCTCCTGGGCGGCGGCGCCGGCCTGCACTTGTCCGAAGGCGCCGAACAGGACGTTGGTGAAGCTGCGGTTCATGGCCTTCGACATGATGACCGAGAGGATGAAGCCTGAGGATCCATCGAGCGCGCCGGCGATGATGAGGAGTTTGGAGTCGAGGACGAAGCCCATAGCGGCGGCGGAGAGGCCGGCGTAGGAGTTGAGGAGGCTGATGACGGTGGGCATGTCGGCTCCGCCGATGGGGATGATGAGGGCGACGCCGAAGATGAGCGCAATGGCGATCATGAGCAGGAAGAGGACGGGTTGGGCCGGGTTAAGGATTAGGGAAGCGGCAATGCCGACGGCGGCGGCCATCATAAGAAAGTTGACGAGGTTCTGTCCGCGGTAAACGATGGGGCGCTGCGGGAGAACCTCCTGGAGCTTGCCGGCGGCCATGAGCGAGCCGGTGAATGTAAGCGAGCCGAGGATCACTTCAATGGCGAGGACGGCCATCAGGGTTTGGGAAATATCGGAGGAGGGGAGGAAGTATTCGGCAGTGCCGACCAGGGTGACGCAGAGCGCGCCGAAGGCATGGCTGAGCGCGGTCCGTTGGGGGACGGCGGTCATCTGGACGCGACCGAGAGGGACGCCGATGATGGAGCCGAGGACGAGTCCGATGGCGATCCACTTATAGTCGATGATGCCGTGGTGGAGGAGGGTGCCGCAGATGGCGAGCAGCATGCCGATTTCTCCGGCATGCACGCCACGCTGGGCGGTGGTGGGGGCGGAGATCCATTTCAAGGCGAGGATGAACAGGACGGCGGCGCCGAGATAGAAGGCCTGGATGAGGAGGTCGGTGGTGAGTGGCATCAGGATTTCGGCTTGTGCGAGGATTTGAACATCCTGAGCATGCGTTCGGTGATGAGAAAACCGCCGACGATGTTGGAGGTGGCGGCGACCACTGCGATGGTTCCGAGCACGGTGGAGAGGGTGGACTTACCTTCCCCGGCGAGGAGGATGGCTCCGACGACGGCGATGGCGGCGAGCGCGTTGGTGAGGGACATGAGCGGGGTGTGAAGGAGAGGCGAGACGCGGCGGATGACTTCAAAGCCGACAAAGCCGGCAAGGACGAAGATATAGATGTTTGCGATGGGATCGGTCATGATTGCTGCTCCTGAAAGAATTTTTTCACTCGCTCATTGACGAGTTGCCCGCCTGTGGTGAGCAGAGTGTCGCGCAGGATTTCATCGTCACCGTCAAGGCGGACCTGGCCATCCTTAACGATGTGTTGCAGGAAGGAAGTGATATTGCGGGCGAACATGTGGGAGGCGTGATAGGGGACGGAGGAGGCGAGGTTGATGGTGCCGATGATGGTGACGCCTTCCTGAACGGTCTGTTTGCCGGGTACGGTGAGCTCGCAATTGCCGCCGCGCTCGCCGGCTAGATCGACGATGACGGAGCCCGGGGCCATACCTTGAACCATTTCGCGGGTGACGAGCAGGGGCGGGTTCTTGCCGGGGATGACGGCGGCGGTGATGACGACGTCGTGCTCAGCCATGACGCGGCCGAGGAGTTCGCGCTGGCGGCGGTAGAAGTCTTCGCCCTGGGCAGTGGCGTAGCCGCGGGCATCTTCAGCGTCCTTGGCCTCGAGCGGCAGTTCGACGAAGCGGCCACCGAGGCTTTCGACTTGTTCCTTGACGGCGGGACGAACGTCGTAGGCGGAGGCGACTGCGCCGAGACGGCGTGCGGTGGCGATGGCTTGCAGCCCAGCGACACCAACGCCGATGACGAGCACGCGAGCCGGGGTGATGGTTCCGGCGGCGGTGGTCATCATGGGGAAAAGGCGCGGAAGCTGATCGGCGGCGAGCACGACGGCCTTATAGCCGCAGATGGTGCCCATGGAAGAGAGCACGTCCATGCTTTGCGCGCGTGTGATGCGCGGCATGAGCTCGACGGCGAAGGAGGTGACGCCGGCGGAGGCGATCTCGTTGAGGATGCCGAGGGAACCGAGAGGGCGGAGGAAGCCGATCAGGACCTGTCCGCTGCGCATGAGGGGAAGGTCGGCGCGGCCGGTGACGTCGTTGGAGCCGTAGCAGAGGACTTGTGTGATGATGTTGGCCTCGGCAATGACGGTTTCGCGGGCGCGTACGACGCGCGCGCCTTTCTCTTCGTAGGATTTGTCGAGGTAGCCGGCGGCGGCGCCTGCGCCGGCTTCGACGATAACCTGCATGCCGGCCTTCGCCAGCGCGGGGACGACGGCGGGTACGAGCGCGACGCGGCGCTCTTCGGGGAAGGTCTCTTTGGGTACGCCAACGATCATGATCTTCTCCTTGGGGAGCGGTTAGACCGCGGCGCCGGCGACCTGGCGCAGCACGTAGGGAAGGATGCCGCCGTGGCGGAAGTAGTCTGCCTCGCGCGGCGTGTCGATGCGGACGGCGGCGTCAAATTCCTTCTTCGCGCCGTCCGGTGAAGTGGCGGTTATTTTGGCGCGGCGGGAGCCCGTGATGCCGTTCTTGACGCCGGTGATGGAGTACGTTTCGAAACCCGTGAGGCCGAGCGATTCGCAGTTTTCCCCGGGGAGGAATTCGAGCGGCAGCACGCCCATGCCCACAAGGTTGGAACGGTGGATGCGCTCAAAGCTTTCGGCGATGACAGCTTGGACGCCTAGCAGGGCGACGCCCTTCGCGGCCCAGTCGCGCGAGGAGCCGGAGCCGTATTCCTTGCCGGCGATGATCATCAGGCCGACGCCTTCCTTTTGATAGTGCATGGAGACGTCGTAGATGGATTCGGGCTCGGTGGAGGCGTGGTGACGGCTCCAGCCGCCTTCGATGCCGGGGACCATGAGGTTGCGCAGGCGGATGTTGGCGAGAGTTCCGCGGACCATGACTTCGTGATTGCCGCGGCGCGCGCCGTAGGAGTTGAAGTCGGCGGGCTTGACGCCTTGTTCGATCAGGTAGCGGCCGGCGGGAGAGTCGGCGGGAATGGAGCCGGCGGGGGAGATGTGATCTGTGGTGACGGAGTCGCCGAGCACGGCGAGGCAGCGGAGGCCGGCAAGGTCCTTCACGGAAGAGGCGGGGTCGACCATGTTGTCGAAGTAGGGCGGACGCTTGATGTAGGTGGAGGAGTTGTCCCAGGAGTAGAGGTCGCCTTCGGGAACCTTGATGGAGGCCCACTGATCGTCGCCGGAGAAGACTTCGGCGTATTGGGTGGCGAACATGTCGGCGCGGACGTTAGAGCTGAGGACGTTGGCGATCTCTTCGGGCGTGGGCCAAATGTCGCGAAGGTAGACGTCCTCACCGTTCTTGCCTTTGCCGAGGGGTTCGGTGGTGAGGTCGATATCGACGCGGCCGGCGAGGGCGTAGGCGACAACGAGCGGCGGGGAGGCGAGGTAATTGGAACGCACCAGCGCGTTGACGCGGCCTTCAAAGTTCCGATTGCCGCTGAGCACGCTGGCGACATTGAGCTTCTCCTGCTTGACGGCGGCTCCGATGGCATCCGGCAGCGGGCCGGAGTTGCCGATGCAGGTGGTGCAGCCGTAGCCGACTAGGTGGAACTTCAATTGTTCGAGGTAAGGCAGCAGTCCGGAGTCGGTGAGATATTCGGTGACCACCTTGGAGCCGGGAGCGAGCGAGGGCTTGACCCAGGGTTTGGTGGAGAGACCGCGCTCGACGGCTTTCTTGGCGAGCAGTCCGGCGGCAACCATGACGGAGGGGTTGGAGGTGTTGGTGCAGGAGGTGATGGCGGCGATGACGACGGCGCCGTCCTGGAGGGTGGCTGAGGAGCCGTTGACGGGGACGGTGGTCGCCTTGGGTGCGGCGCCGAGGGCGGAGAGGAAGCTGGACTTGACGTCGGCAAGATTGATGCGGTCTTGCGGGCGCTTGGGTCCGGCGAGGGAGGGGACGACGGTGGAGAGGTCGAGCTCGAGGGTGTCGGTGAACAGAGGGTCGGGCGTGGCGTCGGTGCGGAAGAGGCCCTGCTCCTTCATATAGGCTTCGACAAGGGCGATGGTATCGGCGCGGCGGTTGGAGAGGCGCAAGTAGTCAAGCGTGAGGTGATCGACGGGGAAGAAGCCGATGGTCGCGCCGTATTCCGGCGCCATGTTGGCGATGGTGGCGCGGTCGGCGAGGCTGAGCGAGCTGAGGCCGGAGCCGAAGAATTCGACGAACTTGCCGACAACGCCTTTCTTGCGGAGCATCTGGGTGACGGTGAGGACGACGTCGGTGGCCGTGGCTCCCTGGGCAAGCTTGCCGTGAAGCTTGAAGCCGATGACTTCGGGCAGCAGCATAGAGACGGGCTGGCCGAGCATGCAGGCCTCGGCTTCAATGCCGCCGACGCCCCAGCCGACGACGCCGAGTCCGTTGATCATGGTGGTGTGGGAGTCGGTGCCGACGAGGGTGTCGGGATAGGCGTGCCATGCGCCGCCGCCCTGTGCGGAGAAGACGACCGAGGCGAGGAATTCGAGATTGACCTGGTGCACGATGCCCGTGTCGGGCGGGACGACGCGGAAGTTTTGGAAAGAGGACTGGCCCCAGCGGAGGAAGGCGTAGCGTTCCTGGTTGCGCTGAAATTCCAGCAGCGCGTTGAGGGAGAAGGCATCCTTGGATCCGAAGTGATCGACCTGGACGGAGTGATCGATGACGAGGTCGGCGGGGAAGAGCGGGTTGGCGCGCTTGGGATCGGCTCCCATTTTCTGGAGCGCTTCGCGCATGGCGGCGAGGTCGACGACGCAGGGGACGCCGGTGAAGTCCTGAAGCAGGACGCGGGCGGGAAGGAAGCTGATTTCGCGGGGTTCGGGCTTGCCGGTCCAGCGCGCGGCGAATTCGATGTCGGCGGCGCGGACGGTGACGCCGTCTTCCATGCGGAGGAGATTTTCAAGAAGAATACGGATGGAAACGGGGACGCGGGCCATGGAAGCGAAGCCGGCTTTTTCGAGGGTGTCGAGACGGAAGATGTTGTAGTCGCGGCCGGAGACACGGAGGACGGTGGAGGCGGAAAAACTGTTCAGATTTGGCATTAGGGGCTCTTTTCGATTTTAGCGCAGCGACTGGACTTAAGCGGCGCCAGATGAGCCGAGGACGGGGCGCATTGGGTGGGCCGTCTTCGTTGCCCCGAGCGGATTGTAGCATGGGGAAAAAAGCGGCGAGGGCGAAAATAAGGCGGAGGGGTGAGCAAATCTCCGCGAAACCAGATATATACTGGATAGCAAATTTTTCGCGGCAGGGTGAATCGTGGCAAGCATTCAAACGCAGAAGAAAGCGTCCACGGGGACGGGGAAATACATGGTGCCGGTGGTGCGGAGCACGTTCCGGATCCTGGCGGAGCTTGGTCAGGCGGGATCGATGAGCCTGAACGAGGTGACGCTGCGGACGGGGATCGCAAAATCGACGGTGTTCCGGATTTTGACGACGCTGACGGACCTGGGATACGTGATCCGGGACGCGGGGCGGCATTATTATGTGAGCGGGGCGTTGTCGGAGTTGGTGAATGAGCGTGCGGGCTCGGAGCTGCTGCGTCGGACAAGCCTGTCGTGGATGCTGCGGCTGCGCGATGCTCACGGGGAGACCGTGAACCTGGGGCAGCTGCAGGTGGACCGGATACGGTATGTGGAGGTGGTGCCGAGCGAGTTCGCGCTGCGGCTGCACGAGCGGCCGGGAGCGATTGTGCCGGTGCATGCGACGGCGCTGGGGAAGGCGATTCTGGCGTTTCTGCCGCCGGAGACGGCGGAGGGGCTGCTGGAAGGGATGCCGATGCCGGCGCTCGCGGCGAATACGATCACGACGGTGGCGGGAATGATGGCGGAGCTCGAGGCGGTGAGAAGGCGGGGATACGCGTTTGACCGCGGGGAGACGTCTACGCTGGCGACCTGCGTGGCGGCTCCGATTCTGGATGCGCGGGGAGAGGCGGTAGCGGCGCTGAGCATTTCGGGACCGTCATCCAGGTTTTCGCCGCACGAGGGATCCGATGTGGTCGAGGATTTGCGGGAGGCGGCGCGCGAGATCGGGCGAAGCATCCGGCATTCGGCTCCGTTGGGAAACGGGAAGAGGCGTGACTAGAGGGATCGCTGTCCTGTGTGCGCTGATGCTGGGCTCGGCGCAGGCGCAGATGTTCGAGCTGAGCCGGGAGCGGATGCTGGCTTATACACCGGAGAATCCGTACCCGAGGTTTGCCGACGGGCGGCCGAAGGTCCCCGATGAAATTTTGAAGGCGGTGGAGAAGCTGGCGGTAGACCGTGTGGTGGATGTGCTGCGGGAAGCCGGTTATCCGCACCAGTTCGCGGGCGGGTTCCGTGTGCTGCATCCTGGTCAGAAGCTGGTGGGACGGGCATTCACGGCGCAGTACCTGCCGCTGCGTCCGGACGTGGAGAAGATCTTAGTGGAAGAGTCGGAGCGGCGGGGAGAGAATCCGCGAACGAACAACAAGGTGATCGACCGTTTGGACCGGGGCGACGTGGCGGTGATCGACCTGATGAGCCCGATCCCGGGGAACAATTTCGGCGGGGATAATTTGCACGCGGCGCTCTATGGAGCGACGGGAACGGGGGCCGTGGTGGAAGGAACGATCCGGGACCTGGAAGGGATTTACGAGCTGCCTTCGCAGGTGTACTTCCGGGACGCGCATCCGGCGGCGGTAGGCGGGGTAAGCGTGATCGGGATTAACGTGCCGGTGCGGATCGGGCCGGCGATGGTGATGCCCGGGGACGTGGTGCTGGGAGACCGGACAGGGGTTGTGTTTATCCCGCCGCAGATGGTGCGGAAGGTCCTGGAAGCTTCACGGCCGTGAGGCCATCTTGATGAGCTGCTCGGCCTGCTTGAGGGCTTCGGTGGTGGTTTTCTGTCCGGAGAGCATGCGGCCGATTTCGCGGGTGCGTTCGGCGGCGTCAAGTTCCCTGACGGTGGCGTGAGTGCGGCTGTTGACTTCGGCTTTTTCGACCAAGTAGTGGTGATCGGCGAAGCCCGCGACTTGCGGAAGGTGTGTGACGCAGAGAAGCTGGTGGGATGCGGCGAGCTTCTTGAGGCGGCGGCCGACGGTTTCCGCGGTGGCTCCGCCGATGCCGGTGTCGACTTCATCGAAGACAAGGGTGCGCAGGGTTTGCGCGCGGCGCGATTCCGAGGAAGCCGACATGACGCAGGTTTTGAGAGCGAGGGCGAGGCGGGAGAGTTCGCCGCCGCTGGCGATTTTGTCGAGCGGACGGAGTTCCTCGCCGCGGTTGGGGGAGATGAGGAACTGGATGCGATCCATGCCGCGGGGGCCCCATTCGGCGGAGGAGAAATCAATGCGGAAATCGGTGCCTTCCATGGCGAGGGAGGCGAGTTCCTTGCGGACCGATTTTTCCAGTGTCTGCGCGGCGTCTCGGCGCTTGCGGGAGAGGCGCGTGGCGGCCTTTTCGTAAGAGGCGGCGAGATCGTCGAGCTGCTTCTGGAGTTGGGCGCGGCGTTCGGCGGTGGACTGGAAGGCTTCGAGTTTCGCGGCGACGTCGCTGCCGAAGGCGATGATCTCATCGAGCGAGGAGCCATACTTGCGTTTGAGCTTGTCGAATTCGGCGAGGCGCGCTTCGACGTGATCGAGACGGCGCGGATCGGCTTCGAGCGTGCCGAGGTAATGGCGGAGGGAGTGGGAGGCTTCCTCGACGGCGATTTCGGCGGGGCGCAGCGCTTCAAGTGTTTCCGAGAGAGAGGAGTCGATGCGGAGGAGCTCCTCGATGCGTTTGCGGGCCTGGGAGATCTGGGCGAGCGCGGCGGCGGGGGCGTCGTAGAGCAGCTCGATGGCGGCGGAGGAGTTTTCCTGGAGGCGCGTGACGTTGGCCAGTACGCGGCGCTCGGATTCGAGCTCGGCGTCCTCGCCGGGCTTGATGCCTGCCTGCTGGATTTCGGTTTTCTGGAAGCGCCAGAGGTCGGCGAGGCGGAGGTTCTCCTGTTCGCCGCGGTCGAGTTCGGCGAGTTCGAGGCCGCATTGACGCCATTGAGAGTAGAGGGAAGCGACCTCATCGAGGGGCGGTGAGCAGAAAGCATCGAGCATGTCGAGCTGGGAGTCGGCGTGGAAGAGTTCCTGCTGATCGTGCTGGCCGTGGATGTCGCCGAGGTGCGGTGCGAGCTGCCTGAGAAGCGCGGCGGTGACGGGGCGGCTGCCGAGAAAGGCGCGGGACTTGCCGGAGGACTGGACTTCGCGTTCCAGCAGCAGCTCGCCGTCTTCGACTTCGATGCCGTTGGTTTCCATGAGATCGAGGAAGGCGGGGGTTTGGGGGGCTTCAAAGATGCCTGCGATGCGGGCCTTTTCGGCTCCGGTGCGGACCATGTCGGCCGAAGCGCGGCCACCGTAGAGGAGACTGAGGGCGTCCACAAGGATGGACTTGCCGCTGCCGGTTTCGCCGGTGAGCAGGTGGAGACCTTTATGGAAGCCAATGCGGAGCCGCTCGACGACGGCGTAGTTTTCGACGACGAGCTCCAGGAGCATTCGTCCTGATTATACGAGGGGGCGGTGACCCAAACAAATCAGCAATTTTATGTTTTGGATCGAAAAACGAGGCAGGTGGCGTATGATGGATGCTTGGCGGCAGGAAAGGAGAACGATTGGTAGCACTGGCGCAACTCAGTTATTGGGACCTGGTAATGCAGGCCGAACCTGTACCGATGGCGGTCATGGCGCTGCTGGTGGTGATCTCGATACTCTCATGGACCATCATTTTCGCGAAGTGGAACACGTTCCGGCGGGCGCGGATGCACAATCACCGTTTTCTGCGCGCGTTCCGCAAGGCGGAGGGATTGCAGGCGGTGGCGCTGGCGGTGGAGCAGTTTCCCCTGGCTCCGCTGGTGTCGGTGTTTGAGTTTGGGTATGAGGAAGTGGACCGGCAGGTGAAGAGGCGGGGAACGCTGGTGAGCAAGCTTCCGATCGAACGGGCGCTGCAGCTGGGGATCAGCGAGGAGCTGACGAAGCTGGAGCGGAACATGAACTGGCTGGCGACGGTGGCCGCGGTATCGCCGTTTATCGGGCTATTCGGAACGGTTCTGGGGATTATCGACGCGTTCACGGCACTGGGGGCGGCGGGGAGCGCGAGCCTGCGGGCGGTGGCTCCGGGAATTTCGGAAGCGCTGATCGCCACCGCGCTAGGACTGGCGGCGGCGATTCCGGCGGCGGTTTTCTACAATCACTTTTCGCACACGATCCGGGAGATTGCGGCGCGGATGGATGATTTTTCGCTGGAGTTCCTGAACGTGGCGGAACGAAGCGTGGAAGACTGAACCTGGACGGCGGTTGTGACGATTCCAGCCTTCGACGTCGCGAAACTGCTGGCGGTTTACCTGCTGCTGACGTGGGCGATCGTGCGGATTGGATTGGGCGCGCAGAGGGTGTTGAGGCTGGGCGGCGTGGAGATGGCGAGGGGAGAGCGTTGGGCTGTGGGGTGGGTGCTTGGCGCGGCGGTCTTCAGCCACTTGATGTTCGCGATTGCGGCGATGGGGCTGCTGGACACGTGGCCGTTTGTTGTGGTGGCGGGGGCGTTGCTGATTCCGGCCGGCAGGGGTTCGAGAAGGGAGGCGGCGCCGTGGGGAGTGGGGGGCGTGATAGGGGCGGTGTTCCTGGCGGTGATCTTGGTGGCGGCGATGGCGCCGAGTGACGATTCCGACGGGTACCGGTATCACCTGGGGCTGCCGCATCTTTACTTGAACGCGGGGCGGATGTTTCCCATGCCGGAGGATTTCTATTCCGCGTTTCCGCAGGGCATGGAAATGCTTTATCTGGCTGGGTTGAAGTTGGAAGGGTTCGCGGCGGCGAATCTGATGCACTGGAATTTTCTGGCGGCGCTGACGCTGATGATGCGGGCGACAGCGGGGCGGGAAGGGATGATCGGCGCGGCGGCGGTCTGCGCGGCATCGGTGGTGGCGACGACGACGGCGAGCGCAAGTGTGGAACTGGGGCTGGCGGCGGCGCTGTGGCTGGTGTTTCATGCGTGTCAGAGGTGGAGGGAGGAAGGTGCGGCAGGATGGCTAGTGGCGGCGGCGGTGGCGGCGGGGTTTGCCTGCTCGGTGAAGTACACAGGGGTCATCGCGGTTGTGCTGCTTGTGGTGATGGTAGGGAGGTGGAAACCGGCGGCGATAGCGGCGGCGGTGGCGGGTTTGTGGGCAGCGCCATGGCTGGTGCGGAACTGGATGTGGTTTTCCAATCCCGTGTATCCATTTTTGAACGCTTGGTTCGAGAATCCGCACCTGCTGCCGTCGTCGGAGGTGGCCTGGATCGCGAACATCCGGAATTACGGGGGTGCGAAGTTCGACTGGAGTTATCCGTGGGAGGCGACGATTCGGGGCGTGAAGACGATGGGGTTCGCGGGCCCGTTTTTTTTGCTGTCGCCGCTGGCGCTGGCGGCAAGGAACCGGATGTTGGTTGCGGCCGGAATTGTGGCGTTGCCGTGGATTCTTGGCGTGCCGATTTTGAGGTTCGGGATTCCGATGATGCCGTTTCTGGCGGTGGCGGTTGCGGCGGGGATTTCGCGGCTGCTATCGGGCCGCGCGGCCGGATATGCGCTGGCGGTGGCGGTTATCGTGCAAGGGGTGATGTGTTTTCCGCCGGTGATTGAGAAATGGAACAAGCAGTGGGTGATCGCATTGAAGGAGATTCCTTGGCGGGGAGCGCTGCGGCTTGAGAGTCCGGAGGGCTACTGGAAGCGGAAGATACGGACATATGAGGCGCTGCGGTGGGCGGAGGCGAAAGTGAGTAAGGAGGCTCGGATCCTGGCGCTGGATGAGCAGTACCAGTTCTTCACGACGCGGCGGATGGCGGCGCCGTACACGTCTGAATATGGACTGGAGGCGCGAGAGGCGCTGCTGAGAGCGGCTGATCCCGGGTTGTGGCCTACGGTGCGGTGCCAGGCGGTGTTCGGGGAGAGAACGGTGAGAAAGGCCGGGCTCAGGCAAAAAATAAGCAACCAGAACCGGCGGTGGACCGTTTATGAAGTCACGGCTTCGACCACAAAGGTGACGGAGTGGAGCAGCCGGGAGCCGATGCAAGCCGGGATGAGCATCGAGATGGAAATGCCACCGGGAACGAAGCTGGACCGCATGGAATGGCTGACGAGCGTGTATGAAGGAGGAGAGATTGAGGTGGAACTGGACGGTGATCCGGTGGAGGCCGCGGTGACTTGCCGGGGAGAAGAGGCGTTGGATTTCCGCCTTCGCACGACGCGGATGCTGAGGAGGCGCGGCTGGACGCATATCCTGGCGGCGGAGCGCCATGAGTGGCTGGAGGAGGCGATGAAGGAGGCGGAGAAATGGGGGCTGCGGACAGTGTATGAGAAGAACGGGGTGAGGCTGATCGAGGTTGGTGCTGGAACATAAACATCTAGAAGTGTTTTAAAGAATGTAACGTATGATAGAGGAGAGAGATGGCATTTTCCTTTAGCTCACAAGGCGGCGGAAGGCGCGGCCGGCAGATGATGCCGCTGTCGGAGATGAACGTCATTCCGCTGGTGGACGTGGTGCTGGTGCTGCTGATCATCTTCATGCTGACGGCGCACGTGATGGAGTTCGGGCTGGAGGTGGAAGTGCCGAAGGTGAAGCAGGTGCGCACGAGCGCGGAGGAGCTGCCGGTGGTGACGGTGACGCGGGAAGGGGAACTGCAGCTGAACGACGCGGCGGTGAACATCAATGCGCTGGGAGACGAGGTGAAGCGGCGGTTTCCGGGCCAGCAGGCGGTGTTCGTGAGGGCGGATAAAGGAACGACGTGGGATATGGTTGCGCAGGTATTCAATGAGCTGGGGGAGGCGAAGCTGAGCGTGCAGGCGGTGACGCAGCCGGAGGAAGAAACAGCGAGTGGAAGATGACGTCGCATCACGACACGCTGGACGAACGGGAACCGCTGCGGGGATCGCTGCTGGGTTCGGTGGGGCTGCATGCGGCCTTTGCGGGGGTGGTGGCGCTGTACGGGTGGCAGCAGGGCGGGGAGAGAGTCCGGTGGGGCAGTCCGAACGCGATGGGGGGAGGCACGGTGGCGATCTCGCCGGTGAGCCAGATTCCGCTGCCGAATCGGGGAGGCACGAGGAATCCGGTGGCCAACGACACCGAGTCGCGTGCGCCGCAGGCGCCGAAGCCGGAGCGCAAGAGCGCCCGGGAAGATGATCCAAGCGCGATCGCGCTGAAGGGGCGGGAAAAGAAAGCGGCGCCGAAAGCGCGTCCGGCGGCGGCGCAGAAGTACCGCGCGCCGGGGATGGACCGTCCGAACCAGGTGTACTCAACGAGCGGGGCGGCGGCGAGCACGCAGATGTTCGGGGTGCGGGGAAGCGGCGGAGTGGGGACGGGATCGGGGAGCCCGTTCGGCAACCGGTTCGGATACTACGAGCAGTTGCTACGGGAAAAGGTGGCGCGGAGCTGGCGAACCAGCGATGTCGATCCGCGTCTGCAGACGGCGCCGCCGGTGATTGTGACGTTTGAGATTTTGCGCAACGGTACCATCCGGGAGGTGACGGTTTTGCAGCGTAGCGGGAACCTGGCGCTGGATTATTCCTGCCAGCGCGCGATACTGGATGCGGCGCCGTTTCAGCCGCTGCCGGCGGGATTTGAGCACAACACGGCCTTGATTGAGTTCCATTTTCAATTGCAACGATGACAACACGAATCTTACTGATGGCGATAATCGCGGTGGCGACGCTGACCGCGCAGCAGGCCGATGTGGTGATCAAGATCGTCGGCGAGGGAGACACGGTGATCGCGGTGCCCGATTTGCGGGGAGCGGGAGAGGCGCAGCGGCACATGGCGGTGTTCAACCGCACGCTGTTCTCCGGCTTGCAGGATTCCGGGTATTTCAAGATGGCGCCGAAGAGCATGTATCCGCTGCAAGTGCCGCAACAGCCGCAGGACTTCAAGCCGCCACTTGCGCCCGCAACGCCTCCCCGGCGGGGAGAGCCGCCGAAACCAGTGAGCCAGGGACCGTGGCTGACCGACTGGTCATCGCCACCGGTGAACGCCGATTATCTGGCGATGGGTTACACGGCGGTGCAGAACGACCGGATTGTACTGTTCGGGTGGCTTTACAACGTGAAGCTGGCCGATCTGGCGAATGCGCAAGTGTTCGGCAAACTGTACTTCGGGACGGTGGATGAGGCGGGAGCACGGAAGATCGCGCAGGAGTTCGCCGCCGACATTCTGGAGAAGTTCGGGGCGAAACCGCTGTCCGGAACAAAGATCTACTTCACCTCGGAGCGGACGGGGAATAAGGAGATCTGGGTGATGGATCACGACGGTAGCAACCAGAAGCAACTGACGAGTCTGCGGAGCATCTCGACGTTTCCGGCAGTGTCGCCGGACGGGACGCGGCTGGCGTTCAGCACGTGGGCGAAGGGGAATCCGTCGATCATGCTGATGTCGCTGGAATCGGGGAGGTTTCTGTCGTTCTATAACCAGCGTGCGTCGGTAAACGGTACGCCGTCGTTCACACCGGACGGGCAGAGCGTGGTTTTCTCCTCGACGGCCGCCGGAGGCGGAGCGCAACTGTACCTGTGCAACCTGGATGGCTCCGGCTTGAGGCGGCTATCGTCGTCCTCCTCGATTGACATGGAAGGGAAGGTGAACCCGAAGACGGGTTCTGAAATAATCTTCACCTCGGGTCGCTCTGGACCGCCGCAAGTATATAAAATGAATATGGATGGAGCAAACGCCGTCCGGCTGTCCGCCGGGGAAGGAGATGCCGTGAATCCGTCGTGGCATCCGGATGGCCAGCACATTGCATTTAGCTGGACGAAAGGATATGATCCCGGTAATTACAACATCTTCATCATGGATGTCGCAACGCGGAAGTATACACAGCTTACGCACGGCTCCGGCCGCAACGAGAACCCGACCTGGGCTCCGGACGGCCGGCATTTGGTATTTTCGTCAAACCGTAGCGGGTCGAACCAGATCTGGACGATGCTGGCGAACGGGACACAGCTTCGGCAGTTAACAACCCAGGGCCGTAACGGAACCCCTGTATGGAGCAAATGAGACACGATCAAGAAGGAAAGAGGGAAGTTCAGGATGAATAAACGAAACATCAGCCTTTCACTGTTGGCATTCTCGCTACTACTGTTTGCGGCAGGGTGCAAAAAGAAGGCGCCACCGCCGCCACCGCCGCCGCCGCCGCCGCCGAAGGCAGAGCCGGCTCCGCCGCCTCCCGCCCCGCGGATTACATTCACGGCGGAGCCTTCGTCGATTCAGAGGGGACAATCGGCGACGCTGCGCTGGTCAGTGCAAAACGCAACCGAAGTATCGATCGATCAGGGAGTCGGAACGGTACAGGCCAGTGGCAATCGGCAGGTGTTCCCAAGCAATTCGACGACGTACCGGTTGACCGCCAAGGGCGCGGGAGGAAGCGGCTCTGCAACGGCGAGCGTGAACGTCACGGCGCCGCCTGCACCGCCACCACCGCCGGCGCCGGCGCCGAAGCGCAGTTTGAGCGAACGGCTGGCGTCGGATGTGCAGGATGCGTACTTCGACTACGACAAGTACGACATCCGCGAGGATGCGCGGTCGACGCTGTCGCGGAACTCGGATGCGCTGAAGGCGATCCTGCGCGATTTCCCGAGCGCGGTGATCACGATGGAAGGTCACTGTGACGAGCGCGGCTCCGCCGAGTACAACCTCGGGCTGGGAGACCGCCGCGCCACCTCGGCGCGGGACTTCCTGGTGCAACTCGGCGTTCCCGCCGACCGTTTGAAGACGGTCAGTTACGGCAAGGAGCGGCCGCAGTGCACTGACAGCGACGAGAGTTGCTGGCAGAAGAACCGCCGGGCGCATTTCTCGGCAGGGCAGTAATTGTCTGAAGTTGTAAGGAAGAACGGGCCGGGAGGGCCGCCTTCAGCAAGGCGGCCGCTCTCGGCTTTGTGTTAGGGGGTACGGATGAAACGATTGCGGATGGCGAGTCTGATCGCCTTGATGATCCCGGCGGCGATGCTGGGACAGAAGAAGGAGATTCAGGATCTGCAACGCGATTTCGGGCTGCTGCAGATGGACGTGCGGACGCTGCAACGGTCATTCGATGAGAAGATCGCGGCGCTGACCGTGCTTTTGCAGCAGACGCTGGACAGCTCGAACAAGGCCAACACGGCTCTGGCGCTGCTGGAGCGGGAAGTGCGGGAGCGGTTGCGGGAGCAGGAAAAGACGGTGGTGGCGCCGGTTGCGGGCTTGGGATCGAAAGTGGACGCAATGGCCGATGAGTTCCGGTTCGTGAAGGAATCGGTGACGGAGATGAACGCGCGGCTGAACCGGCTCCAGACACAAATGACGGAGCTGGACACGGCGATCAAGACGATCAACGCGCCGCTGCCTCCGCCACCGGGTTCGGGTCAGGCGGCGAATCCCGGGGGAGCGCCGGCAGGAATCAGTCCGCTGGCGCTGTTTGACAACGCGGTGCGGGACAAGATGGCGGGGAAATCGGATCTGGCGCTGCAGCAGTTCAATGATTACATCAAGTGGTTTGGGGCGACGGAGCAGGCATGCGAGGCGCAGTATTTCGCCGGAGAGATTTATGCGGCGCGGAGCGAACTGGAGGCGGCGATTCAGGCCTTTGACGCGGTGCTGGAGAAGTATCCATCGACCTGCGTGAAGAAGGCGGATGCGCAATACATGAAGGCAAAGACGCTGGCCAAGGCGGGGCAGCGGACGGCGGCGGTAACCGAGCTGCGGGAGATGTTGAAGAGGTACCCGACCGGGGAGTGGGCGTCGAAAGCGAACACGGAACTAAAGTTGCTGGGGTTCCGGACGACGCCTGAGACTCCGGCGAGACGGCGCAAATGAGCGTACGCGCCGGCTTGGCGCTGTGCCTGGTTTGGCTGGCGGCGGATGCGGGGGAGTTTCCGCGGACACTGCATGCGTTCCCCGGGAAAAGTCCGAAGATCGATGGCGTGCTGTCGGCGGGCGAATGGGGAGACGCGACGCAGTTCTACGGGGTGGAGGATTGGATTGCGCAGTTCACTCCGACCACGGATGCGCGGGACCTGTCACTGCACGGCTTCGTCAAACATGACGGAAAGAAGCTGTACTTTGCCTTCGAGGTGACCGACGACGTGCTGTACGGGATCGATACGGAGAGGTGGCTGCCGGACAACAATCCGAAGGCGCATGATCTGACGCCGGAGGGGTTCCCCTGGTTCGGCGATGAGATGGAACTGCTGATCAACGCCAGCAACCAATGGAAGGGCAATGAGACGGCGGCGGGCAACGGGAAGAGCTGGCAGATGGTGTGCAACCTGACGAAATCGCGTAAAGGGGGAGTGGGCAAGGGCGGATTGCTGGAAGGAGAGCCGCGCAAAGATGTGAAGGCGTGGGCGACTTACCGGCGCTGGATCGAGACGGGAGCGCAGAAGGCGGCGGTGCGTGTGAAGCCTGGCGGGAAAGGATACGTGATTGAGTGGGAGGTGAGTTTCGACCCATGCCTTGAGGTGGAGCCGGGACGTTACTATACGACGAAAATGGGGAGCCGGGCGATGGGGCTGAATATCGCGCTAGGGGATCTGGACGAGAAGGAAAAAGGGGCAGGGAACTTCGGGAACTTCCACCACGAGGATTGGTGGGCGGGAGCAAAGAACGTGCGCACGCAGCTGCGCCATTGGGGAACCTTATGGATCATGTCGGAGAGCAAATCGGAACCCGCGAGCCGCTGGAAAGCTACGAAGCGCTCGCGAAAATGATCGATCATTCACTGGTCAGGCCGGAGCTGAGCGATGACGATGTGCGGCAGGGCTGCCTGCTGGCGGCTGAATACGGCGTGGCCAGCGTAAGCGTGCGGCCGAGCGATGTGGATCTGGCGGTTCGGCATTTGCGTAGCTCGGAGGTAAGGGTGGGCAGCGTGACGGGCTTCCCTCATGGCAGCTCGACGACGCCGGCGAAGCTGTACGAGGCGCGGGATCTGATCCGGCGCGGCGCGAAAGAGATCGACATGGTGATCAACATCGGCAAGCTGCGCAGCCGGCAGTTTCCCTACGTGGAGACGGAGCTGGTGCAGATGGCGGGGGCGTGCCGGAGCGAGGGTGCGATTCTGAAGGTGATCCTGGAGAATGCGTATCTGAGCGAGGACCTGAAGATCATCGCGTGCAAGATCGCCAAGCGGGCGGAAGTGGATTTCGTGAAAACGTCGACGGGGTTTGCGCCCGGCGGGTCAACCATGGCGGATCTGCGGCTGATGGCGGCGAAGTGTCATCCGCGGGTAAAGGTGAAGGCGGCCGGAGGATTGCGGACGCTGGATCTGATGCTCGAGGCATATCAGAACGGGGCGGACCGGTTCGGGGCGACGGCGACCGCGTACATTTTGGATGAGTGGAAGGCCCGGTTGGCGCAGGCGGCCAAAGCCAAGGAAAAAACGGCCCCACCGGCTGGACCCTCCTCGTGATATCCTGATTCGACGCTAACGCATGGCTCGGAGCACTCCCCTGCCCAAAATCTGCATTGCGCTCGGATTTACCGAGTTGCCTGCGCTACTGGCTCATGCGACGCAGGAAGTGGAATCGGGGGAGACGTTCCTGGAGTTCCGGCTCGACTATTTGAAACAACCGGCGGACGGCGTAAAGGCGATCCGGAAGTTCCTGGACAAACATCCGGAGGTGAGCCTGTTGGCAACCTGCCGGCGGCATCAGAATCAGGGACGTTTTAATGGAAGCATCGAGGAGCAGCTGCGGATTCTGGAGGCGGCGGTGGATGCCGGCGCGCGCGCGGTGGATGTGGAGATTGAGAGCGCGGAGAATGCGCGCGGAGGGCTGGATACACTGCGCACAAAGTCCGCGCTGATCATTTCCTTTCACAATTTCAGCGGGACTCCGGCGCTGGATCTCGTGTTGCGGCGGATGATGAAGATCGCGGCGGCGGGCTACAAAGTGGTAACGACGGCGCGGAAGCCGTCGGACAACCTGCGCGTACTCTCACTGGCGAAGACCTACGGACGCACGCCGCTGGTGCTGCTGGCGATGGGGGAGATGGGATTGCCGACGCGCATCCTATCGACCTGCCATGGAGGGATGTACACCTATGCGGCTCCGAACGCGGCGGAGGCAACGGCATCGGGGCAAATCAGCGCGCGGCTGCTGCGGAATCTGTACCGGGTGGAAAAACTCTCGAAATCGGCGAAAGTGTACGGTGTGATCGCCGATCCGGTGCGGCATTCGATCTCGCCGGCTGTGCATAATCGCGCGTTTCAGAGCCGGCGGCAGGATGCCGTGTATCTGCCGTTTCTGGTGCATCCGCCGCAGCTGAAGGATTTCTTCACGATGGCGGAGAAGCTGCCGCTGGCGGGGTTCAGCGTAACGATACCGCATAAGCAGCGTGTGATCCGGTATCTGGACGTGGTGGATCCGCTGGCGCGGCGGATTGGCGCGGTGAACACGGTATGGCGCAAGGCAGGCAAGTGGCGCGGATCAAACACGGACGTGGAGGGCGTGCTTGTGCCGCTGAAGAAGCGGCTGAAGCTGGCGAAAAGTTCGATTCTTGTGGTGGGTAACGGGGGAGCGGCAAGGGGCGCGGCGTTCGCGCTGGGAGACGCGGGGGCGCAGGTGTCGCTGGTGGGGCGGAATCCGGACCGCGTGCGCGCGCTGGCCAAGGCGTGCGGGGCGCAGGCCGTCATGCGGGAACAGCTGGCGGCGCAGCACTACGATGCGCTGGTGCATTGCACGCCGCTGGGGATGTATCCGCACATGTCGGAATGTTTCTTTGACGGCAAGATTCCAGCGGAGATCGTCTTTGACATGGTGTACAACCCGATGGAAACCGTGCTGGCGCGGCGCGCGTCTGAGCAAGGCAGGGAAGTGGTGCCCGGTTTGCAGATGTTTCTGGAGCAGGCCGCGCATCAGTTTGAGACATGGACGGGAGAATCGGCGCCGCGGGCGGTGATGGAGAAAGCGGCTCTTGAAGCGCTATTGCAGCGTGAAACGGCCAACGGGGCCTATAATAAGTAGCACATGGGCAATCCGCTGACTCGGAGAGGCTGGGCGCAGACAGCGATGGCCGGATCGCTGGCGGCCGCGCAAACCGTGAAGCCGGAAGCGGATGCAGCGGAGCAATTGCTGGAAGCGGCCCGCAAACAAGTGGCAAGGAATCACGAAACGCTCGACAAGTTTCCGCTGAAGATGGCTGTTGAGCCATCGTTCCAGTTCAAGGCGTAGGCTGGGGGTCTGGAGTGGACGAGAGCATCTTCTTCGCAACGATCACGGAGTTGAACGGTAAGCTTCGCGCCAAGGAGTTCTCCGCCGAGGAGTTGACGCGTGGCTTCTGTGACAGGCTGGAGAAGCTGGGGCCGCGCTATAACGCGCTGGCGCTGGGGTTGCGGGAACAGGCGATCCGCGAGGCCAAGGACGTGGACGATGAGCTTAAGCGGGGACGGTTCCGCGGACCGCTGCAAGGGATTCCTTACGGCGCCAAGGATTTGCTGGCGGCGAAGGGCGGGCCGACGACGTGGGGCGCCAAGCCGTATGCCGGACAGGTTTTTGAAGACGAAGCGATGGTCATCAAGAAGCTGTCCAAAGCAAAAGCGGTGCTATGCGGGAAGCTGGCGATGGTGGAGCTGGCCGGCGGAGGCGGCTACCGGTATGCGGCGGCCTCCCTGCAAGGGCCGGGACTGAATCCGTGGGACCGTTCGAGGTGGTCGGGCGGGAGCTCAAGCGGATCGGGTTCGGCGGTGGCGGCGGGGCTGGTTCCGTTCGCGCTGGGCTCGGAGACGTCAGGGTCGATCTTGACGCCGAGCGCCTTTTGCGGGGTGACGGGGCTAAGGCCGACCTACGGGCTGGTGAGCCGGAACGGAGCGATGGCGCTGAGTTGGACGATGGACAAGATCGGGCCGATGTGCCGGTCGGCGGAAGATTGCGGCCAGGTCTTGCAGGTAATCTCGGGCAAGGACAATGACGACCCGGGTTCGGCGGGCAAGAGCTTTTACTACGCGCCGCAGTTTGCGCGGGAGTTTAAAGACCTGACCATCGGTTACGCTGCGGTGGATTTCGCCGAGTGGGCGGCGGCGGAAGCGCGGCCGGCATTGCAGCAAGCGCTGGAGGTGTTCAAGAGGTTTGGCTCGAAGATCGTGGAAGTAAAGCTGGAAGAGTTTCCCTACGGGCCGATGACGAACACGATCATCACGGCGGAGGGTTCGGCGATATTCGAGGATTTGATCCGTTCCGGCAAGGTGGATCAGCTTGCCGACGAGAAGCAGATCGCGGGGTTGAAGGCGGGGCTGGATATCACGGCGGCCGATTATTTGAAGGCGATGCGCATCCGGAGCCTGGTGCAGCAGGAATTCCGGAAGCTGTTTGTGGATGTGGACGTATTATTGACACCCGCGCGTTTGGGTCCGGCATCGAAGGTGTCGGATCCCTTGGACGGGGGTGGGGCACTCTCCTCCGGCCCCACCCCGCCCTCGCGAGGATTGCGGGATCTGATTCCGGCGGGGAACTTGGCTGGGCTGCCGGCGCTGTCACTGCCGTGTGGTTTCGCGGGTCAGCTGCCGGTGGCGGTGAGCCTGGTGAGCCGGCCGTTCAATGAGAATACGCTGCTGGCGTATGGGGTGCGGTATCAGAGCGAGACGGACTGGCACCGGCGGCGTCCGCCGACGGCGTGAAGCGGTCATTCGTATTTCTCTCCTCCTTGGTGGCTAGTTTTCAGCTCCATTGTCGCGAATGATAGTGAGCCGGCAAACCGGCTGAAAAAGCAGGGAACGAGGAGAACAAGAAATGAAATCGGGAATAGGGAAACGTGTGTTTTTCAGCGTGGCCGCGGCGTTGTTGCTGGCTGGACCGTTGACGGAGAAGGCCATCTCGCAAAGCGATGTGCCGACTGCCCTGGAGGCCTTGAAGGCAGGCGGAAAAACCATCGCCGGTCCGGGCGTCTTTGGCCGAATACCAAACATTCAAGAGATTGCGGTGCAGCTGACCACTCCCACCAACGTGTGCGCCACGGCGGTGTTGGTTTCAGGCGAAGGGATGGAATTGAATCTGCTGAACGCAGCACAGGGACTCATTCAAGGAGCAACCACCAACCCTACGAGCGGCAACCGTACGATCTCGGTCTGTCATGATCAGGCAGTGAACGTGGCGGTGAAGTGCACGGGCGCCACCGCGTGCCGGATCGTGTGGCGCGTGGACGCGCGATAGCGGAGCTATCCCGGAGGAGGACAGAAACGCCCGCCTATTGGAGGTAGCGGTTCAGCCAGCTGAACAGCTCCTCGAAGAAGTAGCGGGCGTTTTCGCCATTCAGGATCCAGTGGTTCTCCTGCGGGAAGATCACCAGGCGTGAGGGGACGCGCCGGCGCTGGAGCAGCTTGTAGATTTCCAGGCCCTGGCTGACGGGGACACGGTAGTCGAGTTCGCCGTGCGTGACCAGCATCGGGGTCTTGAAATTGGCGGCGTAGCGGAGGGGGTTCTGTTTCTGCCACTGGCCCTTGGCTTCCCAGACAGGGCCGCCGTAGCGCAGCTCCCAGAAAAAGCCTCCGTCGGTTGTGCCCCACATCGATTCATTGTTGGTGAGGCCGGCGTGGTTGAACAGCGTGCGGTAGCGCGTTGTGGTGGCCTGCATCCAATTGGAAAGGTAGCCGCCATAGCTGGCGCCGCCGGCAGCCTGGCGCGTGGCGTCGATGAAGGGGAACTGACGGATGGCCTCATCGGCGGCTTCGTTGATCTCCTTGGCGGGTCCGTCGAGCACGTCGTCGTTGATAGCGGCGGCGAACTTTTCGCCGTAACCGGGCGAGCCGGTGTAGTTGGTCATGAGCACGACGTAGCCGGGCGAGGCGAGCAGATGGTAATTCCAGCGGACGAAGAACTGATCCTTCCAGGCCTGGTGCGGGCCGCCGTGCATGAAGACGAGCAGCGGATATTTCTTGTTTGAGTCGAAGGCGGGCGGCAGAACCAGCCAGCTGTGAATGCGCGCGCCGGTCTTGGAGGTGAACCAGAATTGGCGGGGCGGCGCCCAATCGATGTTTTCGATTTGCGGGCGGGTGAAGTGGGAGAGCACACGGTGGGAGCCTGAGGGTTCGATGCGTACGACTTCGGCGGGCTGAACCATGGCCTGCCAGTTGGCGACGATGGAGTCACCGGCGGCGGCGAGGCCGGAATAGACGCCGGCCTCAAGCGTGGTGAGCAGGATGGGGTCGCCGCCGTCGGCGGGCATGCGGTAGATGCGATCGATACCGTGGCGCTCGCTGGTGAGGTAAAGAGTGCGGCTGTCGGAGGAAAGGCGGATGGAGGAAATGGGCTGATCGAAGGCAGGGGCAAGCAGGCGCGGGGCGGCCGTGGAGGGCCAATCGAGTCTGGCGATGCGGGCGTGAGAGAAGAGGTGCTTGTTATCGTCACGGGAGTGAAGGGCATAGAGGGCCTTGCCGTCGGGGCGGAATTGGGCGTTGGAAAAGCTGTCGGGGCCGGAGGTGACGGCATGCGGCTCCCCTCCGGCGGCGGGGATGCGGTAGAGATGGGACTGCGGCTGGTAGTAGGCAAGTTTGTCGCGTTCGATGAGTGCCGTGAAGACGATGAACTGGCCATCGGGGGACCAAGCGGGTTCCAGGTCCTCGCCACCATCGCCGGTGCCGGCGCCGGCGAAACCGCTTGACTGAATGAGGCGGGTTCCGGCAAGCAGGTCGCGGGCGGCGGAATCGGGATCGAGGGACTGAACGAAGAGGTGCGGGTGGGTATCGGGGACCCATTTGTCCCAGCGGCGGATGGGGTACTCTTCAAAGGCGAGAGCATTGTATTTGCGCGCCTTGCGCTCGGCGGCGATCTTCTGGTTGGCGGCTTCGTCGGCGGCGCCGGGATATACTTCGCTCTGAAACAGGATGGCCTTGCCGTCGGGACGCCAGAGCGGGCCGGAGGCGCCCATGGTGAGGCTGGTAAGACGCCAGGCTTCCCCTCCCTGAAGCGACAGGACGTAGATCTGTGGCGCTTCGTCGCCTTCGCGTTTGGCGGAGAAGGCGATGCGCGTGGAATCCGGGGACCAGGCAACGCCGGACTCCCCGCCCTTTGTGAAGGTGAGGCGGCGGGGCGCGTGGCTGCCGGCGGCGGGAATGATCCAGAGGTCGGAAACCTGCTTAGCTGAGTCGTAGGAAGGCTCGGTGACGGGGACGACGACCCACTTGCCGTCGGGGCTGAGGGCGGGCGCGCCCACGCGGTTGACTTCCCAGACGTGGCGGTGAGTGATGGGGGTTTTGTCCTGGGCCAGAAGGCAGAGGGCGGAGAGGAAAAGGCAGAGGGAGCGGACCATGAAGAAGAGTCTAGCATCGGAGAAATGTTCTATAATTACAGCCAGAAAAGGGGCTGGCCTTAACGGTTAGCCGCGCGGAGAGGTGTGCACCATGAAGATCTGCGTTGTGGGATTAGCCACACTGTTTGCGCTTCCGGCCACGGCGCAGAGTACCGTTTCCTTTTCCAACCAGGTGCAGCCGATTCTCGAGGCGCGCTGCATCAAGTGCCACGGCGAGAAGATGCAGATGGCCAAGCTCGATCTGCGCACGCGCGAAGCGGCGCTGCGGGGCGGAGAGAAGGGGCCGTCGATCATACCGCACAAGCCGGAGATCAGCTCGCTGTACCGGAAAGTGGCGGGACTCGAAAAGCCGCTGATGCCGATGGACGGCAAGCTGAGCGACGCCGAGATCGGGATTCTCAAGGATTGGATCGCGCAGGGCGCGCCGTGGGGTGGAGAAATCGGCGCGGGCGCTCCCCAAGAGGATCTCGCCGCAACCGAGGAGATGAAGCTGCCGGCCGGCGCACGGGAGTTCTGGTCATTCAAGAAACCGGTGAAGGCGGCCGTGCCGAAGAACGGCGAGCCGGAATGGGATGCGCATCCTGTGGATGCTTTCCTGCGGAAGACAATGCGGGATCGTGGGCTGGTTGCGGCTCTGCCGGTGGACAAGAGGACGCTGCTGCGGCGTGCGTACCTGGACCTGATCGGGCTGCCGCCGACGCCGGAGCAGGCGCGGGAGTTTCTGGAAGATGATTCGCCGGACGCGTGGGGGAAGTTGATCGAGCGGCTGCTGGCATCGCCGCATTACGGAGAGCGATGGGGGCGTCACTGGATGGATGTGGCGCGGTATGCCGATTCCAATGGATACGAGCACGACTTTGACCGTCCGAACGCCTGGCGCTACCGCGACTACGTGATCCGCGCCTTCAACAAGGACACGCCATACAACCTGTTCCTGGAGGAGCAGATCGCCGGCGATGAGATGGAAGAGGTGACGCACGACCGTCTGATCGCGACAGGGTTCCTGCGGTCGTACGCGAAGGTAGGGTTCCGCGAGAAGGACAACCCGCAGTTCCGCTACGACTATCTGGACGACATGATCGCGACGCTGGGGCGCGGTGTGCTGGGGCTGACGGTGCAGTGCGCACGGTGCCACAACCATAAGTTCGATCCGATCGCGCAGAAGGATTATTACAGGATGCAGGCGTCGCTTTACGGCTACGTGGAGGTGGATCATCCGCTGACGCCGAAGGAAGAGGCTGAAGCCTACGCGGCGAAGGTGAAGGAGATCGAAGAGCAGGTCAAGCCGCTGCGCGCGCAGATGAAGTCGCTGGAAGAGCCCTACCGGGAGCAGATTCTGGTGGAGAAGTACAAAAAGTGGCCGGCGAACATCCAGAAGGCGGTCTTCACGCCGGAGGCCGAACGCACGCCGGGCCAGGTTCTGCTGGCCAATCAGATCATCCGGACGACCAATGTTTCTCCCGCTGAACTCGAGCGAGTGATGCCGGAGGAAAAGCGCACCGAGCGCAGGGCGCTGGAGACGCTGATCAAGAAGATCGAGTCGGAGAAACCGAAAGCGATTCCGGTGGCGATGGGGATCACCGACGGCGACTACCGGTTCACGCCGGACGGACCTGGAGATGAGCCAGCGCCAGGGAAAGGCGTGAAGCAGGAGGTGACCGAGGGGAGTTATCTGCCGGATGGCACGACTCCGTACAAGGTGCCGCCGTCGTATTTCCTGCACCACGGCGATGTTCATTCGCGCGGTTCGCAGATGCAGCCGGGGTTTGTGATGGTGGTTGACGACGGCACGATGCCCACGGCCGCGCCCCCGGCCCATGGACGCAGTTCCGGGCGCAGGCTGGCGCTGGCGCGGTGGCTGGGATCGAAAGCGAATCCATTGAGCGCGCGGGTGATGGTGAACCGCATCTGGCATCACCACTTCGGGCGCGGGATCGTGACAACGCTGGACAATTTCGGCAAGACGGGCGAGCCGCCGACACATCCGGAACTTCTGGACTGGCTGGCGGTGGAGTTCATGGAGCGCGGCTGGTCGATCAAGCAGATGCACCGGCTGCTGATGAGCTCGCGCGCCTACCGGTTGTCGGGCAGCTTTGACCATGCGGGCAACCGGAAGACGGATGCGGAGAACCTGTACTGGTGGAGATTCCGGCCGCAGCGGCTGGAGGCGGAAGTGGTGCGGGATTCGATTCTGTTCGCTTCCGGTTCGCTGAATCTGAAATCATTCGGGCCGCCGGTGTTTCCTCAGCTGCCCGAAGAGGTGCTGGCGTCGATGGACAAGGGCATCTGGCGGAAACAGCCGGACGGGCCGGATGTCTGGCGGCGCAGCGTTTACGTATACCGCAAGCGCGGGCTGCCGCTGCCGTTCTTTGAGGTGTTCGATCTGCCGGATCAGAACATCACCTGTGCATGGCGGAATGTGTCTACCGTGCCGACGCAGGCGCTGACGCTGCTGCATAACGAATGGGTGCTGAACCAGTCGCGGCTGTTCGCGGACCGGATTGCGACCATGGCGCCGGCGGGCGCGGAGGCGCAACTGGAGGCGGCCTATCAGGTGGCGCTGTCACGGCCGCCGAGCGATGAGGAGCGGCGGATCGGGATCGAGTTCCTGCAAAAGCGAACTCTGGCCGACCTGGCGCACGTGCTGGTGAACCTGAACGAGTTCATTTATCTGAGGTGAGCGATGCCGAAATTCACTTCGCGGCGCGATTTTTTGTTTGAGGCGGGCGGAGGCTTGAGCGGGCTGGCTCTGGCTCACCTGCTGGGGCAGGACAAGATGCTTGCGGCCGACGGCTGCGCCTCGGCCAACGTCACCAATTCTCCGTTTCTGCCGAAAGCTCCGCATTTCGCGCCGCGCGCCAAGCGGGTGATCTCGCTGTTCATGAGTGGCGGCGTGAGCCACATGGACACCTTTGACCCGAAGCCGGCGCTGGCCAAGTATGCCGGACAGCCTTTGACGGGCAAAGGCGATATCGTGGTGCGGCAGGGCCATCCGGGTCCGCTGATGCCGACGCCTTTTCAGTTCAGCCGGCATGGGGAATCGGGACTGGAGATCTCCGAGATTTTCCCGCATGTGGCCAAGCATGCCGATTCGCTCGCCGTGGTGCGGTCGGTGATGGGACGTTCGAACGATCACGTGATGGCTCATTATGAGCTGGCTTCGGGCACGGTGCGGATGGGCGCGCCGTCCGTGGGCAGCTGGGTCACCTACGGGCTGGGCTCGGAGAACCAGAACCTGCCGGCCTTCGTGGTGATATACGATGCGCGGGGCGGGCCGTTCGGCGGGCCGGCCAACTGGAGCGCGGGCTACATGCCGGCGGCATACCAGGGTACGATCTTCCGCTCCAAAGGCGATCCGATCTTCGACCTGACGCCGCCCGACGGGCTGGCGCCGGAGCAGATTCGCGCGCGGCTGGACTTGCTGGAGAAGCTGAACCGGATGGATCAGCAAAAGAACCCCGGCAACACGGAGTTGACGGCGCGGATCAGCGCCTATGAGCTGGCCTACCGTATGCAGGCTTGCGCGCCGGAGGCTGTAGAACTGGATTCGGAATCGGAAGCGACGAAGAAGCTGTACGGGTTGGACAACCCGATCACGGAGCCGTTCGGGCGGCAATGCCTAATCGCGCGGCGGCTGGCCGAGCGCGGCGTGCGCTTCATCCAGCTTTATCACGGCGGGTTGGGCAACCAGAACACCGATACCTGGGATGCGCACGGCGATGTGAAGTCGAACCACACGCAACATGCGGCCGAGGTGGATTATCCGATGGCGGGGCTGCTGACGGATCTGCGCGCGCGGGGCTTGCTGGATGACACGCTGGTGATCTGGCAGAGCGAATTCGGAAGGATGCCGATTTCGCAGCGCGGGCTGGGGCGCGATCATAATCCCGGCGCGATGTCGATCTGGGTGGCGGGTGCGAAGATCAAGGGTGGGCAGGCGATCGGGGCCACCGATGAGTTCGGCTACAAGGCCGAGCAGCAGGTGGTGAGCGTGCACGACCTGCACGCGACCATTCTGCACATGGTTGGAATGGACCATACGAAACTGACGTTCGCCTATCAGGGGCGGCGGATGCGGCTGACGGACGTGTATGGCGAGGTGATTCCGCAGATCGCGGCGGTGTAGTCAGCGCTCGGCCGGCAGATACTTCTTGGCGATCATCGCGGTGACGGTTCCGAAGTATGTGGCGATTTTGTGCTCGACCACCGTGCCCATCAGCAGGTGGGCTTCCGGAGCGGTGAGCTTGTAGTCCGTAGTCAGCCACTGGATCATGTCTGAGTTCGCGGAGCGGACGGCCATGTCCATGCTGGAGTTGAACTCGGGTTGGCTGGCGATGGAGACGATGTAACGGTCGTTCTCCAGCCGCGGGATCGAAATGCGCCTGCCTTTGCGGACTTTCACGGTGAACTGCACGTCGAGTGAGGTTTCCACGCCATTGCCTAGACCTTCGCCGTCGCCTTGCACAGCGTGGCCGTCACCGATGTAGAAGTAGGCGCCCTTGTGGTAGACGGGAAAGTAGAGGGTGGCGCCTTCGACCACGTCGTTGTAATCCATGTTGCCGCCGTGGCTGGCCGAGGGGCCGGAGGTTTCCACACGCTCACCGGGCGGGGCGACGCCAATGCAACCGAGCATGGGGCGGACGGGGATTTCAAAGTTGTAGCCGCTTTTTTGAAGCAGGCGGGGCCGGGCGACGCCGCGCTCGATGTCGAGGTCCCACGGGATGAGCGAGGCGCTGCCTTTGCGAACGGCGTCCTGGCCGTAAAAGTTGCGGTAGAGTCCTTCGATGGAGTTGGGGTGCAGCACGGCAGGACTGAGACGGTAAGAGGAATAGCCATAGTTGCGATTCAGCCTGACCTTGTCGAGATGGACTTCGAGTGAGTCTCCGTATTCGGCCTCTTCCATGTAGAAAGGTCCCATGAGCGGATTGCCGCTTTCCGGATAGACGTAAGGGTGCGGGATGTGCCAGACGCCTTGATGGTCTGTACCGCCGGAGTCCCACGTACGGGTGATGACGGTGTCGCCGGACTTGATGCGGGCGACGGGTTCCTTATAGGCGGAAAAGACGCGGGAATGGTGCTGGGGAAAGACGCGGTGAGTTTCGGCGGCAACAGCGGAGTAGAGCAGCGCGGCCAGGAGGCAGTGTTTCATGGCGCATACGATATCACGGCCTGAAGCGGCATAATAGATGTGCATGGCCACCACCGCGTCCTACGTAGACTCCAACCGCGACAAGTTTCTCGCGGAGCTGTTCGACCTGCTGCGTATCCCGTCGATTTCGACGTCGCCCGATCACCGCGGCGACGTCGCGCGGGCGGCGAAGTTTGTCGCCGACAGTCTCTCGGCGGCGGGCTTGGAGAACGTGGAGATTATCCCCACCGATGGCCATCCGTTGATCTACGCCGACTGGCTGCACGCGCCCGGCAAGCCGGCGGTACTCTGCTACGGCCACTACGACGTGCAGCCGCCGGACCCGCTGGAGGAGTGGGTATCGCCGCCCTTTGAGCCGGCCGTGCGCAACGGAAACATCTACGCGCGCGGAGCGGTGGATGACAAAGGGCAGATGCTGATGCATGTGAAGGCGGTGGAGACGCTGCGCGCCATCTACGGCAAACTGCCGGTGAACCTGAAGTTTCTGATTGAAGGCGAGGAGGAGGTGGGCGGCGCCTCGATCGCGAAGTTTGTTCCCAACAACAAGGAGAAGCTGAAGGCGGATGTGGCGCTGGTGTCGGATACGGCGCTGTACGCGGAAGGGATTCCGACCTTGTGCATCGGGCTGCGGGGGTTGGTCTATACGGAGGTGGAGGCGAAAGGTCCGGCCAAGGATCTGCATTCGGGCTTGTATGGCGGCGCGGCGCCGAACGCGGTGTTCGGGTTGGTGGAACTGCTGTCGAAGGCGAAGGACAGCAACGGGCGGATTCAGATCCCGGGTATCTACGACGATGTCGCGGAGCCCGCGGCGGAGGAGTTGGCAAGCTGGAAGAGCCTGCCGTTCAGCGAACGCCAGTTTCTGGAGCACGAAGTGGGGGCGAAGGAATTGACCGGCGAGCCGGACCGGAGCGTGCTGGAGCGCGTCTGGTCGCGGCCGACGCTGGAGGTGCATGGCATCGCGGGAGGCTTCACGGGCGCAGGTGCGAAGACAGTGATACCGGCGCGGGCAACGGCGAAAGTGTCGATGCGGCTGGTGCCGCGGCAGAATCCGGAGAAGGCGATCGCCGCGTTGCGGGACTGGATCGCGGCCAATGCCCCGGCGGGGATCGAAGCGAGCCTGAAGGTGCTGTCGGCGGGGCCGGCGACGATGGTGGATCCCTCGCATGCGGCGATCCAGGTAGCGGCGCGGGCATTCGCGGCGGAACTGGGGCGGGAGACGGTGTTCATCCGCTCCGGCGGCTCGATTCCCATCGTCGGTGAGTTTGCTCATCATCTGGGGATCCCGACGATCCTGATGGGATTCGGATTGCCGGATGACGGGTTGCATTCGCCGAATGAAAAGTTCAAGCTGGAAAACTACTACACTGGCATAAAGACCATCGCCCGGTTTCTGGAGCAATACGGCGCGACGGCATGAGCCACAACAGGCCGCGCGCCTGCCAACCATGAGCACTATGGCCAAGGATGTATCGCCCGCCGAAGGAGTGGTGCGTTCGGCGGGAGTGATGTCCGCGGCGGTGCTGCTGAGCCGGATCACGGGTCTGGTTCGCGAGATCGTGATGGCGCGGCTGTTCGGCGCGAGCCAGCTTTACGACGCGTTCCTGCTGGGTTTCCGGCTGCCTAACTTGACGCGCGATCTGTTTGCGGAAGGGGCGCTGAGTTCGGCCTTTGTGCCGACCTTCACCGAGTACCTGGCAACGAAGGGGCGCAAAGAGGCGGCGCACCTGGCGAACCTGGTTTCCGCCGCGATCATCCTTGTTGTCGGGGTGATGTGCGTGTTGGGCATGGTGTTCGCGCCCCAGTTGGTGTATCTGTTCGCGCCAGGATTCGATCAGGTGCCGGGAAAGGTGGAACTGTCCGTGCAAATGACGCGGATCATGTTCCCGTTCCTGCTACTGGTGGCCCTGGCGGCGCAAGCGATGGGGATTCTGAACGCGTGTAACCAGTTCGGCGTGCCGGCGCTGTCCTCGACAATGTTCAACATCGGCTCGGTGGTGTTCGGGATCGCGTTAGGGTTCTGGGCGGGGCCGGTGGTCGGACTTTCCCCCATCGAAGGAATGGCATGGGGGGTGGTGTTAGGCGGAGCGCTGCAACTGATCTGGCAGATGCCGAGCCTGGTGAAGCAGGGGTTTCCGCTCGGGCTGGCGGTTGACTGGAATCATCCCGGACTGCGGCACATCCTGCGCCTGATGGGCCCGGCCGTCCTGGGAGGGGCTGCTGTTCAGGTGAATGTGTTGGTGAACACGAACTTCGCGTCGTTCATCGAGGATCCGATCCGCGGTCCGAACGGGCCGGTATCGTGGCTGGCCTGGTCGTTCCGGTTCATGCAGCTTCCGCTGGGGCTGTTCGGCGTGGCAATGGCGGCGGCTACGCTGCCATCGATATCGAGGTCGTTGGCTTCCGACAATCATGACGAGTTCCGGCGCACGCTGTCGCGTTCGCTAGGGGTTGTGTTTCTGCTGTGCGTGCCAAGCTCGATCGGGCTGGTCGTGCTTGGGCGTGAGATGATCACGGCGATTTACGAGGGCGGAAAGTTTGATCGCTACGATTCACAACAGACGGCGATGGCGCTGAGCTTTTACGCGATTGGTTTGGCGGGTTATGCGGGGACGAAGATTCTGAACCCGGCCTTCTACGCGTGGAAGGATTCGCTGACGCCGATGTGGGTGAGCCTGGTCTCGATCGTCGTGAATTATGCGGCGGCTTCCTACATGGTGACCCACACGCAACTGGGGCACGCCGGGCTCGCGCTGGCGACATCGGTGGTGGCGCTGGTGAGTTTTGTGACGCTGTTCGGGATTCTGCGGAACAAGATCGGGGGCATTTATGGGCGGGATTTGTTTGCGTCCTCCATGAAGATCGGCTTGGCGTCGCTGATGATGGGGGCGTTGGTGTCGATGCTGAACCTGGGCGTGGAGCGGTACCTGGGGGACGGGCGGCTGGCGTCAGGGTTGTCGCTGGCGATATGCATTCCCACGGGGCTGATGATCTTCTACGGAACGTGCCGGATGCTGCAGGTGCCGGAGCTGGCGCTGGCAGCGAAGGCGTTCGCGGCTCCGTTGCGGCGGCTGGGGTTGTAGGGGGCGACTGCCTACGCGACGAAATCTACGAGCTTCGCGCAAGCTACCGGGGAGTGCATTACCGCATGCTCTACTTTTTTCATGGACGGAGAGCGGTTGTCGTTTCCCATGGAATCGTCAAGGAGAGAGCCGTTCCGTCAAGAGAGATGGATCTGGCAATCAGGCGGAAGTCCAACTAGGAGAGCCAGCCGGAGAGGCACGCTTTTGTGCCTCAGGTGTGAAGAGTGAAGAAGAAACGAAAACTGGGTTCCCCGGCCCTTCAACACAGCTATGACCGTTTTATCGGACGTGATCCTAAGTTAGCCGAGCAGTACGAAGAGGAGCTGCTGAACGCATACATCGCCAGAAAGATTCATGAGCTCAGGACAAAGGCCGGTCTGAGCCAGCGGGAGCTTGCTCGAAAGGTGGGCACCGCTACGTCGGTGATTTGCCGGCTGGAGGATGCTGACTACGAAGGACATTCCTTAATGATGCTGAAGCGCATCGCCGAGGTATTGGGCAGGCGGGTAGAAATCAGGTTTGTGCCGGTGAAAGATTTGCGGACGGCGTGACTCTTCTACAACTTCTGCCGGATTCACAAGTCGCTGAGGATCACTCCGGCCATGGCCGCCGGGATCGCTGGTCACCAGTGGAGCGTGCGGGAACTGCTGGAAGCTGCGTAGAGACACCACGCCCCAGAATGGCGAAGAATGAGGCGAAGCGGACAGGAAAGCTCCACTCGGCTACCAGGAAGGGCATTCTCCTCCGTCAGGCAGCGCAGTTCGGGAGGACCTCCGTGGAGGTGGCTTTGAGGGTAGATTCTTTCCCAATACCTTCCGTCAGACGGGTCGCGAAAGAGAGTGTCCCATCCACTGACATCGAAGCCCAGTTGAACAAGCCATGCGCCGACCAAGTCATGGATTCGCTGACAGGTTTCATCACCAATAGCGGGGCCGTTTTGGACAAGCCACTTGCCCGTCAGAATTGTTTCAGGCGGTTTGATCTTCAGAGATGTTTGTCACGCCACGATCTGCGGAATCAGCTCTCCGTGAACGTCAGTGAGCCGGTAATGGCGGCCGTTGAAGAAGTAGGTGAGGCGTTTGTGGTCCATGCCAAGCAAGTGAAGGATAGTGGCGTGGACGTCGTGGTAGAAGATGGGCTGCTCTGCGGCCTTGTAGCCGAATTCGTCGGTGGAGCCGATCACCTGGCCGCCGCGGATCTTCGCGCCGGCCATGAAGAAAGAGAGCGCGCCGGGGTTATGATCGCGGCCGAGACCCTTCTGTGAAATGGGCATGCGGCCAAACTCGGAGTGCCAGATCACGAGAGTATCGTCGAGCAGGCCGCGTTGTTTCAGATCCGTGATGAGTCCGGCTACCGGTTTGTCGATTTCGCGGGCGTGGGCGGAGTGGTTGTCGTGTAGGTTGGAGTGGGCGTCCCAGTCATCGACATCGGCGCGGGCCTTGGCGCCGTTGAACAGCTGCACGAAACGGACGCCGCGCTCCACCAGACGGCGTGCGAGCAGGCACTGGCGGCCGAACGGCTCGGTGACGGGATTGTCGAGGCCATAGAGGCGCGTGACGGATTCGGGCTCCTTGGAGATATCGACAGCCTCCGGCGCGGCGGTTTGCATGCGGTAGGCGAGTTCGTAGGAGGCAATGCGGGCGGCGAGTTCCGTGCTGCCGGGATGCTGCGCGGCGTGCTGTTCATTGAGAGCAGCCAGATGATCCAGGCGTGCCCGCTGGCGCTCCGGCGCAATGCCGGCGGGGGGATGGAGATCGAGGATCGGATCGCCCGTGGGCCGGAAGACGGTGCCTTGATAGGCGGCGGGAAGGAATCCGCTGTTCCAGTTCGAGATGCCGGCGTTGGGGCCGCCGCGCGGATCGTAGAGGACGACGTAGCCGGGCAGGTTCTGGTTCGCCGAACCGAGGCCGTAGGTGACCCAGGAGCCAACGCTCGGGAAGCCCATCAGCAGCGAGCCGGTGTTCCATTCATAGTGAGCCAGCACGTGATCGTTCGAGATGCCGTGGCCGGAGCGTATGAGCGCGATGTCGTCGACGATGCCGCCGATGTTGGGGAAGAGCTCGGAAACTTCGATACCGGACTGGCCGTACTTTTTGAACGAGTAGGGGCTGGCCATGATGGGGCCAGGATACCCTTGGCGGACGATGATTTCGCCGAAGCCGGTGAGTGGCTGACCGTGGTGCTTGCGAAGGGCGGGCTTGGGGTCGAAGGTGTCGATGTGGCTGACGCCGCCGGTCATGAAGAGAGAGATGACGGATTTGGCGCGGGGTTTGAAGTGCGGCTTGCTGGCGGATTGCGCGAGCAGGTTGTCGTTGCCCAGCAGCGAGGCGAGGGCGAGGCCGGAGATGCCACCACCGGCCTGGAAGAGCATGTCGCGGCGGGAGATGGTTTTCGGCATGTCAGTGGATGTAGAGAAACTCGTTGAGGTTTAGCATGACGTCGCAGAGATCGGTGAGGGCATCGAGCGCCGGCTGAGACGACATGCGGCGGTTGAGGAATTGGACGTTGGAGCTGAGTTCGGCCGCGGATGGGTCACGCGCGAGGGCGATGCGGTAGGCGGCGCGGACCTGGGCTGACTGCTCAGGGCCCGCGAGTTGGAGCACTCGATCGGCGAAGGCGCGGGCTTGGCGGAGGACGAATTCGTTGTTGAGGAGCGTCAGGGCCTGGGTGGGCACCGTGGAGGTGTCGCGCATTTCACATGTGACGTTGGGGTCGGGCTGATCGAAGACCTCGAACATGGGGTACTTCATGCCGCGCTTCGAGTAGGCATAAACGCCGCGGCGCCAGACGGCGGGACCGTCTTCGGCGACGTTCCAGATGCCCTTGGAGACGGATTGAAGAACGCGATCGGCAACGACGGGGAAGTAGGCGGGGCCGCCGGCTTCCAGATTGAGATTGCCGCTGACGGCGAGGATGGAATCGCGAATGGCTTCGGCTTCCAGGCGCCGGATGGGGAAGCGCCAGAGGTAGATGTTGTTGGGATCCTCGTCGAGAGCCTTCGCGGAGGGGAAGGCGGAGGCGGCGCGGTAGGTGGCCGAGTTCATGATCAGCCGGTGAATGTGCTTGACGCTCCAGCCGGACTTGATGAACTCATCGGCCAGCCAGTCCAGCAGTTGCGGATGGGAGGGCGGACGGCCGAGGCGTCCGAAGTTGGAAGGAGTAGAAACGAGGCCGCGTCCGAAGTGGTGATGCCAGATGCGGTTAACCATGACGCGAGCGGTGAGCGGATTCTCCGGCGAGGCGATCCATTCGGCAAGCGCGCGCCGGCGGCCCGTGGAAATGCGGCCGTCCGCCGGCGGGATGGCGTTGGGAATGCCGAGGTCAGAAAGCACCTCCAGAAAACCGGGACCGGTCTCTTCGGCGCGCGAGAGATAATCGCCACGCTCAAGGAAATAGGATTTCGGCGGGTTGTAGGGTTTCCCGGCAACCGGGACGTAGGTTTCGTTGAGATGTTCGTCCTCGTCCGATTTCACACCTTTGCCTGGGGCTTCATCATCGCCGGGGCCGAGCGGGGCCAGGCGATAGTCGCCGTCGCGGATGCCCATGGCCACGGGCAGCGGCTTGGGAAGCTGGTTTTGCAGCGCGCGTATTTCCTTGGACAGGCTATCGGCGGCGGCGCGGTCGCCGGCGCTCATCAGGTTGCGGTAGGTAGCAGGCCGAATCGTAAGAACTTGCGTGGCGAGCAGCTTCTGGCCTTCCGTGCGTTGCTCGGGCGGCGTGCGGACGGCGACTTGAATGTCTTCGGGAAAGGTGTTCAGTTTTTGCTCGAATGCTCGCTTGCGGTAAGGCTCCTCAATGGCACGGAGCTTGTCTTGCAACGGCTGGATCTTGGATTGAACCTCAGCCTTGCGCGACTCGTAGGCGGCCACTTGATCGGGCGAGGCGAGCGGATGGTCGTAGCTGATGTAGGGGAAGAAGACGGCCATGAGGCGATAGTAGTCGCGCTGCGGGACAGGGTCGAACTTGTGATCGTGACAGCGGGCGCAGTTGACGGTCAGGCCGAGAAACACGCGCGAGGTTGTGCCGATCATGTCGTCGAGATAGGTGTAGCGGTACTGCGGATTGTCCTTCTCGCGGAAGCCGACGGTGGCTCCGACGCGATGGAACCCGGTGGCGATCAGCGCGTCGTAATCAGATCCGGGCAGCTCGTCGCCGGCAATCTGTTCGCGGATGAACCGGTCGTAGGGCTTGTCCTGATTGAAGGCGCGGATGACGTAGTCGCGGTAGCGCCAGGCGTTGGGGTAGGTGAAGTCCTGCTCGTAGCCGCCGCTGTCGGCGTAGCGCGCCGCATCCAGCCAGTGGCGGCCCCAGCGCTCGCCGTAGTGCGGGGAGGCAAGCAGGCGCTCGATCAGTTTGGAGTAGGCTCCGGGCGAAGTGTCGCCGAGGAAGGCGTCGAGTTCCCGTGGAGAGGGCGGAAGACCGGTCAGGTCAAGATAGGCGCGGCGGGCGAGTGTGGACTTGTCGGCGGCGGGGGCTGGAGAAAGGCCTTTGGCGGCAAGTGTGGCCTGGATGAAAGTGTCGACAGAACCGTTTTCCGCGCGCGTCAGCTTGCGGAAGGACCACCAGTTGCGGTCGCGCTGCGTGATGGCGGACTGGGCAAACAACTGCGCGGCAACAAGCGCGCCACAAAGGACCCAGCGAGGCATGTCGGTAATGAGTTTACATCATTTAATGAAGCGGTTGGCTTGGATATTCTCGAGCCTGCGAAGCTTACCATCGGGCGTGCGGATTTCGACGAGGCGGGCGGAAGTTTCCTTGCCTAGGCCAAAGTGAACGGTGAGTTCCGAGGAGGAGGCGTAGCCGGTGGAAGTGGTAGCGTGGTTGAACTGCTCGGAGGCGGTGACCAGGCGGACCTGCGAGCCGATGGGCGCCTCGATGCGGAGCCAGTTGCCGGGCAAGGCAGAGGTGTTCCGCAGGATCACGGGTGATTCACCAAGACGCGTGAGGACGATATCGAGCAGGCCGTCTCCGTCGAGGTCGGCGATGGCTGCGCCACGGTGCCAGGCGCGGTGGCGGAAGTAGTCACCGGCTGCGGAACTGACGTCTGCGAAGCTTTTGCCATCCACGTTGCGGAGCATAAGGCAGGACTGGCGGGAGAGGCGGCTCGAGAACTGCTCGGTATTGAAGTTGACATCGCCGTTGGCGGCGAACAGATCCTTGAAGCCGTCGTTGTCGAAGTCGGCGATGATGTTGCCCCAGCCGCTAAAGGCCATCGTTGCTTTGCCGACGCCGGAGCGGTAGGTGAGGTCCTGGAAGAGGCCCTTGCCGAGATTGCGGAACAAAGGGAAAGTTTCATTGGCCAGCGCGGTGACAAATATGTCCGGGCGGCCGTCGTTGTCGTAATCGCGGAAGTCGACGCCCATGGAGGAGACGGCGCGGCCATCGTCGTTGAAGGCAACGCCTGCCTGGAGGGCCGATTCCTCAAAGCGGCCGTTGCCGAGGTTGCGGAAGAGGAAGTTCGGCTCCGTATCGTTGGCGACAAGGACGTCGAGCTGACCGTCTGAGTCGTAATCGGCAAAGGCGACACCCATGCCCTTCCCAATATGCCTGGCGATACCGGAGGCAACCGAGACGTCGGTGAAGGTACCGTCGCCGTTGTTGCGGTAGAGGAGGTTGGGCTCGCCGGTGTAGTGGCGTGGATGGCAGTAGGTTCGGTAAGCGCGATTAGGGTCGCCGCAGAAGGGCTCCTTCACCGGGTCCCAGACGACGTAGTTGACGATGAACAAATCCAGATCGCCGTCATTGTCGTAGTCGAACCACCCGGCCGCGATCGACCAGCGCTGGGAGGCGGCCAGGCCGGCCTTGGCGGTTGCGTCCTCGAAGGTGCCGTCGCCGCGGTTCCCATATAAGAGGTTGCCGCGTACGCCTGTGACCAGCAGATCAGGCCAACCATCGGTGTCATAGTCGCCGGCGGCGGCCCCCATGCCGTATCCTGCGCCGGCGACTCCGGCCTTGGCGGTGACATCCTCGAAGCGCAAATTGCCTAGGTTGCGGAAAAGGCGGTTGGAGAAGGAGTTGTCCGGGCGGTGGAGGGTGGGGGAGTGAGCAGCGTTTACAAAGTAGAGGTCAAGGAGGCCGTCGCGGTCGTAGTCAATGACGGCAAGACCACCGGGCATTGTCTCAATTTGGTGGCGTTCGGGAGTGGAGGAATGGCGAAGAATGAACGTTTCTAAAGCCCTAGAGGGTTCCTGGGAGAAGCGGACCTGGGCATTTATTAAAGAAATGAAAACAAAGGGGATGAGCTTAGGGAACATTAATTTGAAAGCGCTATCGCCTTACATGCGCACCTAACGTATACTACGCTAAACGACCTTCTTGGTCGGGGTCAATCTCAAAGTTCGAGGATAGAGGCGAACACATGACAAAAAAGCTGTTCCTGCTGTCGGTTCTGCTGTGCTCCACGATGGTGGCACAAGAGTTCAGGGCAACGATATCGGGCCGTGTGCTGGATTCCAGCGGCGGCGCCGTGGCGAACGCAAAGGTCCAGGCGGTCAATACCGCCAACAGTGAAACCTCCAACGCGAATACCGACACCTCCGGTGTCTATTCGATTCCGTTTCTGCGGCCGGGAAGCTTTAAGCTGTCGGTGACGGCCCCTGGGTTCAAGCAGTTCAATCGGGAAAACATCACTCTCCAAGTGGGTCAGATCGCGGGTATCGACATCACACTGGAAGTGGGCGCGGTCACCGAGTCGATTAACGTAACGGCGGAGAGCGCGCTGCTGGAAACGCAGTCGGCCAGCCGAATCGGCGTAATTAACACCAAACAGGTCTCCGAGCTTCCGCTGAACGCGCGAAATCCTTTCATGCTGGGCGCGATGATGTCGGGTGTCACGTTCCGTGGCGCGGCGATCTGGCAGCGGCCATTCGATAACGGCGCGATCGCGGAATGGTCGGTGAACGGCGGCCGTCAGTCGAACAACGAGTTCCTCATGGACGGCGCACCGAACAACGCGCAGATGGGCAACAACAACATCGCCTATGTGCCGGTGGTGGACGCGGTGCAGGAGTTCAGCGTGCAGCAGAACTCCTATGATTCGCAGTACGGCAAGACCGGCGGCGGCGTGTTTAACGTGGTGCTGAAGAGCGGCACCAACGATCACCACGTCACGGGATGGGAGTTTCTGCGGCGTGTTTGGCTGGATGCGAACACGTTTCAGAACAACTCGGTTGGCGCGGCGCGGCCGGCGCACCGGCTGGATCAATACGGCTTCATGGTGGACGGTCCGTTGACGATACCGGGGCTGTTCAAGAAGGACGGCAAGGTCCGGGCATTCTATTTGGGCACGATCGAGGACTACTACGAGTTGTGGCCGCAATTCCTGCGCAATTCCTACCCGACGACGGAAATGCGCGGCGGCGATTTCAGCCGGCTCACGGCCGCCAACGGACAACCGGTGGCCATCTATGACCCCAATACGGCCAACTTCGCGGCCAACGGGGATCCGATCCGCGCTCCGTTCCCGGGCAATCGGATTCCGGAAAGCCGGATTCACCCCGTTGCGCGGGCCGTCACTCAGTTCATGCCGGCCCCCAATGCGGTCACCCCGGGAGTGCGCCATGCGACGCAAAACCTGCTGAATCCCGAGTATCCGGCGGTGGACAACTTCTACAATCTGATCCTGAAGTTCGATTTCAATCTGGGCGATAAGGACCGCGCCTTCTTCCGGCACGCCTCCAACGACCGCACTGAAGACCGCTGCGTGAATGGAGTGTGCACGGGGCCGGGCACCGACGGTCAGCAGCCGTTCCAACGGATCAACGACGCCTACGTGTTGGACTGGGTGAGAACGGTATCGCCGAATACCGTGCTGAACGTGCGCGCCTCCAACAACCGGTTCATCGAGAAAGGCTTCGGGCGTGCAAACGAAGGCTTCGACGTGACCAAGCTGGGCATTTCCTCGGCGCTGCTCGGCACCTTGCCGAGTCCCGTCTACTTTGGCCGTTGGAATATCAACGGCTACAGCTCCCTTGGCCGCGGTCAATCGATCAACATCACCAACAGCTTCAATCTCGCCGGCAACGTCACCAAGATCCGGGGCGCGCATACGATCAAGTTTGGCGTGGATTTGCGGCGGACCCATTTCATTCAGCAGAACAGCGGCGACATTCTCTCCTTCACCGGGGAAACCCGCTGGACGCAGAGATTGTGGAACCAGGGCGAGCCGACTGCCGGGGACGGTTATGCGTCGTTCCTCATCGGCGGCGTCGGTGGTTCTTCCAACTTCCCGCTGTACCCATTCTTCCGTCAGTGGTATTTTTCACCCTATTTCCAGGACGACTGGAAAGTCTCCCGAAAGCTGACCCTGAACCTCGGCTTGCGGTGGGATTGGACGCCGTCGCCGGATGAAAAGTACAATCGCATCAACCGCGGATACAATGCCTCCGCGCCTACTCCGCTGGCGCAGCAAATCCCCGCGGCGATGCTGGCGCAGTATCCGAACCTGAGGAACCTGACCGGCGCGTTGCAGTTCGCCGGGGTTGATGGGAACCCGACCGTGGTCGGAGACAATGACTGGAACAACTGGCAACCGCGCGTCGGCGTCGCCTACCAGTTGACCCAAAGCCTGGTCATGCGTGGCGGATACGGCCTCTACAATCTGAACCCGAACAACAACTTCCTGGAGACGATCGGCTTCTCCACAAGCACTCCGCTTGTCAACAGCCTGGATGACGGACGGACGCTGATCCCGAACCTGCTCGCCAATCCCTATCCGAGCGGGATCAACCAGCCGGTCGGATCCTCGCGCGGCGCGCTCACCTTCGTCGGCCAGAATTTCAACTGGTATAACCCGACAATGAGAACGCCCTACGTGCACCAGTTCTCCTTCGGATTCCAGCGGCAGCTCAGCAACGGCAGCACGCTGGACATCTCCTATGTCGGCAGCCGCACGGTGGGCGCCAACACGGAGCGGGACTTCAACATCCCGTCGCTCGATTTCCGCAAAACCTGCAATCTGCTGGAAGGCGGCAACCCGAACTTCTGCAATGCGCAGATGCCGAACCCCTTCCGTGGAATCGAAGCCTTCCGGGGCACGGCGCATTTCACCGCCGCCAACCTCTCGCGCTTCCAGCTCAACCGCCCCTTCTCCCAGTTCAACGGCAATCTGCAAGAGCGCGGCCGCGGCGAATCCAACATCTGGTACAACTCGCTCCAGATCAACTACAACGTGCGGATGGGCAAGAACCTCACGCTGCTGGCCAACTACACACTTTCGAAGATGGTCGAGCGCTGGGGCTACAACGATCCCTACGCCAATGTGATGCAGCAGGGGTTGTACTTTAACGACCGCCCGCACTTCATCAAATTCTCCACCGTCTATGACCTGCCCATCGGGCGGGGGAAGGCGCTTGCCGGAAACGCCGGCGGTGTCCTGAACAAGTTCATCGGCGGATGGACTTTCTCCACCTACTCGCAGATCGCTTCCGGCGAGCCCACGAATCTTCCCGGCCTGATTCCGTTGAGGGATCCTCGTACGGTCGGCGGCGATTGGACGGGCTCGATCGACTACAAGGCGCACCAGGTCCGCGCCTGGAATCCCTGCGTGCTGCGCCAGTTCAACGACGGCACCACCACCCCGCAGCAGTTCTCCATCAACCGCGGCTGCGGCACGGACCCGGCCAACTACGCATGGCTGCTCCCAGCGGACTACGCACCTCGCGTGACGCCCTCCCGCAGCGGCCAGATCCGCAAGCAGAGCCTGTTCAACATGGACATGGCGCTGTCGAAGACCACCCACATCACCGAGCGGATGCGCATCCAGTTCCGGCTGGAAGCCTTCAATGCGACCAACTACTACTACTTCGGCCGCAACGAAAGCTACAACGGAAACGGAAACGATCCGAACTTCGGCACGCTGTTCCCGAACCAGGCCTCGACGCAAAATGGTTATCCGAGGCAGGTGCAAATCGGGATCAAGTTCCTCTACTAGAAGCACGCAAGAACCGGAAACCGGGGTGGCCGGGCCGAAGGGCCCGCCGCCCCGGTTTCCTTTTGACGGGAGGCTCAAAGTTAACAAAGATTAATCTCAAAGTCCGCTCATCCGGCTCCTGTTGCGCATATACTATTTTTAATCAACCCACAGGGTTGGGGTCTAAACGTAACGAAGCGACAGGAGTCTTTCATGACCAGAAAACTGTTTCTGCTTGCGGCAACGCTGTGCGCAACGATGATGGCGCAGGAGTTCCGGGCGACGATATCGGGGCGCGTGCTGGATTCCAGCGGCGGCGCGGTGGCGAACGCGAAGATCCAGGTTGTGAACGCCGCCAACAGTGAAACGTCGAACGCGGGCACGGACGCATCGGGCGTCTACTCGATTCCTTTTCTCCGGCCAGGCAGCTACAAGCTGTCGGTCACCGCGGCGGGGTTCAAGACGTTCAACCGCGAGAACATCACGCTGCAGGTGGGCCAAATCGCCGGCATCGACGTGACGCTGGAAGTGGGCGCGGTGACCGAGTCGATCAACGTGACGGCCGAGGCGGCGCTGCTGCAGACGCAGACGGCGAGCCGCGTCGGCGTGGTGAACACGAAGCAGGTCTCAGAGATGCCGCTGAACGCGCGCAATCCGTTCATGCTCGGCGCCATGATGTCGGGCGTGACGTTCCGCGGAGCGGCGATCTGGCAGCGGCCGTTTGACAACGGGGCGATCGCGGAATGGTCGGTCAACGGCGGGCGGCAGTCCAACAACGAGTTCCTGATGGATGGCGCGCCGAACAACGCGCAGATGGGCAACAACAACATCGCCTATGTGCCCGTTGTGGACGCGGTGCAGGAGTTCAGCGTGCAGCAAAACTCCTATGACGCGCAATACGGCAAGACGGGCGGCGGCGTGTTCAACGTGGTGCTGAAGAGCGGCGGCAACGAGCATCACTTGACGGCATGGGAGTTCATGAGGCGGAAGTTTCTGGACGCGAACACGTTCCAGAACAAATCGGTCGGCGCGGAACGGCCGGCACACCGGCTGGACCAGTACGGGTTCATGGTGGAAGGCCCGCTGACGATTCCCGGAATTTTCAAGAAGGATGGCAAGCTGCGAGCGTTCTACATGGGGACCTACGAAGGCTACTACGAGTTGTGGCCGCAGTTCCTGCGGAACTCCTTTCCGGCGACGGAAATGCGCGGCGGCGACTTCAGCCGGCTAACGGCCGCCAACGGGCAGCCGGTGACGATTTACGATCCCAGCACTACCAACTTCGCGGCCAACGGAGATCCGATCCGCACGCCATTCCCCGGCAACCGCATTCCCACCAGCCGGATCGATCCTGTGGCGCGCGCGGTGACGCAGTTCATGCCGACGCCGAACGCGACGACGGCAGGCCAGCGCTATTCGGTGCAGAACCTTTTGAATCCCGAGTATCCGGCGACCGACGACTTTTACAACCTGATTCTGAAGTTCGATTTCAACCTCGGCGACAGGAACCGGATGTTCTTCCGGCACGCATCCAACGACCGCACTGAAGACCGCTGCACCAACGGCGTCTGCGAAGGGCCGGCGATGAGCGGCCAGCAGCCGTTCCAGCGGATCAACGACGCCTACGTGCTGGACTGGGTAGGGACGATGTCGCCGACGATGGTGCTGAACGTGCGCGCTTCGAACAACCGGTTCATCGAGAAGGGCTTCGGGCGCGGGAACGAGAACTTCGATCTGACGAAGCTGGGTCTGCCGGCCTCGCTGCTGAGCACGCTGCCGAGCCCGGTCTATTTCGGCGCCTGGGCGTTCAACGGGTACAGCTCGCTGGGCCGTGGCCAATCGATCAACATCACCAACAGCTACAACCTGGCTGGCAACGTGACCAAGATCGCCGGTGCGCATACGATCAAGTTCGGCGTGGACTTGCGCCGCACGCACTATATCAACCAGAACAGCGGAAACATTCTGTCCTTCACGGGCGAGACGCGGTGGACGCAGCGGTTGTGGAATCAGGGAGAACCGATCTCGGGCGACGGCTATGCGTCGTTCCTGCTGGGCGGCGTCGGCGGAAGCTCGAACTATCCCCTCTATCCTTTCTTCCGCCAGTGGTACATGTCTCCTTACTTCCAGGACGATTGGAAGGTGTCGAGGAAGCTGACGTTGAACATCGGCCTTCGCTGGGACTGGACCCCGGCGCCGAGTGAGAAGTACAACCGGATCAACCGCGGCTTCAACGCGTCGGCCGCGACTCCGATCGCGCAACAGATCCCGGCGGCGATGCTGACCCACTATCCGGAACTGCGGAACCTGAAGGGCGGTTTGGAGTTTGCCGGGGTGGGCGGCAACCCGAGTGTTGTCGGCGACCATGATTTGAACAACTGGCAGCCGCGCATCGGAGCGGCGTTCCAGCTGACCTCAAAGCTGGTGATGCGTGGAGGATACGGGTTGTACAACCTGAACCCGAATAACAACTTCCTGGAGACGATCGGTTTCTCCACCAACACGCCGCTCGTGAATACACTGGATGGTGGGCGCACGCTGCTGCCGAACCTGCTGACCAATCCCTATCCGGGCGGCATCAACGTGCCGCGCGGCGCCGCTGGCGGCGCGCTGACGTTCGTGGGCCAGAACTACAACTGGTACAACCCGACGATGCGGACGCCCTATGTGCATCAGTTCTCCTTTGGCTATCAGTACCAGATGAGCAACTCCTCCACAATCGATGTTTCCTACGTGGGCAGCCGCACCGTTGGCGCCAACTCGGAGCGCGACTTCAACATTCCGACGCTGGCATTCCGCAGGACGTGCAACCTCCTGGAAGGTGGCGATCCCATCTTCTGCAACCAGCAGATCCCGAATCCGTTCCAAGGGATTGAAGCATTCCGGGGAACGACACACTTTACGGCGGCGAACCTGAGCCGATTCCAGCTCAACCGGCCGTTTCCCCAATTCAACGGCAACCTCCAGGAGCGCGGACGCGGAGAATCCAACATCTGGTACAACTCGCTCCAGATCAACTACAACGTCCGGATGGGGAATGACCTGACGCTGCTGACCAATTACACGCTGTCGAAGATGGTGGAACGGTGGGGCTACAACGACGCCGTCGCCAACGTGATGCAGCAAGGTCTGTACTTCAATGACCGGCCGCATTTCTTCAAGTTCTCGGCCGTTTATGACCTGCCGATCGGCCGTGGCAAGGCGCTTGCCGGCAATTCCAGCGGCGCTCTGAACAAGCTGATCAGCGGGTGGCAGATCACCACCAACTCCCAGTTTGCCTCCGGCGAACCGACCAACCTGCCGAGCAACGGGATCCTGTTGAAGGACCCGCGCACAGTGGGCGGTGACTGGACCGGCACGATCAACTTCAACGCGCATCAGGTGAGGGCCTACAACCCTTGCGTGCTGCGCATGTTCGACAACGGCACGGTTTCTCCCCAGCCCTTCAGCATTACGCGAGGCTGCGGCACCGATCCGTCCAACTATGTTTGGCTGCAAACGACCACCTTCGCGCCTGGCGTGAACCCGTCACGCAGCGGCCAGATCCGCAAGCAAAGCCTGTTCAACATGGACATGGGCCTGTCGAAGATGACCCAGATCAGCGAGCGAGTCCGCTTCCAGTTCCGGCTGGAGGCTTTCAATGCGACCAACTACTTCTTCTTTGGACGCAACGAGAGCTTCATCACCAACCTGAACGATCCGAACTTTGGCTCTCTGTTCCCGAGCCAGGCATCTACGCAGAACGGGTATCCGCGGCAGGTGCAGCTTGGCTTTAAGGTGTTCTTCTAAAAGAAGTTAGCTGTTTCTAAGAAACCGGGGTGGAGGCGATTGCCCGCCACCCCGATTTTTTTGCCCGCATGGAGATGAAGGCCCTTTCATCCCGACGATGATTAACATATACTAACCTTTAAGAATTTTAAGGCAGCTACCGCATCTCGGTGGTCGCATCCGGGTTCAAGCAGTTCCACCGCGAGAACATCACGCTGCAAGTCGGCCACGCCGCCAATGGCGACCCGATCCGCGCCTACAATCCGTGCGTGTTGCGGCAGTTCAACGATGGCTCTGTGCGGCCTCAGGCGTTCCGTGTCTCGCGCGGGTGCGGGACAGACCCCTCCGCCTACGTCTGGCTAATGACCGCCGACTACGCGGCTCGCATGACCCCGTCCCGCAGCGGGCAGATCCGCAAACAGGGGCTATTCCACATGGATATGGCACTGGCCAAGATGACGCAGATCACCGAGCGCGTGCGCGTGCAGTTCCGGTTGGAGGCTTTCAACGCCACCAACTACTTCTTCTTCGGGCGCAATGAAAGCTTCAACACCAACCCGAACGATCCGAATTTCGGCACGATGTTCCCGAGCCAGGCGTCCACGCAGAACGGCTATCCGCGGCAGGTGCAGATCGGGATCAAGTTCTTCTATTAGCGCGGCGAAAGCTTCACAACACCTGCGCCGTTCTGATACTGGATTACGGTTTGGTAGGGCTCTGACAGCTTCGCCAATCTGCCGATGATCGATTGGGCTTGCGGTTCGGCCGCCGGACGGGGGCGGCCACGCTGCGTGCGTGAAGGGCCGGCGAGAGTGATGGGGAGCAGCGTCACGCCTTTCAACGTCCGGTCCCCGGCGAAGCTGACCTCCGCGATCACGCTTTCCCAGTTGAGAGGATCGGCGGGGAAGCCGCGAGTGTCGTTGCGGGAGCGCGCGTCGTAGAAGTCGGCGGGGAGCGCGTCGGGAGGCAGCTGGTATTGCTCGTAGTTCTCCGCCGGCTGATAGAGTACGGTCTCGTTCTCGAAGATGAAGTTCGCAAGGCTGTAGAAGATGGGCTTGCCTTTGTAGATTTCGACAGCGCGGAGCACGTGAGGGCCGTGGCCGACGAACAGGTCTGCCCCCGCATCGATGGAGGCTCGCGCGAACTCGATGAGGAAATCGGCGGGCTCTTCGCGGTTGCGCGGCGCGCCTTCGTGCGCGTGAATGGAAACCACCACCCAATCGGCTTGGCGGCGGGCTTCCTTGATCGATGCAGTGATGGCGTTCAGGTCCGGCTGGTAGAGTTCGCGCCGTATGCCTGGCGTGTCGCCGGCGACGAACAGGAATCCGGGCATGCGTAGCCGGTCAGGGCCGTCGGCGGGCGATGCTGGAACAGCCTTGCGGAGAGACTCGAGCCCTGTCTTGTCTATAGTGATCGTGGTGCTGTAGCGGAGCGGGTTCAAGCCGGGACGGCCGATGAGATCGCGGCGCTGTTCGCCGGCGTTGGAGCCTGGCGGAAACGTGGAGGCGCAGGAAATCAGCGCCACGCGACCCTTGGCGGTTTCCAGGTAGGCAGGCGCGCGGGCAAGCGCCAGGTTGCGGCCGGCGCCCGCATGCACCAGGCCGGACTCCCGCAGGTGCCTCAAAGTGGTGAGCAGACCTTCCGGACCGTAGTCCATTACGTGATTGTTCGCCAAACTCACGAAGTCGAACCCGGCCCACTGCAGCTGCCTCAATGTGGATGGCGGCGAGGCCATGTAGGTGCCCCCTGACTGAGCGGCGGCCGGCATTTCGAAATTGTGAATGAGCGTTTCCAGATTCGTGAAGGCGGCGTCGGCGGCGCGGATACGCTCGATCATAGAGAGATACGCCGGCTCACCGTGAACCGAGAGGCTGCGGTTGAGGATGGAGTCGCCGGTGAGGGCGAAGCGGAAGTCCTTGGATTGTTGTGCAAAGCAAGCCAGCGAGAGGAAGAGCAATGACCGTATCGTCATATGAACGCGCAGTATACACCGCCCGGCGATGGAACGTGCAGGAGGCTCGGAGGTTTCGTTTCCTTCATGAAATAGTGGTTTCCGGGGGCGATTGACGATGCCGATCAAGCAGCTATATACTCAGGAAAAGCCTCAGGGGCTGGAAGGAGAAATATGAAACATTTTCGAGCAACCGTGTTGTTGGCGTGTTTCACCGCTTCCGCGAGTCTGGCGCAGGTATCTACCGGTTCATTGGCTGGTTTGATTTCCGATTCCAATGGCGCCTCGATTCCCGCCGCCGCGGTGGCGGCCAGAAACGAAGCCACTGGACAGGAAACCAAGGTCCAGTCGTCGGAGGCGGGACTCTACCTATTCCCGAACCTGGCCACCGGAATGTACACGGTGACCGTGGAGAAGCCTGGGTTCAAGAAGATGTCCCGTGGGAATATCGAGATCCGCATCGCGCAGCGGCTGGATCTGAACTTGCGGTTGGAAGTGGGCGATGTCCAGCAGACCATTACGGTGACCGATTCGGCGCCGCTGCTGGAATCCACCACCGCGGAGCGGGGACAAAACCTTTCGACGAAGATGATGGACAACCTGCCTCTGTTCACCGGAGGAATCCGCAATCCGCGCGCCTTCATCAACTACATGCCCGGCGTCACCAACAACGGCGAGCAGAGCGTGTCCGGTTCCGGAGGCCGTGCACAGGAGGTGTTGATTGACGGCGCCAGCGCGCTGAACGTCGAATCCAGCGCTGTGTTCAACTTCCCCTCCGCGGAAATGTTCAGTGAATTCAAAATGCTGCAATCGAACTACTCGGCCGAGTACGGCCGCGTCGGCGGCGGCATCGAAATCTATGTCGCCAAATCGGGCACCAACCTGCTGCATGGCGCGGCCTTCCACAACATGCGCCGCGACATCTGGAACGCCAACGCCTGGGCGCGGAACGCGAACCCGAATCCCGCGCTGAACTTCCGGCCGAAGGAACGTTTCAACGAAACCGGCGGTTCCATCGGTGGTCCGGTTTTTGTGCCCAAGGCATACGACGGCCGCAACAGGACTTTCTGGTTTTTCACCTACACCAAGGACATCCGCCCAGCGACAATCAGCTTCCCGGTGATGACGGTGCCGACGGCGGCGATGAAACAGGGCAATTTCTCTCAGGCCGGGGTGCCGCTGATTTATGACCCCGCCACCACTTCTGGAAATGTCCGGCAGCCTTTCGCGGGCAATATCATCCCGCAGTCGCGGTTCAGCGCCCGATCGCGCAACGTCGTTCCCCTGATCCCCGACCCTACCCGCTCGAGCCTCATCCAGAATTTCGACTTCGTCAACCAAAGCGTCTTTGAGCGCACCATTTGGAGCATGAAATTCGATCATGCGATCACTGCCAGCAACCGTGTGTCGTTCTTTTTCTCCAACGAAGTGCAAACACAGAATGACCTGACCGGATTCGACGGCGCGCTCGGCAATGGACTCCAGAACAATCAAAAACCATACAACTACCGCATCAACCACGACTACAATATCCGGCCGAACCTGCTGATGCACACCACCTATTCCTTTTCGATCACCCGCCAGACCTGGGACAATCCCTATCAGAAGGGCGCGGGCAGCCGGATAGGCTTCAACCTTTCCGGCGATTCCGACGCCACACCACGCATCCAATTCAGCGGTCCCGCTTCGCTGTCGCCTTACGGAGTGCAGGACGGCAAGGTGGCCAATGGCGCGCAGTTCAACCGGCAATGGTGGATCAGCCAGGGCTACACCTGGCTCAGCGGCAAGCACGAATACAAGTTCGGATTCAACTACCGGAAATACTCGACGCGCGGGGAAGATCTGGCCGGCACGAATGGCCGTTATGTGTTCAACCGCAACCAGACGGCTCTGCCCACGGCCCTGACATCCACCGGTCACGAGTTCGCCAGCATGCTGCTGGGCACGGCCGACGTCGCTTCCAACGTGGTGCCGCCGGTGCTGTTTGACACTACCTACTATCACGACACGGCCGTCTATTTCCAGGACAACTGGCGCGTCAACGCCAAACTCTCGCTGAATCTTGGGCTTCGCTACGAAGTGCCGATCGGCTGGCACGTGCCCGGAGGCAACGGCTATTCGCACGTCGACATCAACGTGGCCAACCCCGCTGCGGGCGGGCGTCCCGGCGCGCTTGTCTTCTCGGGAACCGGACCGGGCCGCACAGGAGTGAGACGCTTCTACCCCACCGACTTCTCCGCCATCGGGCCTCGTCTTGGCTTTGCCTATCAGCTTACGCCGAAGACGATTCTGCGCGGCGGCTGGTCGATTTACTACCAGGGCCTGTCGAGCGGCGGCTGCGGCTGCCGGTTCGGCTTCGCCGGCTCGAACGATTTGCAGAGCGACGGCCTGAATCCGGTGCTCAATTGGGACGGCGGCATTCCGCTGCAGGCCGGCTACCGTCCGCCGCCGATCATCGACCCGACGATCGTGAATTTCCAGACCGTCTCCTACCAGGGACCGACGGCCGGACAGCCGGGGCGGATCTACAACTGGAGTTTCAATGTCCAGCATGAGATCAGAAACTTCCTGCTGGATGTTGCCTACCAGGGCAATCGCGGCAGGCGCTTGAACTCGACGATGGATCTGAACCAGCTGCCCACCAGCATGCTGAGCCGCGGTTCCGTTCTTCAGTCGCGTATTGACTCCCCGGCCGCCGCCGCCGCAGGCTTCCGCGCTCCGTTCACCGGCTTCCCCGGCAATCTCAGCGTGGCCCAGTCGTTGCGTCCGTTCCCGCAGTACCTGTCGGTGAACAGCCTCTTCGCCGGCTTCGGCACCAGCTGGTACGACGCTCTTCAGGCCAAGGTGGAACGCCGCTTCGGAGCCTATCAGCTGATGGCCAACTACACTTGGTCGAAGAGTCTCAGCTACGGTCACTTCCGGCAAGTCTTCTCCCAGGGCGGTCTTGCCGCACCGCAGGACTTCCACAATGTGGCCGAAGCAAAGAGCTATATGCCCTTCGATATCCCGCACGTGTTCAACATCCTGTCCACGTTCGACCTTCCCTTCGGCAAGGGCAAGCGCTTCCTCAACACCAACAACAAGGCTCTGAACGTCGTCGCCAGCGGCTGGACCTTCTCCACCGCGCAGGTATACCGGAAGGGCACTCTCATTCAGGCCGTGACCCCAGGCAACCCGCTGGGCAACGGCGTTCTGTTTGCCCCGCAGACCAAGGCGATGCGGAGCAACCTTCCCATTCGCACCGGCATCGACACCTCGACGCTGGACCCGAACAATCCGAGCACCCGATTCTTCACGCCCGGCGCCTACACCGCCACGCCCGCATTCACGCTGGGAACCGCGGCATTCTTTGATTCCGACTTCCGGCAGCCGGCGGTCTACCAGGAGAACATCTCCCTGGTCAAGCGCACTACGCTGTTCCCGAATGACCACAACCCGATCGTGCTCACGTATCGCGTGGATGCTTTCAACCTGTTCAACCGCACCCGGTTCGGCGGCATTGTCGGCACCGTGGGCAACGCCAACTTCGGCCGGCCCACCGGTCCGCAGGTTGGGGCGCGGCTGGTGACGATGGGTCTCCGGCTGGAGTTCTGACCACCGGACATTTCAAAACAGAACGGGCGGCCCTGCTAGGAGAGCCGCCCGTCGCTTTTTGAAGATCGGGTTATTCAGCTCGCTTCAGGTTCAGCTGCATCGAGCGCTCACCCATCGAATAGGTGAGCTTCAACTCAGTGCCTTCCAGCTTGCCTTTGTACTGCATCTTGACCTCATTGCCCTGGAAGTTGCGCACGACGGCGAAGCTGACATTGTCGCCATCCACTTTGCCTTCCTGGATCGGGGTTTCGCCCTGCCGGCCGCTGATGGAACCGGTGAGGTTGGCGCCTTCGGCCTTCAGGGTGAGGGTGGTTTCGCGCGAGCCCTGCGGAGTCTCGACCGTGCCTTTCCACTTGCCAGTGACATCGCCCGCGAGGGCAGATGCGGCCAGCAGCAGGGCAACCGCCGTAACTTGCAAAAATTTCATGGTGTTCTCCTGTGTAGCGGCACAGCCGCCGTCAGTACAAGACGCCACGCACAGCCGCCGAGGTTACGGCGCGCTGGGTGGCTAAATTTCGTACTCGGGAGCTTTCGGCCGGCCATAGGAGATGTTCTGCCAGGCGCGCTCGTGGATAAAGTAAAGGAGGATCTTGATCAGAGAATCGAGCAGACCGGCGCCGAGAGAAATCGTGAAATCGGAGGTAAAGAACAATACCAGCGCGGCGGTGGAAAGGGAGCCGAAGAAGCGGTAGGAGATGGCTTTAGCGAGGGAGCGGGCGCGCGTCTCCATGAGGGCAGTGTAACACAACAATCTCGATCAACATTAGGGTGATTCGCACTCCTCTCCCCCCAAGCTATAATGAGGTCGTGCCCAAGCTTACCTTTCTCCCGGCCAACGTCACCATCGACTGGGACCCGGACACACTGCTTTATTCCGAGCATGGTAAGCCGCATTCCATCCTTGACATCTGCATGCACCACGGCTTTCACCTGGAACATGCCTGTGGGGGCAATTGCGCCTGCACGACCTGCCACGTCGTGGTCAAACAAGGCGAATCCAACACAAGCGAGATGGAAGACGACGAGATGGACCGCGTCGAGGAGGCAGCCGATCTTCAACTCGGTTCGCGCCTCGGCTGCCAGGTGGTCGTGACGGGCGACGTCGTGGTGGAAATCCCCGACTGGAACCGCAACTACGTGAGCGAAGGCGGCGGATCGATGAATCTGGGCGACGCGATTCCGGCCGCCAAGCGCTAGCTTACTTATCCAGAAAAGCCCGATCGAGCACGTCGAGCGTTGCCGGATCCAGGCGGAACAGCAAAGGCGTGGCGGTGGGGATCCTCCAGCCTCTCGCCTTCCCCGCGGCGCAGGATCTCGTCCAGCGCCCGGATCGTGTTCCCATGCGCCACCACCAGTGGGCGCCGTGAGCCGCGAAGGTCAGGGTAGAGGTGCTGTTCCAAAAACGGCTGCAGCCGGACCGCCACATCCTCCATGCTTTCCCCTCCGGGCGGCCGTTTGCCCCATAGCCAGGGCTGGCCCCAATCGGGACCGTAGCGCGTGCTGGACGCGGCGCGAAAGACCCTCTTCGGATAGTCCCCGGGTCAGCCTTTCGACATCGGCGGCCAGCTCACGAAGGCGGCGCACCAAGCCCATGTGGGCATCATGCTTTTGGTGAGGATGTGCGGACACACCTCAATGATAAGGCGCTACTCCTTGTTGAGGACGGTCTTCATGTCGAGATCGCCGAAGGAGCCGCTGATCTTGGAGTTGATCGTGGTCACCTTGCCATCCTCGGACAACGCCCAGCGCTCTTCCACGTTGATTTCGCCCTGCTGCGTTTCGCGCTTATAGGTCACGACAAGCGTATCGCCATCCCACTTCACGACGCTTTTCACTTCCGCGCCGCGTAGCGTGTTCACCGACTCTTTGCCGTCGGTGGTGTACTTCATCTTCGAAGTCACCTCGCCCTGGCGGCCCGACTGCGTCGTGTCCACTTCCAGATTCGGCTCCTCGTGGTTGATGGAGCGCTTGAAGACTTCCGGCACCGGCAGCGGGCCGAAGTCGCTCTTTGCCGGATCCAGCTTCCACTTGCCGCCGAAGTTGGGCGCGGCGGCGCAAGGAAGAGCCGCGGCAAGAGCAATCAAAATGGTTCTGCGAAACATGGATTGGATACTCCTTGGTTTTACTGCTTCACCAGCACGGTCTTCATGGGGAACTCACCCTGCGCGCTGGAGATGTTACGGTCGATGGTGAGCGTTTTGCCGTCTTCCGATAGCGTCCACTTGTCGTCAAGGGTGACGTCGTTGCCCTGGAAGTTCAGCTTGCTGACCATGCGCAGCACTTCGCCTTCCCAGGTGACGGTGCTTTTCACTTCCGTGCTCCGGATCGTGTTGACGCATTCCTTGCCGTCGGTGGTGTACTTGGAATCGCCTTCCATTTCCCCCTGCACGCTCACCTGGTGCGATTTCACCTCGACAGCCGGTTCCTCATGCTTGATCTTCATCGTCAGGGTTTCCGGCGGCGGCATCGGGCCGAAATCGCTCTTGGCCGGGTCCATCTTCCAGTCGCCGGAAAAGTTCGGTTTGGCCAGCGCCATCCCGGTGGAGAGGGCCGCGGCCAAGACAACACAGAAAAATCGGGTGCGGGTCATTCCTAGAATATACCGCACCCGAATTCCACTTAGTAGCGCTTACCGGGGACCGCGGCCAAATCGGGGGCCTCCACCGGGCATCCCCATCATGCCGGGCGCGCCTTCCCCGCGTTCCGGCGGCGCCAACAAAGCGAGCGCCATCGCTTGCCGGATCTCATCCTGCAGTTTGGCCGCCTCCTCCAGCGCCTTTAACTTTGTTTTTTGGTCCGGAGTAAGGACATTGGTTGTTTGCGCAGGCAAAGCCGAGCGGGAATCCCGCAGCCGGTTGTGCAAAGCCTGGATCTCTTGAACGAGCCGGCCGACAGCGGCAGGATCGGGATTGGCAGACCGCTGCAGCTGGCGCAGTTCCTGCTGCTTCTGCCGGATCTGGTCGAACAGAGGCTGGTTGGCCTGGGAATGCTGTTGGTGGAGCTGCTGCAGGGACTGAAGCTGAGTATCGCTCAACGCCAAGTAGGATTTCAAGGAATCAAAGTTCGGCTGCCGGCCTTCGCCTCCGGGGCGGTTACCCGGTCGCGGGCCTTGTGCCAGACATGTGGCCAGTCCGGCAATGGCGAAAAAAGTCGCGAGTTTCATGTTTTGGGTCTCCTTTTCGTTTCACTGTGGCCGGGATGTTTTCCCTGGCTGCTTGTGTAAACCCCGCGATACCCGCGGGGTTGGTTAAGATTATGAAAAACAGAGCTTTACGTTCTTAACAATCGCCGGAACCCGCTGCTTTCTATGCTAATCTGAACGTGGATTGATGGAGCCTTTATGAAGCGGCGAATGTCAGGCGGCATGGGCGAGCGAAAAGGGGTAACGGTTGGCCTCATCATTGCCTTGACGGCTATGCTGCCCGCGCTGGCCTACTTGCAGTACCGCTGGATCGGTCAAGTCAGCGAAGCCGAGCGCCAGCGCATGCTGGATGGCTTACGCTCGGCCGGAGTGCGTTTTTCGCAAGACTTCAATAACGAGATCGGCGGGATTTTCCGCGCCGTTGCGGGTGGCCGCGCTGGCGCGGAAAACGACGCGGATGCCATCGCCGAACGCATCCACGATTGGCGCGAGAATAGCCCCGACCGCAACCTTGTTCGCGACTTTTACCTCTCTCGCGGCGGCCCCGCCGGCATCGAGGAGATCCTCCGCTTCTCCAAGGACACCGGCTACTTCGAGCCCGAGCAATCCCCCGAGCATATGGAGCGCGTACGGGAGGGAATCCAAAACCGCATCCGGACCGGTTTCCGGGCGGGCATGCCGCCCGATGCCAGCTGGTCCACCATCGTTGTGCCACGCGGGCAGCCGGTTTTCCGGCGTCCGGGTGACGGACCTCCGGAGGCGCCGCCGGAAGGAGCCGGCCAAGGCCGGATGGGCCAGAGGATGGGCCAGAGGATGGGCCAGAGGATGGGCATGATGCGCCCGCCAGGCCCATTCTCCTTTCAACTTTCCGGATGGGTGATCGTCGAGTTCGATGAAGACTATGTCACGCGCCAGATGCTGCCCCGGTTGGTGCGGCGCCACTACCGCGGGGACTACCAGGTGGATATTGTCAGCCGCGTGGTTGACGGGAAGGTGATCTACCGCTCTGATCCTCAATCGCCTCCCATCGATGAACCGGACGCGACCACCGGTCTTTTCCGCGGACTCGGTCCCGGCGGCCCTCCGCCGATGGCCTTCCGCGGCGGCCTTGAAGGCGAGCCCAAGGGCCCCGGCCCCGGACGCGGCGGCGGCCGTCCGGAAGAAGGCGGGCGCTGGGAGGTTCGCGTCAAGCACCGCGCCGGATCATTGGATGCGGCGGTTGCCGCGATACGCCACCGCAACATGGCGATCAGCGGCGCCATCCTGCTGCTGATGGCAGGCAGCATCGCGATGCTGACGATCACGACGCGGCGCGCGCAGAAACTGGCTCGATTGCAGATGGAGTTTGTGGCCGGCGTATCCCATGAGCTGCGTACGCCGCTGACCGTCATCTGCTCGGCCGCCGACAACCTCGCCGACGGCGTGGTGGGCGGGGAGGAGCAAGTGCAGCGCTACGGCTCCGTGATCCGCGATGAAGGCCGCCGGCTGTCGGACATGGTGGAGCAGATCCTGCGTTTCGCCGGCATCCAGTCCGGACGCGTGCGTTATGACGTGCAGGCCGTCGAGGTGGAAGACGTGGTGAAGCGTGCGATCAATGTCTGCGGCCCGGCGCTGCAACAGTCCGGCTGCCGGCTGGAACAGGATATTGATCCAAGCCTGCCGATGGTGATGGCCGACCCGACGGCGCTGACCCACTGCCTCAGCAACCTGATAGGTAACGCACTGAAGTATGGAAGTGAAGGAGGCTGGGTGGGGGTGGATGCGCGCTTGGCGGAGGAGGCCGGCGGCCGGCGGCAGGTGGAGATCCGCGTGCGCGACCGCGGCCGCGGCATCGAAGGCGATGACCTGCAGCATATCTTCGAGCCTTTCTACCGCGGTGGGCGGGCCATCTCGGACCAGATACAAGGCGCCGGCATGGGGCTGAGCCTGGTGAAGAGAATCGTGGAGGCGCATTCCGGTTCCATCGGGGTGGAGAGCGCGCCCGGCCAAGGCGCCTGCTTCCGCCTCCGCATTCCCGCCGCGACCGACGAACAGATCCCATGGGACAAAGAATTCTCCTGATCGAAGACGAAAAAGGCCTGGTGATGACGATGACCGACCGCTTGCAGCGGGAAGGGTACGCCGTCGACAGCTGCGGCGACGGCGAATCCGGCTACAACCAGGCCTGCGCACAGCCCTACGACCTGATTCTGCTCGACGTGATGATGCCCAAGCGCAGCGGCTTTGACGTCTGCCGGGACTTGCGTCAAAAGGGCATCGAGACGCCCATTCTGATGCTCACCGCGCGCGACCAGACGGTGGACAAGGTGGTGGGCTTGAAGCTCGGCGCCGATGATTACGTCACCAAGCCGTTCGACATGATGGAGCTGTTGGCGCGCGTGGAGGCGCTGCTGCGCCGCTCCCCGGCCAAGCCGGATCCGGCCGCGGGGAGCTTTGAGTTCGGTGAGGTGAAGGCCGACTTCCGCGCCGCGGAGGTGACTCGCGACGGAACACAGGTGGCCCTATCGGCGAAGGAATTCCAGCTGCTTCGCTTTCTTGTCGAGAACAAGGGCGAGGCGCATTCGCGCGAGAAATTGCTGAGCGAAGTCTGGGGATACGAGGCGGCGATGAACACGCGCACGGTGGACGTGCACATGGCCTGGCTTCGTCAGAAGCTGGAACAGAATCCGAAGTTCCCGCGCCACTTGGTTACAGTGCGCGGGATCGGCTACAAATTCGTCGACTAGAGTCTGGAGATTACCAGCGGGAACCGCGTCCGCCGCCGCGCCCGCCACGGCCGCCGCCGCCGCCACCGCCCCCGGCCGGCTTCGGCCTGGCTTCGTTCACATTGATGGCGCGGCCCTTCATGTCGCTGCCGTTCAGTCCGTTGATCGCCGCTTCGGCTTCATTGCGGTTGGACATTTCCACAAACGCAAAACCGCGGGGCTGGCCCGTGTCGCGGTCTGTCACAATATGCACGCGCTCGACGGCGCCATAAGCCGAAAATGCCGCCAGCAACTCATCCTGAGTGACTTGGTAGCTGAGGTTTCCTACGAAAATATTCGTCATCGGTTGATCCTTTCAAAAATGGGCGTCTCTGTCAGACTGTAGTCGTAGGTAGGAACTACCGGCCGGAAAGCATTCGCGGATAAACGCATGCGGGCAAAGACCCCTTTATTGTATCACCGGGCAACGCCCCCGGTGATAGCCTCAACGACCCGCCGCAAGAATTCCGGATAGAAATCCAGGTTCGAATTCAAAGCCCTTTGCGAGCCCAGCCGCACCACGACCATGTCCAGGCTGGGAATGATCCAGCATGCCTGCATCCCATAGCCGGACATAAAGGTGCCGCCACGCGAAATCGTCGGGCGTGAGGCGGCCGGACGTGAACAGTTTCGCCAGCGCAACGCCGGTCAGCGACTTGGTGCAGGAAGCGATGCCGCGCGGATCCTCGAAGTTGAGCCACTCCGCGGCAATCCAGCCGTTACGGATGATCAGCACGCTGTGCGGGCCCTCAAACCGCAGGCAGTAGCGCCACGCTTCTTCCAGCCGGGCGCGATCGAAACCTGCCTCCGCCGCTCCGCTTCTCCAGCCACCTTCGGATTCCGGCGGCGGAAAGTAGGCGGCCGACAGCAGCAGCAGCGCGAATGCGGTGTTCATCGGTCGTTTTCCGGCTCGCATTGTATATAGTGGATAGATGTCTTCCACAGGCGCGCCCACGCAGGGCCCTTCACCCGCTTTGTTTTTTGAGACCGTCAACTCCTACCAGCGCACCGCGGCATTGAAAGCCGCCATTGAATTGGAGGTTTTCACGGCCATTGGCGCCGACGCGTCCACCGCCGAAGCGATTGCCGGCCAAGTCGGCGGTACCGTGCGCGCAACACGGATCTTGTGCGATTACCTTGTCGTCATCGGCCTTCTTTTGAAGAACGGAGACCGGTACGAGCTGACCGGGGATTCCGCCCTCTTCCTCGACAAGAAATCCCCGGCCTACATGGGCGGAGCCGCATTGTTCCTGCTATCCCCCACCGTGTTGGAGGCCTTCGGCGATCTCGCGCGTGTCGTGCGAACCGGCAAGACCGTGCTCGACGGCCAGGGCACCGTGGAACCCGATCACCCGGTCTGGCGGGAATTCGCCCGCTCCATGGCGCCGATGATGGCGCTGCCGGCCGATCTGATCGCCTCCCGCCTCGCCGCACAGGACAAGCCGCAGAAGATTCTCGACATTGCCGCCGGACACGGGCTGTTCGGCATCGCCTTCGCGAAGAAGAATCCGCAGGCTTTTATCCATGCACTCGACTGGCCCAAGGTGCTGGAAGTCGCCAGGCAGAACGCCGGCGCCGCCGGAATCTCCAACCGCTACAGCACCATGGAAGGCGACGCCTTTCAAGTGGAGTTCGGCAATGGCTACGACGTCGTGCTGCTCACCAATTTCCTTCATCACTTCGATTTCGAAACCTGCGTCGGCATCCTGCGGAAGATCCATGGATCGCTGAACCCCGGCGGCGTCTGCGCCACGCTGGAATTCGTGCCCAACGAGGACCGCGTGACGCCCGCCGTCCCCGCGGCATTCGCCATGATGATGCTCGGCACCACCGCCAAGGGCGACGCCTATACTTTCGCCGAGCTCGACAGCATGGCGTCTCAAGCCGGTTTTGCCCGTTCCGAGTGGGCCGGCCTTGACCCCAGTCCGCAGAGCGTTGTCGTCTCCTACAAGGCATGACGCAAGCTCACCCAGATTCGAAGGAGGCGCTCGCACACCAACTTCGCCAATCGAGCGACGCGGGAAGCCGCTTACGGCTTTCCGGGGCCGGCAGCAAGCGCCGCATGGGCGGCCCCGTGCTCGAAGCCGACATCCAGATCACCACGGCGGCGCTCAACAAAGTTCTTCAATACGAGCCGAAGGATCTCACCATCAGCGTCGAGGCGGGCCTGCCGTGGAGTCGGCTGCAACGCATGCTCGCCGCCGAACGCCAGATGATCCCGCTTGACCCTCCCTATTTCGAACAAGCAACCGTCGGCGGCGTTGTGGCTTCCAACACCTGTGGCCCCCGGCGCAGGCTGTACGGCAGCGCTCGCGATCACGTCATCGGCATGCAGTTTGTCACACTCGAGGGCAAGATCATTCAAAGCGGCGGCATGGTGGTGAAAAACGTCGCCGGCCTCGACATGGGCAAGCTCATGATCGGCAGCTTCGGCACGCTCGCTGCCCTCGCCGTAGTGAATTTCAAGCTCACCCCGATGCCTCCGGCCAGCCGCACTTTTCTGTTCCAGTCCGATTCCGCCGATGAGGCCGTCGATCGCCGCGATGAGATCCTCCGCGGAGTCCTGCAACCATGCGCCGTGGATTTGTTGAACCCGCATGCCGCCGCGCAGCTTGGTCTGGAAGGCTACACGCTGGCCGTACAGGCCGTGGGCAGCGAAAAGGTGGTGGAACGTTACCGGCGCGATTTGGCCGGCTGGCGCGAATGGGAAGGCAGTCCGGAATCCACCCTCTGGGAGTCGATCCGCGAATTCACCCCAAGCTTCCTGGCGGAACGGGAAGATGGCGCCGTCGTCAGGCTTTCGGGAGCCCTCGATCAGTTGCGCCAGATCTGCGAGGACGCGAAGGTGCCCTTCGTGGCGCGCGCGGGCAATGGTGTGGGTTATGGCTACTTCCCCGACGCCGAGTCGGCCGTGAGCTGTCTGGGCGAATGCGTGCAGAAAGGCTGGCGCGGCGTGGTGGAGCACTTGCCGAACCGCTCGATTACCGCCGAAGAGCAATGGCCGGCGCCGGGCGATGATTTTGCCGTAATGGAAAAGATCAAGAATATGATGGACCCGAAGGGGCTGCTCAACAAGGGGCGATTGTATGGACGCATCTGAACTGCTCCAGTTGGACCGCCCGCAGCAGAAAGACCTCGACCGCTGCGTGCATTGCGGTCTCTGCCTCAACGCCTGCCCCACCTATCGCGAGAATGGCCTCGAAATGGATTCCCCGCGCGGGCGTATCTATCAGATGAACCTTGTCGCCGGCGGCGCCGAAATCGGCCCCAGCTATCTCGAACACATCGAGCTGTGCCTCGCCTGCCGCGCCTGCGAAACCGCCTGTCCTAGCGGCGTCCAATACGGCCGTCTCATGGAAGCCGCCCGCGCCGAGATTGAGCAACGCGTTCACAGACCCTGGACCGTGCGCCTGGCGCGCTCCGTCGTCTTCGGCTGGCTGCTTCCTTCGCGCACCGGTTTGCGCATGGCCGCGGGCATGTTGTGGGCCTATCGCAAACTGGGTATCCAGGCGCTGGTGCGGTCGGTTGGACTGCTGCGATTGTTCGGAAAACTGGGCGAACTGGAGCAGTTGGCTCCCGATGCCGAATTGCCAACCTTCTTCTCGCAGTATGGAAAGGTGTTCCCCGCCGAAGGCGGCCGCCGCTACCGTGTCGCGCTGCTGGGAGGCTGCATCGCCAACATCAGCTTCGCCCGCCTGAATGAGGCCACCGTCCGCGTGCTGCAAAAGAACGGCTGCGAGGTCACCGTCCCAGACGGCCAGACCTGCTGCGGCGCTTTGCACATGCACTCCGGAATCCGCGATCAGGCCCGCGAACTGGCCCGCCAGAACATCGCCGCCCTGATGCAAGGCAACTACGACGCGATCATCACCAACGCCGCCGGCTGCGGCTCCACGCTGAAGGAATACGGCGAGCTGCTCGAACATGACAACGGTTCCGCCGCGGCGGCGCAGGAATTCTCCCGCAAGGTAAAGGATGTCACCGAATTCCTCGCGTCCATGGAATTGACGCCGCCTCGCGGCAAACTGAACGTCAAGGTCACCTACCAGGACTCCTGCCACCTCGCCCACGGCCAGAAGGTTAAGGCCGCTCCGCGCCAGCTGCTCCGCGCCATTCCCGGACTGCAGCTGAAGGAGATGATGGCCGCCGACATCTGCTGCGGCAGCGCAGGCATCTACAACGTCGTGCAGAACGAGATGTCGATGGCCGTGCTGGAAAAGAAAATGGCGAACGTCAACCGCACCGGCGCTGCCGTCATCGCCACCGCCAATCCCGGCTGCATGCTGCAACTCCGCGCCGGCGCCTGCCTGCATGGGGACGGCCAGCGCGTGGCACACGTCGTGGAATTGCTGGACGAAGCCTACCGCGCTTAGTCCGGCTATCTCGACTCCAGCCGCCGCAGCGTGAGTTGCGCCTGTTGCTGGATCTGATCGTTCGGGTTGCGTAGAAAGCGGCGGACGGCATCGGCGTCCTCGCGCCTCCCGACAAGAAACAGCGCGCGCAAAGCCTCCCAGGCGTGCTGGTCGTCGGCGGCCAGTTCCATCAGCGGCTGCCCGGCATCCACTGCCGATTCATCGGGAACCAGCCGGGAGCGAATCGCGCCGGGCAGTTCGCATCGAACCTCGGCATCATCGATCCGCGCCACCAACGTTCCGGCATTCGTGTATTCGCCTTCCTGCAGGCGGAACTTTACGCGCCCCGAACGTGGCGCCTTCACCTCGGATGGCTCCAGCATCGCCCGGATTTCATCAACCCCGGCATCGTCGCGGAACGCGGCCAGAGCCAGCGCCGCGTTGCGCCGCACCAGCGGGACCTCGTCCTTCAGCAGTCCATGCAGCGCCGCGCGGAACGGCTCATGCGTGCGGTCCTGGCCCATGATCCAGGCAACGCTCTGCCGCAGCTCCGGATTGGAGTGGCCGGCCAGCTCGGCAATGCGCGGATAGTACCGCCGCGCGGAGCGGTCGCTGCGCGCCATCTTCTCACCGATCTGCACCAGCGCCTGCTGCATGCGACGCGGCCGCTGCTCGTTGGCCAGGTACTCTTCCATCGCGGCGTCGGTCAGCCGCCGGCCGAACCAGGAGTCATACCAGAACCAGAACGGCAGCGCCACCATCGCCACCGCGATTCCCGTGATGAGAAGGTAGGCGCGCCGGCTCGGACGTTTGCCCACCGGCCGCCCGCTCCAGCTGGTCTCTTGCGGCATCTGTTCCATGTGTGGAAGTTCAGCTTTGCATTATACGTCGCAGATGCGCAGCGCCTCGTCGAGCGACGTGAGGGCGTCCTTGAGCGGCGTGTACTCATGCGCCACCCATCCGCTGAACTTCAATTCGGCGATGGACCGCGCGATCCCCAGATAGTTCATCTCCTGCGTGTCGTCGAACTCGTGCCGCCCCGGATTGCCGGCAGTATGAAAGTGCGCGATGTGCTGGAAATTGTCGCGGATCGTCCGGATGATGTCGCCTTCCATGATCTGCGCATGATAGATGTCATAGAGAATCTTCACTCGCGGTGAATTCACGCGCTTGCAGATCTCCACGCCGAATTTCATCCGGTCAAACTGGTAGTCCGGATGGTTCACCTTCGAGTTCAGGTACTCCATGCAGATGTTGACGCCCTTGTCCTCGGCGTGCGCCTTCACCTTGTTCAAAAAGGCGGCGCAGTTGTCGATCGCCTCCTCATCGGAGATGCCGGCACGATTGCCGGAAAAGGTGATGACGTTCGGAACCCCATTGGCGGCGGCCTTGTCGAGGTTCGAGCGCATCACCGCCTCCAGTTTTTCGTGATTCTCCTTCCGGTTCAGCGCATCCCGGATGGAACCGGCTCCAGGCGCCATGGTCGGCACCAGTCCATGTTTTTTCAGCGTGGGCCAGTCGGCCTCCCCGATCAGGTCGAAGCCGGTGGCGCCGAGCCGCGCCGCATGATGCGCCATCTCATCGAGTGAAAAATTGGTGCCGCGGAAACAGCCGCGCGTCACGGCCTGCTTCAGCCGGCCTTTCCGTTGCGCCCGGGTCTGCTGCGCCGCCAATGGCAGCGCCGCCAGCGTGGGAACAAAGTTTCTGCGGTTCATGCCCTTATCCTACTCTCTTTACGCCAACCGCGATCCATGCGCTGCGCCGGTGCTCCATCCTCTCCGGAAAATTCTTTGCCAGCGCCTCTCGCGCCTGTTCGCGGAAGCGATTCCACTGGTCCTCGTCCAGGTTGCTGCGGAGAAATCGCGTTTGCGTGGAAGCTTCGCGCATCGCGAGAAAATCCTCCCGGTCCACTCTCATGATGTTTTCCACCCGCCGCACGGTGACCGAGTCCAGCCCGGCTCCCGCCAACGCCTGCTCCAACTGCACCGGATCGGTATATCGATCCTCCGACGGCAGCGCCGCCTGCAAAGCCTCCCTCCACCGATCCGGCTGGACGAACGAATCGGCCACCTCCTGCCACAGCTTGCGCGGCGGATCCTGCTCATCGGTCCAGGCGGTCACTCCCAGACGTCCGCCCGGCCGCAACACCCGCACCATATCGAGAAGCGCCGATTCGGCGTCGGCGATATGAGAAATCACAAAGTTGGCAAACACCCGGTCAAACAGCCCGTCGCGGAACGGAATTCCCGGCGCCACGGCGTGCACCACGCGGTCGATCCCTTTCCCGCGGGCCACACGCAGCATCACAAGCGACGGGTCAATCGCCGCGACGATGCCTGCCTCCCCAACCTTTTCCTTTGCGATCAATGCCGCCACGCCGGTTCCTGTTCCCACGTCCAGCGTCCGCGCACCCGGAGGGATCTCCAGCGCCCCGATCATCTCCCGCGCTGGCGGCTCAAAAAGCAAGCCCGCCGAGAGCCGCTCGTGCGTCGCGGCCACCGAATCGTAGGATTTCCAGGACTGCATCCTTGACACCAATCTCCTTTAACATATGATGCTCAAGATGGATACCACGCGCCGCCAGTTCTTGTCCGGGCTCGCCGCGGCGGCTCTGCACGCCGCCGAGCCGGTCATCGACATTCATCAGCACACCAACTATTCCGGCCGCTCCGATGAAGCGCTTCTCGCGCACCAGCAGACGATGGGCATCACAAAGACCGTCCTGCTGCCGGCCGGCTCGCGCTTCGGCCTGGAAGCGCAGGCCCATGGAAATGACTCCGTCCTGCAACTGGCACGCCTCCATCCCGGCAAGTTTCTTTTCTTCGCCAACGAAGTCACCTGGCTGCCGGAGGCGCCCGCGGTCATCGAAAAATACTTGAAGCTGGGCGCTATCGGCATCGGCGAGCAAAAGTTCTTTGTCGATTCCTCCGCCTCCACGCTCGACGCCATCTGCGGTCTTGCTCGCGACTACCGCGTTCCGGTTCTCTTGCACTTTCAGCACGAGCGCTACAACGTCAACTTCGACGGCTTCCACAAACTGCTCGAGCGATTCCCCCAGGTGAATTTCATCGGTCACGCCCAGACTTGGTGGGGCAACATTGACCGCAACCACCGGCAGGAGGTCATGTATCCCAACACGAAGGTGACCCCGGGCGGCATCACCGACCGCTATCTGCGCGACTACGGAAACATGTTCGGCGACCTGTCGGCCGGTTCCGGACTCAACGCGCTGTTGCGCGATGAAGACCACGCCCGTGGGTTTCTTGAGCGCCACCAGAACAAACTGCTCTACGGAAGCGATTGCAATGATTCGCTCGGCGCCGGCGACAAGTGCAGCGGCTCCAAACAAATCGCCGCCGTCAGACGCCTGGCTTCCGCCGATGTGGCCCGCAAGATCCTTTACGCCAACGCGGCTCGCCTGCTGCGGCTTACCTTGTAGGCGCCGGCATCCCGATCCGCACCAGCGGTTGTTCCGCCAGAACCTCTTCGTGAAACCGGTCGCACCCGATGCACAGATTCCGGTACACACGCCCCGATTCCAGCACCTTCTCCGACTCCTTCAAGAATCTCTCCACGCTCCAACCGCGGCTGATCCCCATCCGCTCCGGATGCCCCATGGAAATCGCCTCATACACCGGGTTCCCCCGCAGCCGCTCCAGAATCTCTTCCAGCGGCTCCTCCAGCAGATTCCCCACCGGCAGCTTCGTCTTCACGCAGCACGGATACACGTTCCCCGCCGGATCCACCGACACCTCCGATCCCGAATGCCGGTGATCCAGAAAATTCAGCCCGCCCGACCACCGGTTGCAGAAATTGTCCCTGATCCCGGCCACGCTCAGCTCGTTCTCCCACGCCCTCCCCCGCGGCCAAAGCTTCCCGATCCAGCTGTCCGGCGTCGCCCCGAAAAAATGATAGAAGGGTCCCTCTCCGGCCGCGTCACGCGCCTCTCCGGCCACCGGTGCGAAATGCCGTACTCCCTGCTCTTCAAACATCTCCGTCAGCTTTTGTACCAGCTCCTCCCGCGCGCTCTCCTCCTCCAGCCCGGCGTGATATTCGTCGATCCCCGACACAGAGATCATCCATACTTTCCTCTCGATCAGATCCTTCAGCACTGGCGCCGTCAGCACATCTCCCGTCGTCTGCACAATCAGCTTCACCCCGCCCCGCTCCCGGTACTTGTCTTGCAGCAGTCTCAGCGCTGGGTACAATACCGTCTCCCGCACTGGCTCCAGCAGTATCTCCCCGCCTGCCAGAATCACGCTCCCCGCCTTTTCCTCGCCGCCGTGCTCCACGTCCAAATACGTCATCCGCTCCGGAAAATTCCCGATCACCCGCGCGTAGTTTGCCCGCGACTCCTCCACTACCTGCACCAGTTCCTCCCCGTGATACGGCCGGAACCGGTCTTCATAGCAATGCGCACATCGCCGGTGACACAGCCAGCTCATTACGTAGTAGATCGATTCCATTGGTACCTCCATCCTACATCCGTTTGGCCAGTCCCCAGGTTACGCTGGTACTTCCCCTCTGCTTGTTGTCTTTGGGCGGATTGCCGCATAGCCTAAGGCGCTAGCCCCCTCAAACGGGATGAAGTTGCGCTGAATCAGCCAAATAGGTTTACATTGGCATAAGAGTATTCTTTTGGAAAACTAAGGGCGCCTTGCATTGACCTGGTACTAGGACGCCTATACAATTTGGTCGTGGTACCAGGAGTTGTATGAGGGAGGAAATGAATCTGAAATCCAATACCGAGGTTGCCGGCCTGGCTGAGTTGGCTTCCTCCACGGCGCTGGTCTCTGAGGACCAGCCCGCATCTCAGGACGAGGCTGCCGCGCCGGTTAAGATCCGCATTGCCATCATCGACGATCATCCTATCGTCCGCGACGGCCTGCGCAAGCTGCTTGAACTGGAGGACGACTTCCAGGTCGTCGCCGAGGGCGACAACGGCCGCCAGGCGCTGGAGATCATTGAAGACCTTCAACCGGACGTCATGCTGCTTGATCTGAAAATGCCCGGCGTCGACGGTCTAACCGCGCTGCAAAGCCTGCAGCACACCCCGCACAAGACCCGCATCATCGTGCTCACCGCCTCTGAAGATAAGAACGAATGGGTGCAGGCCATGAAGCTCGGCTGTTCCGGGATCGTCATCAAGCAGACACAACCGGATCTCATCGTAAAGAGCATCCGCAAGGTCCAAACCGGTGAGATCTGGCTCGATTCTCACACCACCGCCGCCGTCATGCGCCAGTTCGCCTCACCCGCCGATCATCTTGCCGCCGCCGGTCCTAAGGGCCGAGAACGTTCCCCGCTCTCCAACCGCGAACGGGAAATCGTCGCTCTGGTCGCGCAAGGCTACAAGAACAAGGAAATGGCCGAGAAGATGTTCATCAGTGAGCAGACCGTGAAGAACCATCTGCACAACATCTTTGATAAGCTCGGCGTTTCAGACCGCCTGGAACTCGCACTCTACGCCATCCATAAAGGACTACACCTCGGCCAAGAAGCCAAACAGTAGTCTTCGCGTCTCTCGGTGCGCCCCTGCTACGCTCGAAGAAAATAGTTATTCAGCGGAACAAAACAGACGCCTGACACGTACGTCTAATTAATCGAGGAAAAAACGTCTCCGCGCGAGCACCCTTTCCCCAACCATCCAATGTTCCGCGCGGAGACGTCCTCGGGTTCTAATACACCTGCAATCATAATTCCCAATTGCTGTCCGCGCAACAAGATTTTACACCCCGCCACTCTCTGCTGTAATTCACCACAGGCACCACCCCGGTGTGTATCACCGCCGGAACGCCGCCGCCTTCCTCTCCTTCTTCCTCCCAGCTTGCAATGGCTCGTTCATGAAATCTAGAAATGGCATCATTACTTCGAACCGCGTCCACAATTCCCCATACAAGCCCGCCTGTCCCGCCAGCTTTCCTTCCAGCGTCACATAAAAATACCACTGCTTCCGCCGCAGCAATTCCTCCGCCGGATGCTCCGCGGCAAATCCTTTCGGGACTCTCCGCAGTTGCTCCCCATGCAACTCACCCATCAGATGCTTCACCGCCTTCGCACCCGTCAACCGCTCAAACTCCTCATGCTCCTCGGCCAGCATCCCGCGCAGGATCCGCAGTTCATCGGGCCCCGGTATATACACCCCCCAGCGCAGGGCTGTACTTCAGCGTGTCGCCGGGCATGCTTGCCCAGGCTACGGTGCCGGAACGTCGCCGCGATATGGGTCTTGTGAATCGTGCCATCGGTTCCTCCTCTTCTCTCGCTATAATCGGTGCTTGCCGGCCAGCGTTCCTCCATCTTACCGTCCGTCTCCCGCCTTGGACCAGATTGCCGCTCAGCTCCGCGCTATCCCCGATCTTCTCGTGCGGGAAAATGAGCCCCTCCGGCTCCACACCCGTTTCGGCATCGGCGGTCCCGCCGCCCTGTTCGCCGACTGCGCCACCGAAGATGCCTTCGCCACCGCCATGCGTGCCGCCTCTCTCGCCCAAATCCCGCTCACCGTCATTGGCGGCGGCTCCAATCTTGTCGTCTCCGATAAGGGTTTAGACGGCGTTGTCATCCGCTACCGCGCCGAATCCATCCGCGCCGATGGCCTCCACCTCCACGCCGATGCCGGAGCTGAGCTGCAAACCCTCGTCGACTTCTCCATCGCCCAGGGCCTCAAGGGCCTGGAAACCATGACCGGCATTCCCGGCTGGGTCGGCGCAGCCATCTACGGCAACGCAGGGGCCTACGGCCATTCCATCTCCGAGCGCGTCCACCACATACGCTTCTGGGACGGCGAATCCATCCGCGAATTCCCGAACGCCGAATGCCAGTTCGCCTACCGCGAAAGCATCTTCAAGCGCCACAAAGCCTGGATCATCTTCTCCGCCGAGCTCCTCATGGATCGCGCCGATCCATCCGACCTCCGCCGCATCGCCGAGGAGATCCGCCAGATCCGCGATGCCAAGTATCCCCCCTCCATGAAATGCGCCGGCAGCATTTTCAAAAACTGTCTCTTTGCCCAGTTGCCCGCCGCCGCCGCCGCCGAAGTTCCTCCGCACGTGGTCCGCGAAGGCAAGGTCCCCTCCGCCTGGTTCCTCGAACAGGTAGGAGCCAAGGGCATGCGGCGCGGCCACATCCACGTCGCCGATTACCACGCCAATCTCGTCTACAACGCCGGCGCTGGCGCCGCCGCCGACCTCTGCGCACTCATCGCCGAACTCAAGCAAAAAGTCCGCGCCCGTTTCGGCTTCGATCTCGAAGAGGAGGTCCAATATGTCGGCTTTTAGCCGCGCTCTCCCGCTCGCCCTTGCCGCCGCGCTTTCTCTCTGCGCCCAACCACGCTCACGCGCGCGCGATCTCGGTATCCCTTTCGACGGCCAGCCCGGCCGCTTCAACGCCATCACCGACGTCGCCGGCGTCGAGGTCGGCCACAGCACCATCATCCAGGGCGACGGCCCTCTCCCAGTCGGCAAAGGACCAGTCCGCACTGGCGTCACCGCCGTGCTCCCACGCGGCCGCGGCGGCGTCATGGACCCCGTCTTCGCCGGATGGTTCCCGCTCAACGGCAACGGGGAAATCACCGGAACCGCCTGGCTCGAGGAAAGCGGCTTCCTCGAAGGCCCGGTCCTCATCACCAACACCCACAGCGTCGGCGTCGTCCGCGACGCCGTCATTGAATGGCAGATCCGCCGCGGCCTTCGCGATCCCGCACGCGGCTGGTTCGCCCTCCCCGTCGTCGCCGAAACCTACGACGGCTACCTGAACGACATCAACGGATTTCATGTCCGCCCGCAACACGCCTTTCAAGCTCTTGACTCCGCCCGCGGCGAAGCGGTCGCCGAAGGCAGCGTCGGCGGTGGCACCGGCATGATCTGCCATGAATTCAAGGGCGGCATCGGCGCCTCTTCCCGAATCGCCGGCCCCTACACCGTCGGCGTACTCGTCCAATGCAACTACGGCCGCAGAAGCCAGCTTCGCGTTGCCGGCCTCCCCGTCGGCCGCGAAATCACCGAAGGCAGTTGGCGCGGAACCGAACAAGGCTCCATTATTATCCTGGTCGCCACCGACGCTCCGCTTCTCCCGCACCAGCTCAAGCGCCTCGCACGCCGCGCCGCCATGGGACTCGCACGCAACGGCAGCGTCGCCGGCAACAGCTCCGGCGATCTCCTGCTCGCTTTCTCCACAGCCAACCCCGGCGCAGCCTCCGCCGCCACCCTCCGCATGCTCCCCAACGAAAACATGGACCCGCTTTTTGAAGCCACCATCCAGGCCACCGAGGAAGCCATCATCAACGCCATGGCCGCCTCCGATACCATGACCGGCGTCAACGGCCGCAAAGTCCTCGGACTTCCCCACAACCGCCTTCGCGACATCCTCAAAAAATACAACAGGCTCACCCCTGCCAATTAGCTCAACTCCCGCCGCCCCGTCTCCGGCAGCGCCATCATCAGCGCTGCCGCCACCGCAAAGAACGCCGAGTTGATCAGCAGCCCATGACTCAGCCCGTGCGCGTCGGCCACCGCGCCCACCGCCCACGGCGCCGCCGCCGATATCGCCCGCCCGAAGTTGTAAGCGAACCCCATCCCCGCCCCCCGGCTCGCCGTCGGAAACAGCTCCGCCAGCATCGCGCCGAACAGCGAAAAGTATCCCGACCCGAAAAATCCCATCAGCGGAGCCAGCACCAGCAACGCCGCCGCGGCCGAGTCTCCCGCCCACTGCGGAGCCAGTCCATACACCGGCGTTAGCGCCGCCGCCGCGCCCATATAAAACAGGAACACCGGCCGCCTCCCGAACCGGTCCGCCATCCACCCGAACGTCAGGTATCCCGCCAGCGCCCCGCACTGCATCGCGAACATCCACGCGCTTCCCGCCGACAGCCCCAGTCCCGCTCCCCCCGCCTCCCGCGGCGCCGAAAGAAAACTCGGCAGCCACGTGAACAGCCCCCAATATCCCAGCAGCACCGCCGTCGCCACCGACGTCCCCAGCAGCGTGTTCCTCCTCAGCGGTTCCCGGAACAATGCGCTCAGCGGAGCCGCCTTCTCCTGCTTCAGCCACGCCTCCGGCTCCGACACCTTCCGCCGGATTCCCACCGTCACCAGCGCCGGCAGCACTCCCACCAGAAACAACGCCCGCCACCCCCACGTCGGCAGAATCAACGCCGCCAGCACCGCCGCCAGCATGTAGCCCAGCGCCCAACCAGACTGCATCACACCGATCGCCCTCGCCCGCTGATGCGCCGGCCACCATTCCGCCACCAACACCGCCCCCGCCGACCATTCCCCTCCCAGCCCCAGCCCCACCAAAAAACGCCACGCCAGCAGCGATCCCAATCCCGTCGACAGCGCCGTCCCGCCCGACGCCAGCGAATAAACCAGAATCGTCAGAATCAGCGTCCGCCTCCTCCCGATCCGGTCCGCCAGCATCCCCGCGCCCACTCCTCCCACGGAGGAGGCGACCAGTGTGAACCCGCTCACCAGCCCCGCCTGCGCCGCGCTCAGCCCGAACTCCTCCCTAATCGACTGAATCGCAAACACATAAAGCAGCACATCGCAGGCATCCAGCAAGAACCCAACCGTCGCCGCCCACAGCGCCATCCACTTTGGCTCGCTCTTCATCAACCCGGCAAGTATAACGAAAAAAAGTAACCCCTCCACCCTAAACTACGCCTTTTCAATCGACGCGCTCTTCCGCTATCCTATGGGAAGCCTGTACCGCGTTTCTGAGCCGCGACCGTAGGGAGCGGTTTTCACACGGAGAGAGGTCAACTATGTCCGCTATCGGCAATCCGCGAATTTCACCCGTTGAGGCTCCCCCTTCCCACAGCGCTCCCGCCGCTCAGCCCACTCCCGGCGGCAAGTTCCCTCGGAAACTCTCGCTCCTCTCTCTGCTCATCCTCGCCGGCGCTCTCGCTGCCTGGCAATCCTGGCTCAAGCCCGCCGCCCCAGACCCCGCCACCGCCGCGATTTCTCTCATCCGTACCACCCGTGTCGCTACCGCCAATCTCGACCACACTCTCCGCATCTCCGGTCAAACCTCCTCCCGCGAATACCAGAACATCACCGCGTCCATCATGCGCGGCCCCGATGCTGGCCGCGAGATGATCCTTCTGTTTCTCATCCAATCCGGTAAACAGGTCAAGAAGGGCGACCTGCTCGCACAGATCGATTCCAAGTCGCTCGAGGACCACGTCGACGACATCGCCGCCGACATCACCAACGCCGAGGCCGATATCCGCAAGCGCAAGGCCGAGCAGGCCGTCGATCTCGAGAATCTCAATCAGACCATCCGCGTCGCCAAGTCCGACCTCGAACGCGCTACTCTCGATGCCAAGCCCAGTGAAGTCCGCACTCCCATCGATCAGGAGTTGCTCAAGCTCGCCGTCGATGAAGCCGCCGCCCGCTACAAGCAGGCGCAGTCCGACGTCGAGCACAAACTCGTCGGCTACAAGTCCGAAATCCGCATCCTCGAAATCACCAAGTGGCGTCACGAAAACCATCGAGAACGCCACAGGATTGACCTCGTCCGGTTCACAATTCGCTCTCCCATGGACGGCCTCGCCGTCGTCCAAGCCACCTTCCGCGGCGGGGAATGGAATCTCATCCAGCAGGGCGATCAGCTCTTCCCCGGCCAACTCTTCATGAAGGTCGTCAATCCTGCCAACATGCAGGTCGAGGCCCTCATGAATCAGTCTGAAAGCGACCTCGTCCGCATTTCCCAGAAAACCAGCATCCAGTTCGACGCCTTCGCCGGCATGAAGTTCCCCGGCAAGATCTACACCATTGGCGCTCTCGCCACCGGCGGCTTCCGCCAGAACAACTATATCCGCAGTATCCCCGTCCGCATCTCCATCGATGGCTCTGACCCACGCCTCATCCCCGACCTCTCCGCCTCCGTCGACATCCTTCTCAAGCGCGAGGAAAACGTCACCAGAGTCCCGCTCGGCGCGGTCTTCCAGGATGGCAGCCAGGACGTTGTCTTCGTCAAGTCCGCCGGCAAGTTCCAGAAGCGCCCCGTAACCCTCGGCGCCAAGAACGCCACTCACGCACGCGTCATCTCCGGCCTCTCCTCCGGCGAGGAAATCGCACTCTCCCGCCCGCCCTCGGGCGTATAGGGTAGCGTAGCGCCGGAATCCGCGTGGGGCGGGCCTTCAGCCTCGCCCGCTTAAAGTGGGCAGGCCGGCAAGGTCAGCCGCTTCCATTTCCGCCTGCCGAAAGTGGATATGCACGCCGCTACTTGGCTGTATCACGCACAAACCGGACTGACCCAACTCACGCACCCGTCATCGCTGGCCCAGGAAATCGCACCTCTCCAGCCCGCCCTCGGGCGTCCAAAGCTGCCGCCACCAGCCCCACCAACTCCGTCCAGGGCCATCCAGCAGGCCAGCATGTATGTCCCCATCCGCGCCCAGCAGCGATCGCGTCCGCTTCACCAGTTCCGCGTCTTCTCCTCACACACCGGGGCAACCCGGTCGCGCGTCTGGAGCCGGTAACACTGACCACCAGTGTGATCAGCAATACTCTGAGCGGATGACGCGCCATCCTAAGTCGACCCCGCCGAGGCGAGCCCCGGTCGAATTGCGACGGTGTTAGGCTACGGCTGTCAATCCCATCTTCGACGTCGCTGCATGAGCTCTGGGCCATCGGCAAAAGCGCGGCGTGTCTTCGCCGCGCTGAAGCGTATCGGCTGGCGTCATGATCGCACGGAGATGTGGCCTCGCCCGCCATTGTGGCTGGAAAACGGGCCATCAGGAAGTTAGCCCTCGCCGAGCATGTCGTCCATTAAGCGCCGCTGATCATTTCCTGCGAAGCCATCCGCCTGGATACGACGTCATTACCAGGGCCTCGCGGCTGAAGTCCTGCTCGAAGTCGTTCGAGCCGCCTTCCTTCAGGAACTGGCGCACGGCCGCCATGGGTCCAGGGCCTTGCTCCGGATGCGTCGGCACCCCATCGAGGTGGGTGTCCTCGACCAGGATGTAGCTGCCCTTCGATACCATAGGCGCGTACATTTTCAGTTCCTCGAGCACGTGGGGCATCGAGTGATCCGAGTCGAGGTTGACGATCACCCGCTTGCCTTTCACCCGCTCAAGAGTCGCAGCTACTATTTTGGGATCCGTCGATGAGCCGAGCGAAAACGTCACGTACTTCCTCCAAAGGGCCTGCTTCGACGCCGCTGCCGTCAGATTCTGGATGTCGACCGTCAACACACGCGAATTCTCAAGGCCCGCGCCATCGAGCGTTTGCGCCCACCACAAAGCCGAGCCGCCTTGCCACGTGCCCGTCTCTACGATGTAATCCGGCTTCACTTCCCAGGCGATCTGTTGCAGCATCCACAGATCGAGCGGATTCTTGATGATCCGCACGCCGTGAAACGTGAGCGATTCCCAGATCGGGAGTTCATGGAACAGCCGCATGAGCTCCTTCTGGCGCTCGATCGGGAATTTCAGATCGCGCTGCTTCAGGACTTCCTGATACGCCGTTTGCGCCACCTCGAGCTGCGCTTTCCCGAACGCTGCCGTCTGCTCGTACGGTTTTAATCCAATCGAAACGAAGATAAGGGATTTTGTTTTGCCATCGGCTTCGAAGTGGAGGTCTGTCGAGACGCTCACCTCGACTGGCAGGTGCCGCAACGCTTCCGCCGGAACTTGCGCGGATACCAATTGCGGCCCTGGCTTGTCGAAGGAGTGGCGCATCGCTTCCACTTCGTTCACGCGCGCGATGAGAGTGCCAGGGCCCTTGGCGTCGGCCATCAATTCATCCGGAATCGTGAACTCGAGTTCCAAATAAACCGGCTTTATCGACGGCGGATCGAGGCGAAAGGCGAATTGGGGGCCGGTCCACAACCAATCGGAAGTGCCCGCATAGATGCCTCCGGTGATGCGCGCCTGTTGGGCTCCGCCGGAGGCTCGCACTTCAGATACTTTCACACCTCTGCCACGGCATCCGACCAGGCAGAGCAACGCGACAACAACACGGAACAGGCGCACGCCTTAGTATAGCTCCGCGGCCTTCCGGATTCGTGCCCATCTGTTCCGATCTTCTTGAAGTGCAGCGAGGGGGTGCGCTGGGTTTCCTTCACCAGCTCAAAGTTCCGTTGCGCCAGTCTCTGGACAGGCCCCCGGGCCACCGAAAACGGCCCCCCACGCGCCGAAATGGGCCGCTCGCCTGCGGCTCCCTTCCGGCGTTTTTCTTTTTCCCAAGGAGACCTAGAATGCAACCGTCCCCTCGACAGAATTCGACACACCGCGGAAATCGACTATCTCCGCGCATCCGATTCGCTCGAACAGCGTGAAAAGGCCATCGAAAACGCCCCTCGCAACGCGCCCTGCCCCTGCGGCAGCGGCAGAAAGTACAAGCGCTGCTGCGGCGTCCATGCCGCTCCCGTACTCGGCGCTCCCCGCGCCGCATGAGCCGCCTACGCCGGTCCCGCCGCCTCAAAATCGAACCCGAACCCTGGCTGCTCCGAAGGCCGCGTGTAAATCCCCTCCGGCCCCTTCGTCAGGTTGTTATCCTCCTGGTACCGCTCATACACTACGGCCGGTCCACCCGGCGCCGGCATGAACATCTCCGCCCACGGACTGTTCGTCGCCGCCATGATCCAGTGCACGCTGTCCCGCTGCCCGCCGCTATGCGGAATCACAGGAATATCGTATGCCGACGCCAGCGCGCCAATCCGCCGCAGCTCCGTCAGGCCGCCGCACCATTTAATGTCCGGCTGCCAGATCTCCGCCGCGTTGTGCGCCAGCAGCTGCCGGAACCCGTAGCGCGTGTACTCATGCTCGCCCGTCACGATCCGCGTCGATTTGATCTGCTGCCGCAACCGCCCGAACCCTTCGTAGTCATGCGGCTGCAAGCACTCCTCCATCCAGTACACCTTGTATGGCTCCAGCAGCTCCGCCATCTCCAGCGTGTACCGCTCTGTCCACGCCATCCAGCAGTCGAGCATGATGTCCCCATCGGCGCCCAAAAGCGAACGCGTCCTCTTCACCAGCTCCACGTTCTTCCGCTGCCCCTCCTTCCCATCCGCCGGACCATGCGGCATCGCCAGCTTCAACCTCTTATAGCCGAACTCAATATGCTGCTCCAGGTCGTTCCCCGTGCAGTAGCAGGGAATCCGCGCCTTCGTCTCCCCGCCCAACAACTTATACACCGGCATGCCCAGCGCCTTTCCCACGATGTCCCACACCGCGATGTCCACTCCGCTGATCGCGTTAATCACCGCCCCCTTCCGCCCGTAATACATCGTCGACCGCCACAGGATGTCCCAGATACGCTCCACGTTGAACGGGTCCTCTCCCATCAGCAGCTTCTTCAGATGCCCCTCCACAATCGGTCCGCCCGCCATCCCGCCGCTACCCAGCCCGCTCACTCCTTTATCCGTCTGGATCTCCACCGTGAACGAACCCAGCCCGCCCGGGTCCGGGTAAAACAGGCTTCGCGTCGCCTTGTACTCCGGGTAAATCGACATCGGGTTGGCCACTTCCACCCCGCCCGTCGACCATGACCCCGGTGCCGGCTGATAGCTCGGAACGGGCCGCTTCGCCCGCGTCCGCACCAGCCGCACGCCGCGGATCTTCAGTTTCGACTTCTCCCCGCTAAATGGAAGATTCGATTGAGGGTTAGCCGGAACCTGCGCTGCCAGTCCCGCCCCCGCCGCAAGGAAGCTTCTTCTCTTCATGTTCACAACTATATTGCCATCTAAAGATAACGGCAACCCCGGCCGATTAACGTGCTGGGTTCATGCATAGTCAACGTGTTTGCCTAACTTGGCTGGAGGACAGATGAAACGGGTCATAGTGATCTCCCTATTGGTGTTCGCAATCTTGCTGCTTTGGGCACAGCCGGTTGCCGCGCAGGTCTCCAGCGTCCGCGTCATCGCCAGCAACCCTGGCGCCCGTTTCCGCGTCGATGGCACCGAATTCTGGGGTACCGCCAGTTTCCTCTGGCCACGCGGCAGCAAACACATTCTCGAGTTTCCCGCCGACGAGGAAGGCAGGCAGTTGAACGCTCTTTTCAACACGCGCTACCGCTTCAATGCCTGGAACGATAACAAGGGCCTCCTTGCCAGCAGCGGTTCCCGCGTGGTCACCGTCACGGCCGATCCCGAGATCACAACCTATAACCTTACCGTCACCACCGAGTACCGCGTACTGATCAACTTCTTCAATGAAATCCAGAGTCCCTCCGGCAACCCTATTCCAACCGTCTCCCCGGCCGCTTGTGGCACGCCGGGCAACGGCTCGGAATTCCGTCCCGGTCTCGTCTTTGTTAACGGCGTTTGCTATTGGGGCAGTGTCGATTTGTGGGTGGATGAGGGCGAAGTGACACTCAACGCCTTTCCTTTCCCGGGCTTCGTCTTCGTCGGCTGGGCTGCCGATACCAGGCCCCCCGATCCCTTCTTGAGGACCCTGCGCATCAACCGTGCCATGGTCATTCACCCACGCTTCTCACCAGCCAAGCGGGTCACTTTCCGCACTAACCCTCCAGGGTTCAAGGTGCGTGTCGATCGCGCCGAGATCTCTACCACCGATACCGAACCCTGCATCCCCGCCGAAATCCTGCCTCCTTACGTCGCCCCTCTCGGCGTCAAGCCCCTTTGCCTGGGTGAGTTCGACTTCCTGCCCGGTTCTTCTCACTTGATCGGCGCTCCCTCGCCGCAGCAGGATCAGGCCGGCAGAACCTGGATCTTCGATGGCTTCAGCAACGGACTCGGCAATAACGACATTTACGTCACTCCAACCAATACCAACTCCGCCGAGTTGATCATCGCCCGCTTTTCGCGCGGCGTCGGTGTCAGCTTTGCCACCAATCCTCCAGGCCTCAAGATCAATGTGAACGGCCGCGACAATTGGCCCTCCCTGCACTTCTTCTACGCTCCCGGCTCCAGGCAAACCGCCTCGGCGCCCTCCGAACAGGAGTTCCAAGGCCGCAAATACGTCTTCCGCCGCTGGTCCAATGGCGGCTCACAGACCCAGGAGATCGCCGTTCCCAATACGCCGGATGCTCCGACACTTCAGATCACCGCCGAATACGACCTGCTCAGCCAGGTCGTGATCCGCTCCCAGCCCGCCGGTGTACCCGTCACCGTCGATGGCGCTGCTTGCCCCACTCCCTGCCGCATTGACCGCACCGACGGCACTGACGTAAGGCTCGCCGCTCCATCCATTCACTCGCTCTCCGACGTCCACCGCATGCAGTTCGTCTCCTGGTCCGACAACAGTCCGCGCGAACGCACCCTCAAGCTCGCCGGGCCCAACTCCTCCTCGGCCACCATGAACTTTGTCACCGCCTTTAGGTTGCTTGCCGCCGCTGATCCGCCGGAGGCCGCCCGCTTCACCTTCGATCCGCCCTCTCCGGACGGCTACTTCCCCGAAGGCAGCTTCCTCACCGTCACCGCCGGCGAGGCGCCGGGCTTCAAGTTCCGCCGCTGGGACATTGACATCGAGGGCACTTCCCGCACCTCCACCCTCCACATGTCCAAGCCCCGCACCATTCTTGCCCGTTATGATCAGGTTCCCTTCGTCTCTCCCGCCGGCATCCGCAACGCCGCTGCAGAAACTCCCGACGGCCTTGTCGCGCCCGGCTCCTTGATCACCGTCTTCGGCGCCAACCTCGCCTCGCGCTATGAGGTTGGGCCCTCCTCGCCGCTCTCCCAATCTCTGGCGGGCGTTTCCATCACTGTCGGCAATCGCATTCTGCCTCTTCTCTTCGTCTCTCCGGATCAGATCAATGCTCAACTGCCGCGCGATCTCGCCCCCGGCGAACACACGCTCGTCATCAAGCGCGTCGGCCAACCCGATGTCTCCGGAAAGTTCACCGTCGCCGTCTGCGCTCCGGGCCTCTTCAGCCAGACTCATGACTCCCAGGCTTTCGCCCTCGCACAGCATGAGGACGGCTCGCCGATTACGCCCTCCAGCCCCGCGCGCCGCGGCGAGCTCGTCACCCTCTTCGGCACAGGCTTCGGACGCTACACGCTCAACGCGCCGGAAGGCTTCGCTATCCCGTCCTCACCCGCCTTCACTCTTGACCACGCCGTTCTCATTGAAGCCGGCGACGCTCGCCCTGAATCGCTCTGGGCCGGAGCCGCCACCGGTTTCGTCGGCATGGACGTTGTCCGCTTCCGCGTAGGCGATGACATGAGCGCTGGCGCCAACTTGCAGCTCATCATTCAGGTCGACGGCCACCGCTCCAACACCGTACTCTTGCCTGTCGAATAACTTTCGATACCATAGGGACAACATGCTCCCTAGGGTTACGTGGTTCACCTTCTGTCTGCTGCTTCTGCTCAAGGGAGGCGAAGCCCGCCGCGAGTTCCACGCGCAGCCTGGTCAGCTCTATCAGTTGCTCGTCACCGCCACTGACCCTGCCACCCTGCCGGATACCGTCCAGGTCACCGTCAGCGATTCCCATGGCCCCCTGCTCTCCAAGCCTCTTCACAAGGCTGATGGCGACCTCTTCGCCATCCTCCAGCCACGCGCCGCCGGCAAAGTAGTCGTCGATTTGAAGCCCCCTTCCCCGCAGCTCAAAGTCACCTGGATCCACGCCGGACCCGCCGCCTCTGAATACGCCCAGCTCGCCTCCGCCGGTCACAACTCCTGGCTGACCGCCGAACCCATCCAGCTAGGCCGCACCGTCTACGCCTCCGCCGACGACCGCCCTTACATCCCCGCGCCCTCCGAACCCAAGCAACAGTTCACTCAACTCATGGCCGGCATCCACTGGTACAAGCTCGACTACAAAGGCCCCGCCGACCGCCTCGTCCACTTCAACATCGACATCCTTGACCGTGACGTCCCCGCCGGCATCGCCATCTTCACCGTCGCCGATGGTAAGCCCGTCGAATACACCCGCGGCCGCGAACGCTACGAAACAGAGCGCTCCACCAATTTCCACGGCCTCCAGAAGTTCGAACCGCGCATCCTCGTCCCCGGCGCCTACTACATCCGCGTCATGGGCAACCATCCTTTCTTTAAGCTTGAAACCCCCAACTATCCGCCCCCGCCCTACGACGATCCCCGCCTCGCCATTCGCGCCGCCATGGACTACATCGTCCGCAAGGGCGACAGCTGGCACGCCAACGTCCCCCGCAAAGGCGCCGTCGCCCGCCGCGATTCCAATCCACTCCAGGAAACCAAGCTTTGCATCAGCTGCCATCCCACCCACTTCTCCATGCGTGGCGCGATGTTCGCCCTTGAAGCCGGCTATCCTGTCCATGCACGCTCCTCCGTCCAGTTCCTCGCAGAGCGTCTCTACAACAACCCCCGCCCCATCTACGGCAAGCCCGATGCCTCCTGGGCGCGCATGATTCACGCTCCCGGCAACGTCTTCAGCCGCCTCGCCTATCTCACATCCGCCTATGACCGCCTGCTCAACTCCGAACGCCGCGAAGAACTCTACCGCGGCATCGCCGCCTACCTCGAAATGTACTGGCCCGGCATGACAGAGCCGTCGCATGAATCCAACGGCAACCTCCCCCGCATCTCCGGCTTCGAAGTCGCTCTCCACAACGCCATGCTCTTTGAGGATCTGCACAAGCGCACCGGCGAACCCAAATACAAGGACCTGCGCGGCCAGATCGAACGCGTCGCCCTCGCCGGCAAACCCGTCGACATGCTCGACCTTTGCTGGAAGCTTGACCTGCTCGTCTGGCTCGGCCGCGACAACTACGCCGCCCAGATCGCCGAGCTTCGCGATCAGATCTTCTCCCACCAGCAGCCCGACGGCCGCTGGCCCATGCCCTTCGGCATGGAAGAGATCCAGTACGACTTCCGCTCCCGGAAGGTCCAAGTCCGCAAGCTCCCCACCCTTGCCGGCCAGAGCGGCCCGCGCGCTTCCGACTTCCAGACCTGGCACGCCATCTACGCCCTCGCCCGCGCCGGCGTCACGCTCGACGACCCGCGCCTCGCCAAGGCCGTCAAGCTCTGCCTCTCCAAGCAAACCCCCAGCGGCGCCTGGCAAGGCAATCCCGACTACAAGAACTTCGACACGCCCTTCCGCGACACCCAGTACGCCCTCATGGCCCTCTCTACCCTCTACGAAGATCCCAAGGGCCGTGGCTTGCCCGCTCCCCCATCCCGGTTCAACGAATCCAGCGCCGTCGAAACCATCGCCGCTCTCGATCAACACTGGGACCGTCCTGCCGATCCAATCACCGCCCGCATCCGCAAGCAACTCGACTCCCGCTTCGTCCTCGTCCGCTATCAGGCCGCCGTGACCCTCGGCCGCTTCGCCGACGCCGGCTCCCTCGATGCCCTTACCGCCCGCCTCGCCGACGACAGCAAACTCGTCCAGCGCGCCGCAGCCTGGGCGCTCCGCCAGATCGGCTCCCGCAACAGCGCCGCCCGCGAGGCTGCCATCGCATCCATCGCCAAGGCGCTCGACTCCCCCCACGAGCGCACCCGCTGGGGCGCAACGCGCATCTTCAATCAGCACTTCAAGTACCTGAGCGAGGAGTGGTCGCTTGGCCGCCGTCTCATCCACATCGCCTCCGCCGACCCTTCCCCCGCCGTCAAGACGGCCGCCGTCCAGGCGCTCTATCAATGGTGGTACTGGGATCGCGACGCCTCGCACAAGGAAGCCATCGAACTCGCCCTCCTCGATGGCCTCGGCCGCGAAGAACACCCTATCGTCCGCCGCAACTTCATCGAAGCCTACTACCTTGTCCTCGATGACAACACACGCTACCTCTACGGCTCCTGGATCCCCCGCGTCAAGCGCGCCGAGGACAAGCATGCCATCGAGCAGGGCCACAAGGAAAACGTCCGCCTGCAAGCCCTGCGCTACCGCGACGCCATGCGCAAAGCCAATCCCCTCGGCCGCGACGGCCTGCTCCGCGCCCTCTACACGCACCACATCCGCGAAGGTCTGCCCGATATTTCCGCCCTCTCCTCCGCCGCGCCGCCCGACACCGTCGAAGGCCACTGGGTCAACGGCTACCGCTTCGCCGCGCTCTATGATCCGCTCACTGGCGGCTCGGCCGGCTTCACCTCTATCGGCAACGACGCCGAACCACCCGTCTTCTATGCCGACTCCGGCCCCATCATGAACGAGGCTTTCCTCGCCGCGCTCGATCAACCGGCGCCCGAACACATCCGCGGCGCCATGCGCGCCCTCTCCTTCCTCCGCGGGATCGAAATCGGCACGCAGCTTGCCGATCGCATCCTGGCACTGGTCACCGAAGCTCCCGCCGATGTACGATCCGACGTCGCCCAAGTCGCAAAGTCGCAGTTGCGCGGCAAGAAGCTCGACACCACCCGCCTGGCACACATGGCCGCCGAAGGCGACGCCATCACGCTCGATGTCCTCGCCGCACTCGGCGCAAAAGTCGATGTCTCCGAGCGCCTCGCCCGCACGCCTGTCGAAGACCGCGCCTTCCCGAACCTGGTCTCCCTCGCCGCCCCCTCGCAGGCCGAATTCGTCCGCGCCGGCTTCTACAGTAAGCGTCCGCAGCCGCAGCAGTCCGCTCTGCGCTTCCATCTCGCCAACAAGCTGCCCGTGCCGGACGACTATCCGGAGGCGCAAGGCCCGTTCCCCATCGGCGGCGCCCTTTCGGTCATCGGTTCTCTCGATTACTCCGCCGGCCGCTACAAGGATTCGATGCCCGAGATCCGCCGCATCCTGCTCGCCGGACTCAATAGCGAAATCCACACTCTCCGCGCCCAGGCCCTCACCGTGTTGCGCAGCATTCAGCCGCTTCATCAGGACGCCGCCATCCTCGATCGCGTCCGTGCGCTGAAGCGCGATCCGGAAGCCGCCGTCCGCGCCTCAGCGCTCGCTTTTGAAACCTCGAAAATGGCCCGCTCCGGCCGCGGAGCGCGCGCCGCCGACATCGCCGACTACTTCTACTTCAAGGAACACGTCGAGCCCATCCTGCTCAAGAAGGCCGCCGACGGCCAGTCCTGCGCCGCCTGCCACGCCAACCACACGCTGCTTAAGCTCCAGGACGCCGACGAGTACGGCGTCGTCACTCTCGCCCAGTCACGCGCCAACTACAACGCCATCCTTTCCATGATCAACGTCCAGGACCCCGAGCAAAGCCTGCTGCTCAACAAGCCCCTTGCCCCGCTCGATGATGCTGGCATCGGCGACAGCCAGGCCCTCTCCCACGGCGGCGGCATCCGCTGGTCCGACGCCAGGCGCAGCCCCGAATTCTTGACCATCCTCCGCTGGATTCAAGGAGCGCGCCTCTGATGCGCACCGCTTGCCTCCTCCTCACAGCCTCGCTCTGCTTCTCCGCCGATCTGTTCCGCGATGACTTCTCGCGTTTTCCCGCCGGCTGGCTCTCGAATCCCATCGGCCAGCTGAACGGCGCCATCCAGGAATATCATTACATCGAGCATCGCGGCGTGCGCACGCATCCATGGCGCAACCCCATTGTCCACCTCGATAGCTGGGTCGTCAGCGAGGAAGACGGCAAGCCCTACATCGAACAGCACCTGGTCAACGACATGCCTGGCCGCACCACGCCGCTGTTCGTCACCGGCGACGAGGAATGGTCATCCTACACCGCGGAAGTCAGCATGAAGCCGCTCTCGCTCGCCGAGCGCGCCGGCATCGCCTTCCGCTATCACACTTCGCGCCACTACTTTCTGTTCGCCCTCACCTCCGGCAAGCAAGCCGTGCTCGAAGTCCGGCAGCCCATCGAAAAGGTCCTCCGTCAAGCCGAATGGCGGAGCATCGCCGCTGCCGATTTCGCCTATTCGACCGAGCAGTACTACCGCCTGAAGGTGGAAAACGAAGGCGAGAAGATCCGCGCCTACATCGACGGCCAGCTCGTGCTCGAAGCAACCGACGCCGAACTTACCAAGGGCCAGGCGGGACTCATGGCCAACGTTCCCGCCCGTTTCATGAGCTTCGCCGTCACTGCATCGGACGATGCAAAGAAAGCAATCGACGCCCGCATCACTCAGCGCGAAGCCGAACTCAAGAGCCTGCGCGGCGCCAATCCCAAGCCCGTCCTCTGGCGCCGCTTCCACACCCCCCTCTTCGGCGCCGGGCGCAACACGCGCTTCGGCGATCTCGACGGCGACGGCCGGCTCGACATGCTGATCGCGCAGAACATTCCGCGCGTCCGCGGCGACGCATTCGATCACATCAGCTGCCTCACCGCCGTCACGCTCGACGGCCGCATCCTCTGGCAGCTCGGCAAACCCGATCCGCGCAACGGGCTGCTCACCAACGACACTCCGTTTCAGATTTACGACCTCGACGGCGACGGCAGGAACGAAGTCGTGCTCGTCCGCGACTTCAAGCTCCAGGTGCTCGAAGGCGCAACCGGCAAGCTGAAGCAGTGGACCTGGATGCCGCGCGCTGCTCCCGATAATAAGGAGCGTCCCTATGAGCGCAACAACGGTGACTCCATCGCTTTCGTCAACGGCGAAATCCTCATCAAGGACCGCTACCGCTGGTTCTGGCTCTTCGACAAGGATCTCAAGCTGAAGTGGCAGGGCGAAGGCCAGACCGGCCACTATCCCTATCCGGTCGACACCGACAACGACGGCAAGCAGGAGTTCATCATCGGCTTCTCGCTTTGGAGCCACTTGGGCAAGCGCCTCTGGAGCCACGATCAAACCCTGAAAGACCACGCCGATGCGATATCGGCCGGCAGCTTCGGCCCCGATCCGAAAGCGCCCGTACGCTTCTATGCCTGTTCCTCCGATGAAGGCTTCGTCGTCTTCAACGCCGATGGTGGCATCCTCAAGCACGTCCTGCTCGGCCATGCGCAGACGCAGAGCGTCGGCAAGTTTCGCCCGGAAACGCCCGGCTTGCAGATCTTCATCGCCAACTTCTGGCGCAGCCCGGGCATCGTCACGCTGTTTGATTGGGAAGCCAATATCCTCGCCCAAAAAGAGATGGCTCCCGGCTCCACCCATCTCGCGCCCGTTAACTGGCGCGGCGACGGCAATGAGTTCGCCCTGCTCAGCGCCAACACGCGCGATGGCGGCATGATCGACGGCCAACTGCGCCGCGTCGTCATGTTCCCCGGCGACGGCCATCCCGACCTCGCCTATCACGTTGCCAACGTCACCGGCGATGCACGCGATGAGATCATCCTCTGGGATCGCGACCGCGTCTGGATCTACACGCAGGACCGCCCGTTCACCGGGCAGCGCATCTACTCGCCCCGCCGCAATCCCGATTTCAACGACTCCAACTACCGCGCCACCGTGTCGCTGCCCGATTGGAAGTAACCATGCTCGCGTGCCTGCTCCTGCTGGCGGCTCAAGGATTCATCGAGGAAGGCATCAAGCTATTCCAGGCCGGCCAGCTCCAGCAAGCCGCCGCGCAGTTCCAGCGCGCCGCCGAACAGGAGCCGGAAAACGCGCTCGCTTGGAAGCTGCTCGGCACCTCCTTCGCCGCCCTTGGTGATCACGAACAGGCGCGCGAGCCGCTGCGCAAGGCATGCGCGCTCAACCCCAAGCTCCCCGACGCCTGCTTCTACCACGCCCGAAACCTGTATCTGGTGAACCGCTTTGAGGAGTCCCGCAAGCTCTTCGAGTCGCTGCTAGCCTCTGACCCCCAGCCGTGGCGCATAGAGAACGGTCTTGGCCTCGCGCTCGAAGCGCTCGGTAAGGCCGAAGACGCCGAAGCCCGCTACCGCAAGTCGGCTTCTCTCAACCCCTCCTCACACCCCAACGAGCATCCGCTCATCAACCTCGGCGTTCTGCTCGGCCGTCAGGGCCGTACCGCCGGTGCCGAGAGAGTGTTGCGGACCGCCGTCGAAAAAGCCCCTCAATCCACCCGCGCCTGGTTTGAACTCGGCCGCATGCTTCAGGAATTAGGCCGCAATCCCGAATCCGCCGCCGCGCTCGAAAAATCCATCGCCATCGATCCCCGCCACTGGGCCGCACATGCGCTGCTTGGCAAAGTCTACTTACGCCTCGGCCGCACAGAGGACGGTCGGCGGCACCTCGAAACGGGCAGCAAGGGACTCACCCAATCCCAAACGCCTCCGCATATCTGACCTTCCCGCGCACACCCTCCAACGCCCCGGGCTGAAGCTCCAGCGCCATGAAACCCTCCCGCGGAAACGGACTTTCAAGTCCACTCGCAAGTGCCGTTGAAAACCCAAACCGCGGATAGTAGTTCGCATGCCCCACTACAATCACGATCCGCTCGTCTTGGAGTAGCCGCAGTCCTTCTCGAATCAGTTTTCCCCCGATGCCGCTCCGCTGATATTCCGGCAGCACCGCCATGGGCGCTAGCGCAGCCGCCTCCAACGCCCCAGCCTCCGTGTCAATCCACATCCTGCTGAACAGAATGTGTCCGCGAATCTCTCCATCCTCCACCGCCACAAGCGATAGAAGCACGGCGCCCTCCGCCCGCAGCCGCTCCATCAAGTCAGCCTCATCTCGTCCCCCAAACGCTGCCTCGTTCACCTTGCGGATGGACGCCTCATCCACGGCAATCTCAGCCCGGATCATCATCGAAACTCAATATAGCGGATCCGCCCCTTGACGCCCGCCAGTTCCGCCGACTCCTGGTAGCCAACCACCACCGCCCGCTTCTGCGGCTGCCCGCCAGTTTCGATAACCGCGCGTACTCCCTGGCCGCCTGCGGCCGCGCCGGGCCGGAAACCGCGATCGTCAGCCGCGCCAGCTCCTGCTCGATCACCGGGATCTTGCGCGACTCCACTTTTTGATTCACCTCGCCCGGCGGCTTCAACATCTCGGTCGGAAACTTCCTTTGCCTGTACCAGGCACGCGCGTCATCGCCGAACTGTGGTGCCGTTTTCCCGTAAATCTCCCGCAGCGCCTTTTCCGTCGGCACGCCGCCTGCCATCGCGGCGCTGAATTCCTCGAATTTGTCCCGATATGTGGGCGAAAGCCGCATCATATGCACGTACAGTCCCGCCTGCGCGTAGAACTTCTGTCCCGCTTCCGGATTCGGCAGACTGGCGCTCCAAAGTGGCGTAGTATTCGGCCAGACCCTCGTTGTAACGGCTCGCCACTCCTCCCCGCTTCGCTACAATGCAGGAAAGATCATGAAAAGCCTGTTCGGAATCGTCCTGCCGCTCGCCCTGCTTGCTTCCTTGCCTCTGCGCGCGGAGTTGCCCGCCGGGCCGGGCAGGCCGGAAACGGAAAAACTCTGCAAGAACTGCCACGAGATCGAGAAGTCGGTCTCCCTCCGGCAGGACCGCCAGGCGTGGGAAGCCACGCTTGCCAAGATGAAGGCGCTCGGCACGCGCGGTACCGATGCGGAATTCGGTGCCGTCCTTGATTACCTCGCCAAGCACTTCCCCGCGGGAGAACTCGCGCCCCTCAACATCAACAAAGCCACCGCCATTGAACTGGAAAGCCGCCTCTCGCTTCGGCGCTCTCAGGCAGCCGCGGTCCTTGCCTACCGTGCCAAGCAGGGCAAGATCAAAGACCTCGAAGACCTGAAGAGCATCCCCGGACTCGACCCGGAAAAAATCGCCGCCAGAAAAGACCAAATCGTTTTCTAACCGGCCGCGTCCGCAGATTCTCACAAAACCAGCCGTTTCTGTTCTATCTCCTGGAACTTGGCTTAGGGTTTCGGCTAGAATTATGAATAGACCTCTCGTGCGTGCACCCGGTGAGTTTTGGCATGAATCTATTGACGGCTCCGCTGTTTCCATCCTGGCCCAAACTCACCCTTCTTGCCGTCATTGACATCCTCGTAACCGCCTTTCTCATCTATCAATTCCTCATCATCATTCGCGGCCGCCGCGCGGCCAATATCCTCAGCGGCGTCTTTGTCCTCATCGCCATCTATCTTGCCTCCCTCTACGCAGGCCTCGAGATGCTCCCCACCCTGATGGCCACCCTCGCCCCCTACACCGCCTTCGCCCTCATCGTCCTGTTCCAATCGGAAATCCGCCGCATGCTTGCCCGCATGGGCCGCCGCAACTGGATGGGGCTCGGAACCCGCCTCAAGCGCCGGGAATTCATTGAAGAGATCCTGCTCGCGCTTGATCAGCTATCCAGGACCCGCACCGGCGCGCTCATCGTGCTTGAGCGCGATATCGGGCTGCGCACCTTCGTCGAAAGCGGCGTCCTGCTGGAAGCCGTGGTCAGCCGCGACCTGCTGGTCTCCATCTTTCATCCCGGTAATGCCCTCCACGACGGCGCCGTCATTATCATTGGCGACCGTGCCGCTGCCGCCGCCTGCTTCCTTCCTCTCAGCATGAACCCCGCGCTGATGAACACGCTCGGAACCCGGCACCGTGCCGCCATTGGCATCACCGAAGAGACGGATTGCCTTTCCATCGTCGTCAGTGAAGAGACCGGCAAGATCTCCATAGCCAGTTTCGGAGAAATTGAAGGCGACGTCAGTTTGGAGAAGGCCGGATTCCGCATCTCGGCTCACCTTGGCGGCGCCGAGCGTCATTCCATTTCTTCCCCGCCGGTCGCCGACGCTGAGCCGGCCGAGCCACCGCGGCAGAAACTGCGAACCCAGGAGCGGCCCTGATGTCCTGGGTCACGCGGAACTTCGGCTGGAAACTCTCCTCGCTTGCCCTCGCCAGCCTTATCTACGTCGCCATGCACATCGATCCGCCCGTGGCCACTTCCATTGCCGTCCCCGTGCAATACCGCAACATCCCGCGCGAGCTGGAGAGGAGCGAAGACGCCGTTGACAGAGTGCAACTGGAGGTCCGCGGCCCTTCCGGCCGCCTCAGCCAGGCCAGCCTCGCCGACACCGCCGTCGTGCTCGATCTCTCCACCGTCGCCCAGCCCGGCGAAAGAACTTTTCCTGTGCAGGAGGCCCAGATCCTGCTTCCGCCCGGAGTCACCCTCCAGCGATCCGTCCCTAATCAAATACGGCTTTTCTTCGAAAAGCGGCTGGTGCGCGACGTCCCCGTGGAAATCCGCATCGGAACGCCGCCGCCGCCCGGATACGTCGTCTTCTCCCAGCGTGTCGAGCCGCCCCGGCTCCGCGTCGTCGGCCCCGAACGCCGCGTCGGCGAACTTTCCGTGGTGGAAACAGATCCTCTCGACCTCGGCGGCGTCGTCGGCTCCGCCCGCTTTTCTGTTCATGCCTATATCTCCGACCCCCGCGTGCGTTTCGAGACGAGTGGCCGCGTCACCGCCATCATTGAGGTGAGAAAGTCGGAGCCACCGGAGGACTGATTTAACGTGGCCAAACAACTCTTCGGCACTGACGGCATCCGCGGTGTCGCCGGCGAATACCCCCTCGATCCCCAAACCGTTCATGCCTTTGGCGCCGCTCTCGGCCGGTGGTGCAAGAGCCATACGCCCTCCTCACAGGTCCTCATCGGCATGGACACCCGCGAATCTGGCTCGGCCATCGCCGCTCAGGTGGCTGCCGGCCTCGCGCTCCAAGGCGTGCGTACCCGCTTTGCCGGACTCATCTCTACGCCCGGCGTCGCCCATCTCACCAAGGAAGGCGATTTCGCCGCCGGGGTCATGATCTCCGCATCCCACAATCCCTACCAGGACAACGGACTCAAGCTGTTCAGCCACTCCGGCTACAAACTGCCCGATCAGGAAGAGCACGCGCTGGAACAAGAGATCCTCCACCTGCGCGGGCAGTTGGGTCCATCGCCCGAAAACATGAAATCCGAATGGGACTGGGCCGAGCGCTACCTGGATCATCTGGCCTCAACCTTTCCGGCCCGCCTCGATGGTATGCACCTTGCCGTGGACTGTGGGCACGGCGCGGCAACTCATCTCGCGCCTGCTGTGCTTGAGCGCCTTGGCGCGCGCGTCTCCCGGATCGGCTGCTTCCCGAATGGGCGCAACATCAATCTCGATTGTGGCGCCCTTCACCTGGAGACGCTCAGCCGTTTTGTCCTGGAAACCGGCGCCGCGGCCGGCTTCGCCTTCGATGGCGACGCCGACCGCTGCATCGCCGTCACCGCGTCCGGCCGCGTGCTGGATGGCGATTTCCTGATGCTCATCTGCGCCAGGCATATGCGGGCCACCGGCGCCTGGCCTCGCACGGACGGCCCGCCCACTCTGGTCTCCACCGTCATGTCGAATCTCGGCCTGGAAATAGCGCTTGCCGAATCCGGTATCCGCATGGTTCGCACCGCCGTCGGAGACAAGTACGTGCTCGAAGAGATGCTCCGCATTCAATCTCCCATCGGCGGTGAGCAGTCCGGCCACCTGATCTTCAGCCAGCATGCCACCACGGGGGACGGCCTGCTTACGGCGCTTCGCGTACTCGAAGTCATGGCACACACCGCCGCGCCCCTGGAAGAGCTCGCCTCCGGTATGAACCTCTTTCCTCAGAAGCTGGTCAACGTGCGCATCAAGGCGCGCAAGCCGCTCGCCGAGCTTCCTTCCGTCGCCGTGCAGATCCAGCTCGCCGAAAAGACGCTCGGCGCCGACGGCCGCGTGCTCGTGCGCTTCTCCGGCACCGAACCTCTTGCCCGCGTCATGGTGGAAGGCCCGACAACGGAAACCGTGGACCAGCTTACTGCGCAAATCGCCTCCGCCATCCAGTCCGAAATCGGCGGCTGAACGCCCAACTATAATGGGTTCCATGGCTCGAACCAAACTGTTGCTGCTTTTTCTGGCCGTGAGTTCCGCCTTCGCCCAGCGCTCCACCAAGCCCGGCGAAGACTGGGTGGCCTTGTTCAACGGAAAGGATCTCACCGGATGGGTGGAGGTGGGCAAGGAGAAGTGGGTTGTCGCGGATGGCTCCATTCACGGCCAAGCCATCAGCAAAGAGTATGGCTACCTGAAGACGGATAAGAACTACAAGGATTTCCACCTCTCCATCCGCTTCAAGTGCGAAGGCGACGGCAACAGCGGCCTCTTCTTCCACGTCGATTTCAAGCCGGGAACTCCCAACGTCAGCCAGGGTCTCCAGTTTGAAATCGACTGCAGCATCAACCGCCACACCGGCGGCATCTATGGCGACGGCCGCCAGTGGATCGTCTGGCCCTCACCGGAAAATGAAGGCGTCGTCCGGCAGAACGACTGGAACGACATGCAGGTGAAAGTGGAAGGCAACCGCTACGTCAGCCGCCTCAACGGCGTGCTCATGGTCGACTTTACCGATCCCAGCCCGCGCTCGCACGACGGCGCCATCGCGCTGCAGCTGCACTCCGGCGGCCAAGGCAACATGCGCTTCAAGGACATCTATATTCGCGATCTCAGCAAACGCTGAGCCGCTTCCTTACATTGCCATCACCGGCTTCCAACAGGTAAACTGGTTCACTTCCATGGCTTTTAGCCGCATCGGGCGGGCCCTCTCCGCCAGGGAAATCCGCGACCTCGTCTCCGCCGACCTGGAAAAGGTCGAAAGCGAAATCCATCTGGAGTCCATCGCTTCCGTGGACGCCGTTACCGCCATCTCCAAGTACCTTCATGGCAACGGCGGCAAACGCCTGCGGCCGACGCTGCTCCTGCTTTGCAACAAGCTGATCGGCGAAACCACTCCCGGCGCCATCCGCCTCGCCGCCGTCGTCGAGATGATCCACACGGCAACTCTCGTTCACGACGATGTCATTGACTACTCGCAGACGCGCCGCGGCAAACCCTCCGCCAACGTCCTGTGGGGCAACCATACCTGCGTGCTGGCCGGCGACTGGCTCTACATGCAGGCCTTTCAGATCGCCCTGCGCGAGCGCAATTTCCGCATCCTTGACATTCTTATTTCGCTCACCCAGATGATGGTGGAAGGCGAGCTGCTGCAATTGGAGCGTATCGGTAAGATCGACATCACCGAAGGCGACTACATGGAACTGGTCGACCGCAAAACCGCCAGCCTGTTTTCTGCCTGCGCCCGGCTCGGCGCATTGATCGCCGGCGCTGACGAAAACACCGAATCCAATCTTTCCGACTTCGCATGGAACCTCGGCATGGCCTTTCAGTTGATCGACGATGTGCTCGATTTCACCTCGCGCGAATCCGTGCTCGGCAAGCCCGTCGGAAACGATCTCCGCGAAGGCAAGGTTACTCTCTCGCTCATCTACGCACTTTCCGATGCCGCGCCCGATGAGCGCCAGCAGGTGGAAACCGTTCTTCGCGACGCCAACTACGGCCGCGTCGGACTCGACCGTATCCTCGCCATGATCGAGCGTCATCAGGGTGTGGAACGGGCGCGCCAGCGCGCGCAAGTCTTCACCGACAAGGCCCGCGAGATCATAGCCGATTTTCCCGAATCCCCCTATCAGCGTGCCCTGCTCACGTTAACCGATCTCATCACCGAACGCGAATTCTGAGGTGTCATGATGCGCATCGTTGTTCTCCTCCTGGCTGCCTCTGCCGCCTTCTCCGCCGACCAATCACTAGCCAAGCTGGAAGCCGAGATGGCGCGGGTCGCCACGGTCGGCGGAGGTATCGCCGGCGCCACCGCCATTCACATCGAGTCCGCCCGCACTGCCTCCCTGCGCGCCTCCGAACCATTCCCCATGGCCAGCACCTATAAGGTGCCCATCGCCGTTCAGCTGCTTCATCTCGTCGATCAAGGAGCCGAGCGGCTCGACCGCATGGTCACGCTGCTGCCATCCGATCTTCACCCAGGCTCCGGCACGCTCACCGAGCTCTTCAACAAACCAGGCGTCGCCCTCTCCGTCCGCAATTTGCTGGAGCTGATGCTGCTCATCAGCGACAACTCCGCCACCGACGTCCTGCTTCGCCTCGCAGGTGGTCCTGATGCCGTCAACGCCCGCCTCCGCGCCATCTCCATCGATGGCATCCGCGTCGATCGGCCCACCGCCCTGCTCATTGCCGACTGGGCCGGCGCAACCAATCTTCCGCGGCAGCAGGACTGGAGCCCCGATCTGTTCCGCAAGCTGATGCGCGAAGTTCCCGAGGCGGACCGCAGGGCCGCCGCGGCACGCTTCGACCGTGACCCGCGCGACACGGCGACACCGGACGCCATGGCCCGTTTGCTTGTCCGCATCCACAAGAAGGAGATCCTCAGGCCGGACACGGCGGAACTCTTGTTGGACATCCTCCGCCGTTGTCAGACCGGTCAGGCGCGGCTCAAGGGAATTCTCCCTGCCGGCACCGTCGTCGCTCACAAAACCGGCACCATCGGCGGCTCAACCAACGACGTTGGCATTATGTCGCTACCCGCGCAAGCTGGCCATGTGGCCATCGCCGTTTTCCTCAAATCCTCCGACAAACCCGCCGCCGAGCGCGAGCGCGCCATTGCCGAAATCGCCCGCACCGTCCACGACTTCTTTCTCTACTTCTGATCCGCAATCACGAGGTGCTTAGGGACAGGATCCGTCGATCTTTCGTAGGCAGTGCGAAACTCCTCGCCCAACGCCGCCAATCCGTGATTCACGGAGTCGAGATACGTGGACCGGATGGCCGCTTCCCGCGGACCGCTCACTTCGCTCTTCCGATAGTGCGGCCGGCAAACGTACGCGTACACAGGGCCTCCCTCGACGCGAGTCTCCAGGCTCGATCCCACCTCGACACGATCGTAAATCGACTCATCCTCATCGATCCGGCACAGTTCCTCCGCGCTCACCGCAAACACGGATCCGTTGAGGACGGTCCCCGTATCCGGCGCGATGTTCAGATACAGTATGCTCTCCGGATACATCCGCCCTGCCGCCGTCTCCGTGTAGTAGCTCTGGTTCGGCATCGCCGCCTCCCACTTCCGCCGCCATCCCCGCAGCTGGCTCATCACGAACGGTCCGCGATAGCTCTTTCCCAGCGTCTCCTCCAGCGCGGCCACAGACAGTAGTGACCCGTAGCCGAACAACGCCACTTGCCCCGGCTCAAACCTGATCGTGTCCACCCTGATATGCTAGCTCGGCTTTCCGATGCGGCCGCACAGCCACGGCAAGAAACGCCAACCCCGCCATCGTCCATCCGAAGAAGACACTGTTGTCGCCCGAAAGCAGGGGAACCACCGCGCCGATCAACGACGTCAGCTACGTTGCCTGCCCGCTGTGTAGTTCCGATGCCTGAAACTGCATCCACGGCAACCCCTGCCACGCCGCGTCCGGATGATCCATCCCCCGGTACTGATTTGTCAGCGTGAACTTCCGGAAAAAGCCGATGCAGATCCCAAGCAGCGCCGCGGCGGGCCAGATTCTTTTCATTCCGGGGACTAAGACCCGGGAAGGCCTCCCGGCAACGACGGCGAATCAAACCAATGTTCCAGATATGGATCACTCACCCGCCGCCGCCGCATGATCTCCTTGCGCCAGGCCAGCGCCCGCCGGACGCCGCTCCACACCAGCCCGAAGGCGCGCAGCGACGATCTCTCCCAGAACAGGCACGCCCCGATCACCACCACGTCGCGGCCTGTGATCTGCCACCAATGCCGCCGGTAAACCGCACCCGTCACATTCTTGATCCGCATCAGGAACCGGTTCTTCACCGAATGCATGTTCACGGTCTGCGAAACTCCTCGCCGATTCGCCGCCGTCAGCCTGCGAACATGCCATGCCACCGCGTCCGGCGTATACAGGCAACGCCACCCGAGAAGCTGCGCCCGCCACGCCACATCGGCATCTTCCCGGTAGGAAAAAAACTGCTCATCGAAGAACTCTTCGTTCACCGAAACATCCTCGATCATCGCCCGCCGGTACAGCGCCGCCGCGCCGCTCGCCCCGCATACGTATTCCTCGCGGTCGTATCGGCCGTCGTCGGGGTCGTTCCACCCGCGGTCGAAATGCCGCAGCGACGGACTGAAATATATGCCCACCGAATCGATCCGCCGCTCCTGATAAAAAGTAAAATCCGGCCGGATCCGCAGCAGCTTTCCGCACCCGGCGCCGACGCGCGGATCTCTTTGGCATGCCTCCACCAGTGTTCGCGCGAACTCCGGCGTCAACAGCACGTCGGGATTCAGTGTCAGCACCCAGTCCCCGCTGCTCGAACGGATTGCCAGGTTCTGCCCCGCTGCGAATCCGGTGTTCTGCCCGTGATAAATCACGCACGCCCGGTCCTGGTACTTCTCCAAAACCTCCTGCGTACCGTCGGTGGAGGCGTTGTCCACCACAATTACCTCCAGCGAAACGCCTTCCTGGCCCAGCACCGAATCCAGGCACGGCCCAATCCAGGCCCGGCTGTTATAACTGACTATCGTTACGCTTACCGTCGGGGCCGTCACAACCTCTAAGACCCGCCGCCGGCCACGCCAACGACGCCTGAATAAAATATTTTCATCCCCTGTCGTTGTTTCCGCCCCCGCGTGGTCTTAGGATCGTATCTAGTGGCCCCTGCCACGAAGCCTATGTACTTCCACGCACCTGAGGAGCAATGGGATGAAGTCCTGCGGCTGGACCGTGCGAAGGTGACCTTACAGGATAAGGTAACCCGGCTCTACGAAGAGGCCCGCGATGATGTCTATCGCTACCTGTTACTTCTCGGCCTGACGCCTCCGCAAGCTCAGGAAGCCGCTCAGGAGGTCTTTCTTCGCCTTTACGTCACCCTCAGTAAAGGAGAGGAAATCCACAGCCCCCGCGGCTGGATCTTCCGTGTCGCCCATAATCTCGGCCTCAAGCTGCGCGCGAAAAACTCTGCTCAGCTCCCCTTCGATCCCGAACTCGAGGCCCGCCTGCGCGACCCCGACGTCAGCCATGAGCAGAGTCTGCTGGAACGCGAACGTTGGATTCTCCTCCACCGCGGCATCGAGTCGCTTTCCGAACAACAACGCCGCTGCCTGTTTTTGCGCATGGAGGGGCTTCGCTACCCGGAAATCGGCGAGGCGCTCGGTATCAGCGCCTCCTCCGTGGCGGAGTTTTTGCGCCGCGCCATCGCGCGGTTGAGAAAGGTCTGTCATGAGTCGCCTTGAAACGCGCCATCTTTCCCAGGAGGAGATGCTCAAGCTTGCCGACGGAGAGCTGCCGGGCTCGGCCCAGGCGCGTGCTCACCTGGAAGCCTGTTGGCAGTGCCGCGCTGATTTCGAAGAACTGCAAGCCTCCATCGGCGAACTGATCCGCTACCGCAAGTCCGCCTGGCAGCCTTACGCGCCTCCGCCTCCGGCGCCCTGGGCGGATCTGCGCCCGCGGTTCCAGCAAGCCGATGCGGGCCTCGCAAACCGGCCGTTGTTCACCAGGCTCGCCGGCTGGTTCTCTTCCACCTTTCGCCCTCCCACCCGCTGGGCGCCCGCCGCGGTCGCCATGCTCGCCATGGCCGCCATCATTTATCAGTTCTGGGATACACCCCGTGTCGAGGCAGCCGTCATCCTTCGCAAGGCGGTCGACGCCGCCGCCGTGCGGCCCGCTTCCGCAAAGCGTCTCGACATCCGCCAGGGCGGGCGTCCCGCCGAGCCCGCCGCCGTGGAAGCTCTCTTCCGCGCCGCTCATTACGATTGGCGGAATCCGCTCAGCGCCAAAGCTTATCTGGACTGGTTCGATCAGCTTTCCCAAAAACAGGAAGAGGTCATCTCCGATCCCGATTCGGCTTCCGCCCCCGCCTGGCTCATCCGCACCACTACCCGACACAGTGAGCTTGTCCAGGCCACTCTCCTCCTTAGCCGCGATGACTGGCAGGCGCTCGAAGGCACCTTTCAGTTCCGCGGCCAGGAACTGATCCGGATTCGCGAACTCGCCGCCGAACCCGCCGCGGAGACTCTCTCGACGGCTGCCGCGCCTCCGCCGCCCGCCGCCGGCGCCCCTGCCGCGCCGCCCTCCAGAACCGCTTCCCCGTCCCCCGGCGATGAGCTTCGCGTTACCGCCGCGCTTCACCGCATCTCCGCCGATCTGGGTGACCCCGTCGACATTGCGCGCTCTTTCGAGCGTATCCTGATAACTGGTGTCGGTATTCCCGCCGAACGACGGCGTCAGATCCAGGAGGCCGTGGGCGCCATGCCTTTCGTCGAGCTTCAGTTCCAGGAGCCTGCCGCTTCCTCCTCCTTGCCGTCGGCATCCCGGCGCATCTCTTCCACCAGACGAGCCTCTCCCTTCCAACAACAGCTGGAACAGCAGCTCGGCGGCCGGCCCGCGCTGGATCAGTTCACCGACCTGATTCTCGATGCCACGGACCAGATGATGTCCCAGGCGCACGCTCTGCGCCGCCTCGCCGAACGCTTCCCGCGCGCCGTGGAAACCTCGCTGCCGCCGGAGGATCGCGCATTGCTCGACAAGCTCCGCGGTGAGCACGCTGCGGCCCTGCGCGAACTCCTCGCCCGCATTCACGCCGACGCCAGTCCTGTTCTTCGCGCTCTGTCGGCTCAGCCCTCACCTGCACCCGCGCCGCAGCTACAGGACTGGCAGGCCTCCACCTCGCGCTTCTTTGAAACCGCGCGGCGGATGGAGCGGCTCTTTACTATCCTGCTCGGCGGCGCCACCGCCGACTCCGGCGCACCGGATGAAGCCGGCCTTCCCTCTGAGTTGCTTGCTTCTCTCCATCAGTTGACCCAGCTCGGCCAAGCCCTGGAGCCGCGCCCGTGACCGCTTCCAGCAGGCAGTTCTGGATGCTGCTGGGCCTGCTTTGCTCCATTCCGCTTCTCGCCCAGCAATTCAGCCAGATCTCAGGCTTGATCCGCGATCCTTCCGACGCCTCCGTGCCCGGCGCCACCGTCACCGTCGTCAGCGAGGATACCGGCTTCCGCCGCGTCGCGCTGTCCCAATCAAGCGGCGCCTATGTCGTCGCTTCGCTGCATCCGGGCCTCTATCGCATCACCGTCCGTAAGCCCGGTTTCCGCACCGTCGTTCATCTCGGCGTCAAACTCGACGTCGCCAGTTCCGCACGCGTCGATTTCTTGCTCCAAGTCGGCAGCCTCCAGGAACAGATCACCGTCGACGGCTCCTCCATCAGCCTTCCTCATGAGGACTCCGCTTCCGGCGCCCTCGTCGGACGCGACTGGATTGACCGCCTTCCTCTCAACGGCAGAGGCTTGCTCGGACTCCTCGAACTCGCCCCAGGCGCACTGATCACCCCCGCCACGCGCGGCGAAGCAGGCCAGTTCACCGTCAACGGCCAGCGTCCCAATACGCACTCGTTCACTGTCGACGGCCTCACCGTCAACAACGGCGTCACCGGCGGCGGACAGCAGGCGCAATCCACCGGCGGCTCCCTGCCCGGACTTACCGCCTTCGGAAGCTTTCACCACTTGCTCTCCACCGAAGCCCTCGACGAGTTCCGCATCCAAACCTCCACCTTCGCTCCCGACTTCGGCAAACTCCCCGGCGCCCAGGTTTCCCTCAGCAGCCGCGCCGGCGCCAATCAGTTCCACGGCTCCTTCTACCATTTCCGCCGCCAGCACCAGCTCGACGCCAATGACTGGTTCGCCAACCGCGCCGGTCTGCGCGACACCGGCTCCCGTTTCAATGATTCCGGAGCCACCCTCGGCGGCCCGCTCGCCAGAAACCGCGCTTTCTTCTTCCTCTCCTATGAACGGCTGCGCCTCCGCCAGCCGCTTCTGTGGCGCTCCCCGGTGCCGTCGGCCGACACCAGGAATCGGGCGCCGGCTTGGGTCGGGCCGTTATTTGATCTCTTCCCTCCTTCCTCCGGCGCGGCTCTTGGGGATGGCTTGAACGATTGGGCCGGACTGAGCCAGCGTCCCTCCCGCCTCGATACCCGCGCCGCCCGGCTCGATTACGCCCTCACTTCCCGCATCACCCTCTTCTCGCGCATCACCGAAGCTCCTTCACGCTCCGAGTTCGGCAATACCCAGGTCAATCGCCTCATCATTCGTTCCGCCAATCTTTCCGGCGGCCTCAATGCCACCCTCGGGCCGCAATTCATCAACGATTTCCGCTTCGGCTTCAACCGCACCCGCGGCGACTCCACCTGGCGCATTGATCGTCCGCTCCCGGACTGCTACCTCCCCACGATTCCTTTCCTCGAATCCACTCGCGGCGTCTCCTGTGATTCCTTCTTTCAGATTTCCATTGCCGGGCTGGAACGCCTGATCTCCGGCCGCGAAAGCCAGAACAGGCAGGTTCAATGGCAACTGCTCGAGTCCGTCGCCCTCACCCGGGGCTCTCATCACCTCCGCTTCGGGGTCGACTACCGCAGAATCACACCCGAACGCACACGCCCCGTTTGGAACGTCCAGGTGATGGCCGAAAACCTCGCCGATTTTCAGGCCGGCCGTAATGTCTGGGTCGTCACCACCGCCCCCGAGCAAGGCCGCATCCTGATGTCGGAATACTCCGCCTATGCGATGGATAGCTTCCGCGCCAGCAGCAAGCTCACTCTCACCTACGGTCTGCGCTGGGAGTTCAACCCCTCACCCATTTCCTTTAAACCAGTCTTCGGCCTCGAGCCCACCGGCAGCGTTTTCTCGCCTTCCAAGGGCATTCCCATCTGGCGCGCCGCTTATTCCAACCTTGCCCCACGCGCCGGTTTCGCCTATCGCCTCCACAACCACACGGCCACGATTCTCCGTGCCGGCATCGGTGTCTATTACGACTCCAGCCTCGCCGCCGCCACCGATCTCGTCAACGGCGGCCCATTCAACATCTGGCAGCTCGGCAGTCCCGCCTCTCCCGCCACCGGGCCCATACGCACCATTCTCAACTTCGGCTTCTCCCCCGAACTGCACTGGCCTGTCGTGCGCCACTGGAACCTCTCGCTTGAACAGCCACTGTCCGGCGCCGATTCCTTCACCGCCACCTACCTCGGTTCCGCCGGCCGCTCTCTCCTCCGCCGCGAAATCTCCGGCGACGCCTACAACAGCCTCATCCGCGTCGCGCTCACCGCCAATCACGCCGTCTCCGACTATCACGCTCTGCAACTCCAATACCGCCGCCGCATGGCCCGCCGCCTGCAGATGCTCGCCACCTATACCTGGTCCCATTCCATCGACACCGGCTCTTCCGATTCCGCCCTCCACTGGCTCGGCCACAACCACTGGTCGCTCATCGATCGCGGCAACTCCGATTTCGACGTCCGCCATTCCCTCAACCTCGCCTTCTCTCTTCCCCTCCGACGCTGGTCGCTCGACGGCATCTATCGCGCCCGCACCGGATTCCCCATCAACGTGCTTCACGCCGAGCATGCCATGGGCGTCGCCTTCGCCAACGTCTTCCGGCCTGACCGCGCCCCCGGCGTTCCTCTCTGGTCCCCTGATGCTTCCGCCCCAGGCGGCCGCCGCCTCCATCGCAACGCTTTCCTCTCGCGACCCCCGCTGGAACAAGGCAACCTCGGCCGCAACTCCGTCCCCGGCTTCGGCATGTCACAGCTCGATCTTTCCCTACGCCGCGAGTTTCCCCTCACCGAACGCACCGCCCTCCGCTTCCGCCTGGAAGTTTTTAACGTCTTCAATCAGGCAAACTTCGCCGACCCGGTCCGCTTCCTCACCAGTCCCTTGTTCGGCGAATCAGCCTCCATGCTCAACCTGCTGCTCGGCAGCGGCACTGCCGGTTCCGGTCTCGCTCCCATGCTCCAGATCGGCGCTCCGCGCTCCTTACAATTCTCGTTCGGCTTCCACTTTTAATCTCCGCGCCGTGGCAGTTCCGTTTCCGGAAAGCTCTTAGTCATTGAGGAACGCACCATGAGAATAAGGCCCCTGCTGGTCCTTTATCTTCTGATTGTCCGAGTCGCTTACGCGGTGTGGCGCGCGCTCTAGGAAACCGCCGCTTCGCGCCGCCCGTACCGCGCCGTCACGTAGTCGTTCAGGATCGCGATGAACTCTTCCACAATCCGCTCCCCGCGCAGCGTGCGCGTCAACCGCCCATCCACATACACCGGCGCCACCGGCTCCTCGAACGTCCCCGGCAACGAAATCCCGATGTTGGAGTGTTTCGATTCACCCGGCCCGTTCACCACGCAGCCCATCACCGCCACCGTCATCTCCTCCACGCCCGCGTGGCTTTCCTTCCACACCGGCATCTGCTCTTTCAAATACCGCTGGATCTGATCCGCCATCTCCTGGAAGAACGTGCTCGTCGTGCGCCCGCAGCCCGGACACGCCGTCACCTGCGGCGTGAAGCTCCGCAGCCCCAGCGATTGCAGCACCTGCTGGCACACGATCACTTCCTCCGTGCGGTCCCCGTTCGGCATCGGCGTCAGCGAAGCGCGGATCGTATCGCCGATCCCTTCCTGCAATAGCACCGCCAGCGCCGCCGTCGTCGCCACGATTCCCTTCGAACCCATCCCCGCCTCGGTTAGCCCCACATGCAGCGGATACTCGCACCGCGCCGCCAGGTCGCGATACACCGCGATCAGGTCCTGCACCTTGCTCACCTTCGCGCTCAGGATGATCTGGTCCGGCCGCAATCCGTAACTCACCGCCGCCTCCGCCGACAGCAGCGCGCTCGCCACAATCGCGTTCCGCGTCACTTCGTTCGCGTCCAGCGGTTCGCTCAGCGCCGAATTCTCGTCCATCATCCGCGTTAGCAGCGCCTGGTCGAGCGACCCCCAGTTCACGCCGATCCGCACCGGCTTGTCATACTCAATCGCGCATTCGATCATCGTCCGGAAATTATCATCGTGCTTCTTGCCGATATTCACGTTGCCAGGATTGATCCGGTATTTAGCCAGCGCTCGAGCGCACTCCGGATACTTCTTCAGCAACAAATGCCCGTTGTAGTGAAAGTCGCCCACGATCGGAACCTCCACCCCGAACATCTGGAGCGCCGCAACGATCTTCGGCACTGCCGCCGCTGCTTCTTCCGTGTTCACCGTCACACGCACCAGCTCGGAGCCGGCCTGCGCCAGCGCCATCACCTGGTTCACCGTTCCGGTCACATCCGCCGTGTCCGTGTTTGTCATCGACTGCACGACGATCGGATGAGTCCCGCCCACCTTCACGCCGCCTACCTCCGCTACGATTGATTTCCGGCGCGCAATTGCCGCCATTCGACCTCCAATTCCGAATTGTAACGCGAGACAATGGTAGCTTCATGCCCAAACCCGAGGACTTCCTTGTCACCCAGCTCGGCGAGCCGCGTTTTGTCAACCCGCTCTCCCGCCAGTCGGCCGCCGACGGCGCAGGCGTTCGCTTCATCTCCGACGACACCCGCATTCCTCTCGAAATCGAAGTCGTCCCCGGCCGCCCCTACCGCCCCGAACTCTCCTTTCAAAAAGCCGGCCCGCTCGAGCGCATCTACTTCGACCCCGCCTCAACCCGCCATCGTCACCTGCGGCGGCCTCTGCCCCGGCCTCCACAACGTCATCCGCTCTATCGTCATGCAGCTCTATCACGGCTTTGGCGTCCAAGACGTCGTCGGCATCCGCTACGGCTACAAAGGCCTCGACCCGGCCAGCGGCATCCATCCCATCCCGCTCCGCCCGCAGCACGTCGCCGATATTCACTAGCTCGGCGGCACCATGCTCGGCACCTCGCGTGGACCCGCTGACCTCCCCTCGATGGTCAATTTCCTCCGCAACAACCGCATCCAAATCCTCTTCACTATTGGCGGCGACGGCACCCAGCGCGGCGCGCACGCCCTTGGCCAGGAGGCCGCCCGCCAGAACCACCCGCTCTCGGTCATCGGCATCCCCAAGACCATCGATAACGACATCCCCTTCGTCTGGCGCTCCTTCGGTTATGAAACCGCGCTCGAAAAATCCCGCGAAGTTGTCGAGTGCGCCCACAACGAGGCTATCGGCCACCGCAATGGCATCGGGCTCGTAAAGCTCATGGGCCGCGAGGCCGGATTCGTCGCCGCCGGCGCCACGCTCGCCTCCGGCGACGTCAACTACTGCCTCGTTCCCGAAGTCCCCTTCGACCTTGATGGCGAAGCCGGCCTCCTCGCCCACCTCCGCAGGCGCATTGAAACCCGCGGCCACGCCGTCATCGTCGTGGCCGAAGGGGCCGGGCAGGATCGTCATCGGCATCTGGAGGTCGTTTCGCCCTGTGCTACAATACCCGCAGTTTGGGGACGCTCAGTGAAACTCCACGACCCAGTCGAGCTCATTGTGAAACAGAAGGGCTCGCAGGTTCATGCGATCGCTCCTCAATTGACCGTCTACGACGCGCTCCAGAAGATGGCGGACCTGGGCGTCGGCGCTCTGTTGGTGATGGACGGAAACGAACTCGTTGGGATGGTCTCTGAGCGCGACTATGCCCGCAAGGTGATTCTGGCCGGGCGCTCCTCAAAAGAAATGAAAGTCCGGGAACTGATGACCAGTCCGGCGGTGACCGTTACTCCGGCGATTACTGTGGATGCCTGCATGCAAATGATGACGGAAAGGCGATGCCGTCACCTGCCGGTCGTCGAGGGGGGCCGAGTTGTCGGCGTGGTCTCCATCGGCGACCTAGTGCATTGGATTATCACCGTGCAGGATCAGACGATCCGCCAGCTCGAGGATTACATCTCCGGCAAATACCCTGCCTGAGAACCGCCCTCTGAAGACCCACCCTTTGCGTCCTGGAATTGTTGATACAATCAGTGCCCTATGGCAATCTCCGCCGGTCAGATTGTCTTTTATTATCTTGCGGCCGCCGGCATTGCGAGCGCAATTCTCGCGGTGACACGACGCAATCCGGTGCATAGCGTCCTTTGGGTGCTCTCTCTCTTCCTGCACGTTGCGGGGCTTTTCCTTCTTGCCGGTGCCGAATTCCTCGCAGCCGTGCAGATCATTGTGTACGCCGGAGCCATTCTGGTCGTGTACGTGTTCTTTCTCATGCTGGTTGACCTTCCCAAGGAAGAGGCCGGCCCTCGATTCGGTGCGCACTGGCCTCTCTGCCTGATGGTAGGACTCGGATTCGCAGCCATCGCCTTGTGGGTTCGCGTACCGGGGCTGCAGACGGCGGCGCCGGCGCCGGCAGCTGCCCCCAATACCGGAAGCGTCGAGAGTTTTGGATCCGCGTTATTCAAGCAGTTCGTACTCCCGTTCGAGATCCTCTCCCTGGTGCTTTTGGCGGCTATCGTCGGCGCTGTAGTTGTCGGCAGGAGAAGGACGGAGGCCTGAATGGCTCCTCCCGGTGCCTATCTGGTGGTTAGCGCCGTCCTGTTTGCCATTGGCATGATCGGCTTTCTCTCGCGCCGCAATATTATCCTTATGCTGGTCTCGGCTGAGATCATGCTGAACGCGGTCAATGTTAGTCTGGCCGGCTTCAGCCACCAGATGCAGGATCACCGCGGACAGATTCTCGCACTCTTCGTCATCGCCGTGGCAGCCGCCGAACTGGCGGCGGGGTTGGCGCTCATGATCGCGCTGACTCGCAACCGGCCGGGAGTGCAAGTCGAAGAGCTGACTCAGTTGAAGTGGTGACGAGGCCATGGCGCCGGCAGCCGCATACTCAATCAAACCAGTGTTGGCGATTCTGGTTTCGTTGGCTGGCGCGCTGCTAATCGCCCGTACCGGAGAGGCCAGGGCCAACCTGCGGGAGTTTTGGTCGGTGGCGGCGGGCGTGCTGAAACTGGCCCTTGTCGGCTCGATGATTCCCGACGTGGTAGGGGGAAGGGCGCCCCAATGCCTCTTGTTTGAAATCCTGCCGGGCATGGATCTGGCATTTCGCGTGGACGCGTTGGGCCTGCTCTTCGCTCTCGGCGCTTCGGTTCTCTGGATCGCGACTTCGCTTTACTCCATCGGCTACATGCGCAAGCTCGGAGAGCACGCCCAAACACGTTACTTCGCCTGCTTTTCCCTTGCGCTTTCCGCCACTCTGGGAGTGGCCTTCTCCGCGAATCTGTTCACCTTGTTCCTCTTCTATGAAGCGTTGACTTTGGCCACTTATCCGCTTGTGGCTCATAAGCAGACCGCCGAAGCCAAGGCGGGCGCGCGCAAGTACATTATTTATCTGCTGGGCTCGGCCAAGTTGTTCCTGCTGACCGCGATTATTCTCACCTACAACCTGGCGGGAACTCTGCAATTTCGCGGCGAGGGAATCTTTCCGGAAACGGTCGTGCACAATCAGCCCACGCTGCTGTGGGTTGTGTTCGCGTTGTTCCTGTACGGTTTCGCCAAGAATGCCTTGATGCCGCTCCATAGCTGGCTGCCTGCAGCGATGGTTGCCCCGACCCCTGTCAGCGCGCTCCTGCATGCGGTGGCCGTCGTGAAGACGGGCGTCTTCTCCACTGTCAGGGTTTTTGTTTTCGTCTTCGGAGGAGGTGCGATGGGAACTCTCGGCGTGGATCAACTGGCGCTGGGTGTTTCCGCGCTCACCATTCTTGGCGGCGGGCTGCTGGCGCTACGCCAGGACAACTTGAAGGCCCGTCTTGCCTTTTCCACCGTCAGCCAGCTTTCTTATATTGTTCTGGGGACGGCGCTGCTGAGTTCCAGCGGACTGCTGGGCGGCGTTGCTCATATCACCAGTCACGCGTTTACTAAGATCACTCTGTTCCTCTGCGCCGGTTCGATTTATGTTTCGGCTCATAAGACTCAAGTAAGCCAGCTGTCCGGAATCGCTAGGCGGATGCCGTGGACTATGGGTGCATTCTCGCTTGCATCGTTCAGCCTCGTGGGAATTCCACCCGCAAGTGGATTCGTCTCCAAGTGGTACCTGGCCGTGGGCGCGGTCGAACGGGGCAATGGCTGGCTGCTCGGGGTCCTGCTGGTCAGTTCGCTGCTGACCGCCGCTTACTTGGGGCCGGTCCTCTACAAGGCCTATTTCGAGCAAGCAGCCGATTCCGGCCATGACGAGATTCGTGAAGTGCCCTGGATGGTTATTCCGCTGGTGTTCAGCGCGGCCGCCAGCTTGCTCCTCGGCTTGTACCCGGACGCTTTCTTGAAGCTGGCTGCGAGAGTGACGTGGTGAAACCGAAGCGCTGGCTTTATGCGGGTCTGGCTGCGCTCGCCTTGGGCGAGATCGCGATACCGCGCCTGTTGGCCCCGGAGAAGGCCCATTTCTGGTTTGAGGATCTGCCGGCCTGGGGAGCAATCTACGGCCTCGTCTCCTGCGTGGCGATCATTGTGATCTCCAAGCTGCTTGGCAAGCTGTGGCTGACGCGCCGGGAGGACTACTATGACTCCTGAGTGGGTTCATCCGGGCCTCTTGCTGATCGCCGGCGCCTGCCTTGTGCCGTTGCTGAAGGGCCGCGCCAGGCGCCTTGCGATTTTGCTGCTGCCTGCTGCGGCATTCCTGATCTGTGCAGCGATGAAGCCCGGAACTTATGGCGTGGTGAGCTTCCTTGGCCAGGAGTTGGTCTTCGGACGCGTCGACAAGCTGAGCCTCGTGTTTGCCTACGTGTTCTCTCTGCTGGCTTTTGTCGGTATGGTTTACTCACTGCACACCGGTGACGCCGCGGAGCATGCGACCGCGCTCACCTATGCCGGAGGCGCGCTGGGAGTTGTGTTCGCCGGGGACTTCTTGTCGCTGTTCCTGTTCTGGGAGTTGACGGCTGTTGCCGCTGCCCTGCTGGTCTGGCTTCGCCGCGAGCCGCGCGCTGTCGCTGCGGGCTTTCGCTATCTGCTGGTTCACTTGTTCGGAGGACTGTGCCTGCTGGGAGGAATCGTGATGCATTGCTCGCAGACAGGATCGATCGCCTTCGCGGACATGTCGCCTCATGCCGGCGGCGCGGGGTTTGTTTTGATCCTGGCGGCATTCCTGCTCAACGCCGCTGTTCCGCCGTTGGGCGCCTGGCTTCCGGACGCTTATCCGGAGGCGACCGCTACAGGAGCGGTGTTCCTTACGGCATTCACCACAAAGTCCGCGGTGTACGCGCTCATCCGGGGATACGCGGGCACGGAAATGCTGGTGTGGCTGGGAGCTGCGATGGCGGTCTACGGCGTCGTGTACGCAGTGCTCGAGAATGACGCCCGAAGACTCCTTGCCTATCACATTATCAGCCAAGTCGGCTACATGGTCTGCGGCGTGGGAATTGGAACCGACCTGGCTTTGAACGGCGCCGCATCCCACGCTTTCGCCCATATCCTTTATAAGGCTCTGCTGTTCATGGGAGCGGGAGCGGTTCTGCACGTCACCGGCTTGCGCAAGTTGAATGAGATGGGCGGACTGTACCGGACAATGCCCCTCACGCTCAGCCTCTACATGATCGGCGCCTTCGCGATTTCCGCGGTGCCGCTGTTCAGCGGCTTTGTAAGCAAGGCGATGGTGGTATCCGCGGCGGCCGAATCGCACCTCACCGCCATCTTCCTCCTGCTGACGCTGGCCTCCGCGGGCACCTTTCTGCATACGGGGCTGAAGCTTCCCTATTACATGTTCTTCGGACCGGATCGCGCGTTGCGTGCGCAGGAGCCGCCAAGGAACATGCTTGCAGCAATGGGCCTGGCCGCGGCTGCCTGCGTTTTCATCGGAGTTTTCCCGGGCCTGCTCTACCGCCATCTGCCGTTTGCCGCGGACTATGCGCCCTACACCGTCAGGCACGTCACCTCTACGCTCACCCTGCTGGGCTTCACCGCTTTGGGCTTCTTTCTGTTGCTGAAGCACTTGGACCCGGACCCTACGCTCAGCCTGGATACGGACTGGATCTACCGCCGAGGCCCTTCGTCTTCTCTCGCGTTGGCTCACGCCTGGCTCGTCAGGCTGGAGGATCTGGTGGCGCGGATTTCCGATTTCCTGCTGCGGCGCCCGGTGCTGGGAACAGCCGCGCTGCTGAGTAAACTGGACGCGCGCGTCATCGACGCCTCGGCGGTCGGTGTCGCGCAATTGACGAAGACGCTGAGCCAGGAGGCTCGAACCAAGGTAAGCGGCCATGCCCAGCACTACGCCCTGCTGATGGCGGCGGGCATTCTGGCCGCGATTGCGATGGCGGTGCTGATCAAGTGAGCGCGTACCCCATCCTGTCCGTGATCACTTTCCTGCCATTGGCGGGAGCGGCGGTCATCCTGCTGACAGGCCAGCGGCCCGCCCGCTGGATCGCGCTGGTGACCACCGTCGCCACCCTTGGGTTGTCAATGCCTCTCTATCAAGCCTTCGACAAGAGTTCCGGCGCGATGCAGTTCGCCGAATCCAGACCCTGGATTCCCGCGTGGAGCGTTGTTTACGGGATGGGCGTGGACGGAATCAGCCTGCCCTTCATCTTCCTTTCCGTCGTGCTGTGCGTTTTGTGCGTAGCCGCCTCCTGGACGGCGATTCAGGAGCGGCCCAGGGAGTTCTACTCCGCCCTGCTGGTGGCCGAAACCGCGATGATCGGGCTGTTCGCTGCCACCAATCTTTTTCTCTTTTACGTTTTCTGGGAGATCATGATCGTCCCCATGTTCCTGCTGATCGGCGTCTGGGGCGGGGCAGCGCGGATCTTCGCCGCGTTCAAGTTCTTGCTGTTCACTTTGGCGGGGAGCTTGTTGATGCTGGTGGGCCTGGTCGGGCTGCTGCACACCACCGGGACGCTGGACTTTCAGGCGCTCACTACTGGTACAAAGCTGAACCCTCAGTTGCAGGCATGGCTTTTCATCGCATTTACCGCTGCCTTCGCCGTGAAGGTTCCGATGTTCCCCGTGCACACCTGGCTGCCCGATGCCCACACGGAGGCGCCGACCGCGGGCAGCGTGATCCTGGCCGGCATCCTGCTCAAGATGGGCGGCTACGGGTTGCTGCGCGTGGCCCTGCCGATCCTGCCCGACGCGGTCCAGCTTTTCTTGAAACCGATGCTGGCGCTCTCCATCATCGCCATCGTCTACGGCGCCTACGTAACTCTCGCGCAGACTGACGTCAAGCGGCTGATCGCCTATTCCAGCATCAGCCACATGGGCTTCGTCACCTTGGGGATTTTCACTCTCAACCGCGCGGGCGTCGAGGGCGCGATTCTCCAGATGATCAATCACGGGATCATCACCGGAGCGCTGTTCCTGTGTGTCGGAATGATTTATGAACGCACCCATACCCGAGAGATCGCCGATTACGGCGGGCTGTCGAAAGCCGCGCCTGTCTACTCCACGCTGCTGGCGCTATTCTGTCTTGCCGCCGCGGGATTCCCCGGCCTCAACGCCTTTGTCGGCGAATTCCTCATCATCGGCGGCGCATTCCGCACCTGGGCCTGGCTGGGCGCCCTGGCAGTCTTCGGAGTGCTGCTGGGCACCACCTACCTGCTTTGGCTGTACTATCGCGTGGTCCTGGGCGAGTTGAATCCTGGACTGCGGGGTTTGCGGCTCGAACTCAACGCGCGCGAAGTGATTACGCTGGCCCCGCTGATCTTTCTTGTCCTGCTGCTCGGCCTTTATCCGGAATCGGTGCTCGGCTATCTCCGGGCCTCGGTGGCGAATCTTCTGGAGGGGCGGTAGCCTGTGACCGATCTGATCCTGCTGGCTCCGGAGTTAATCCTTGTCGGCGCGGCATTGACACTGATCCTGACGGCGCGTCATGTTCGGCGCGCCCAGCCGGCGGCCGTGGTCGCGCTGGTGGCGGCGGTAGGGGCGGCGGGTTTTGGCGTCACCGTCCCGCTGCAAGAATTCGCCGTGGCGTTTGAAGGAATCATCGTACGCGACGGCTATGCGCGATTCTTTAACGTCGTGTTCACGGCCAACCTGGCCTTGGTAACGCTTCTTTCCGTCAGGCATCTAAATGCCGAGCGAGTCCGGCCCGCCGAGTACCATGCTCTGCTCCTGCTGGCCACCACCGGCATGATGCTGGCAGGTTCAGCCGTCGATGTGTTGATCCTCTACCTCGGACTGGAATTGATGACCCTCTGCTCGTACTTCCTGGTGGGGATTACGCGCGACAATCCGATGTCCAACGAGGCGGCCATCAAGTATTTCCTGCTCGGCTCCTTCGCCTCCGCTGTGCTGCTGTACGGAATCGCGCTTGTCTACGGCGCCACCGGAGCCACGGACTTCGCCGCCATATCCGCAGCCGTCTCGCTTGGACAATCGCCGCTTCTGCTGGCGGGCGTCGCGCTGGTGATCGGCGGGCTCGGCTTCAAGATCGCCGCGGCGCCGTTTCACGCTTGGGCGCCGGACGCATATCAGGGAGCCAGCCCACCCGTGGCGGCCTTCCTGGCCGCCGGATCCAAAGCTGCAGGCCTGGCCGCGCTGGTGCGTCTCTGCCTCTCAGGCTTCGGCCCGGAGCCGGGCATGTGGCGTGGAATCCTTGTGGCTCTGGCGGTGCTTTCGATGACCATCGGCAGCCTGCTGGCAGTCTCCCAATCCGATATGAAGCGTCTGCTCGCTTATTCTTCCATCGCCCATGCCGGTTATGCCTTGCTTGGCCTCATCGCGGGCACGCCGGAGGGAGCCAGCGCCACCATGATCTACGCCTTCATCTACGCCTTCATGACACTCGGCGCATTCGGCGTCCTGATCGGCCTCGGTGAGCGCGCCGAGCAGTTGACCGGCTTTCAAGGCCTCGCGAAAACCGATCCCCGCGCCTCCGGCTTCATGTTCCTGTTTCTGCTTTCCCTCACCGGAATCCCCCCGACCGCCGGCTTCGCCGCCAAGTTCGCCGTGATCCTGGCCGCCGTGAGGGCAGGTTATGTCGCTCTTGCGGTCGTGGCAGTGTTGTGCAGCGTGGTATCGGCCTACTTCTACATGCGCGTGGCCGTGCTCATGTACATGCGCGATCCGGAAGGAGAGCCACCGCAGCGATTCCCCATCGCGGTCCTTGCCGCGCTGGCCGTTGCGGCTTTGGTGACCGTGGCCGGCGGGATCTTCCCCGGAGGATTCGACGGATGGGCGGCAGGGCCGTAGAGACTTGGCCATTCTGTGTCTGCCAAAGTCCGGTCTTCCTTGTCACGCTTCAGGTGGTTGGGGTAGATTTTTACGGCCACACTTCCGCATGAGCAGGTGCTGGCTGACCTGAACATCACGCAGGAAGAAATTGAGAACTACAGGGGACCTGCGTGAAGCTCATCGGCTGGACAGGGCAGCCCAGAGCCGACATTCGCGCCATGGAAAAGCACACAGCTATCCGCATCTTGTCGGCCCTGCATCGTTTCGCCGAGTCCGGCGAGGGCAATGTCAAACTGCTTCCGCGTCAACCGGTGAGCATGCAGCTTGCGGGCTGAATGGCTGAACCACCATACTGAAAGAGGAACCAGCCAATGCCCGCCCTTCCGCCCGCGATTCCCAAGCAGTTCATCAAAGAGTTCTGCGAGCGGCACCACATACGAAAGCTTTCTTTGTTCGGCTCCGCGCTGACGCCACGCTTTCGGCCAGATAGCGATCTGGACATCCTTGTGGAGTTCGATACCGGCCACGTCCCTGGCTTAGTGACTTTGGCTGGGATGGAACTTGAGTTGTCGGAGAAGCTTGGCCGGAAAGTGGATCTGAGGACGCCGGAAGACCTGAGCAGATATTTCCGCGCTCAGGTCGTCTCTTCCGCTCTTACGCAGTATGAACGACGCTGATCGCATTCGCATCCAGCATATATTGGACGCGGCATCGGAAGTGGCAGCCTTCATTGACGGCCGGGCCGCGGAAGATCTCTCCAGTGACCGAATGCTGTTGCTGGCGCTCGTAAAGGAAATCGAGATTATCGGAGAAGCGGCTACACAGATTTCCGAGGAATTGCGGGGCAGCTCCCCCGAGATACCATGGGCGAAAATCAAGGGCATGCGCAACCGTCTGATCCATGCCTATTCCGATGTCAACGTCGATCTGATCTGGAGTACTGTCGTTTCAGACCTGCCGCAACTGGTGCGCGCCCTGTCCAACGTGCTAGCTCGTAACGAACTAGGCCGTGGCTCCTAAGCAGCATGCGAATCAATGACAATTCGACAGCTTCTGGATAATCCGGAAACCCCGCCCTCGGTCCGGCTCCGAGCCTCCCTCGCGGTCTTGAACCGTCCTGCCTTCCCTGGCAAGACTTGGACCCTCCCAATCCTGTCGAATCCACCGAACAGCAGCTTCACGCTCCCGCATGGCTGCTCTCGCCGCTGAACTCGACTACCTCCGCGCCTCCCAAACTCTCGAACAGGGCGAGCGAAAACATCCAACGGCGCCGCGCAACTCCCCTTGCCCCTGCGGTAGCGGCAGGAAATACAAGCGCTGCTGCGGGGCCCACGCTTCCTTGGCGTTTCTCGCGCCGCATGTGAGCGCCCGCGGCCAATTGGGTACAATCAGAAGCAACTGGGTAAGAACGTGAACGAATACATCGGGATCGTGATCTTCGCCGCCATGGCGGCTACGGTCGCCGGAGCGTTCATCGCCCTTTCTTCCGCGCTCGGGCCGAAAGTGCCAACCGCGGTGAAAGCCGCGCCTTTTGAGTGCGGACAGGACCCTTTTGAGCTCCCTGCCGGGCGTCTGCCCGTCAAGTTCTACCTCACCGCTATTCTCTTCGTCATCTTCGATGTCGAAATCGTGTTCCTCTACCCGTGGGCCGTCGTTTATCAAAAGCTCGGCGGTTTGGGATTGGTGGAAATGGTCCTTTTTCTTGGGATCCTCATGATAGGATTCTTCTACGCTTGGGATAACGGGGCGTTTGAGTGGCAATGAGATGCATGCGCAAGCAGGATTCTTAACCAGCCGGATCGAGGAAGCCATTGGATGGGCGCGCAAATACTCCATCTTCCAGTATCCGTTTGTCACGGCCTGCTGTGGCATGGAGTACATGGCCACCGCCTGCTCCCATTATGATGTCGACCGCTTCGGCGCAGGCTTGCCCCGATTCTCGCCGCGCCAAGCCGACGTTCTCTTCGTCGTCGGCACCATTAGCCACAAGATGGCGCCTATCCTCAAGCGCATCTATGACCAAATGGCCGAGCCGAAGTGGGTAGTCTCTTTCGGCGTCTGCACCTGCACCGGAGGCTTTTACGACAACTACGCCACCGTCATGGGCATCGACACCATCATGCCCGTGGATGTCTACATCCCGGGCTGTCCGCCGAGGCCGGAGTATGTGCTGGACGGTTTGGTGAAGTTGCAAGCCAAGATCCAGAAACAGCACACCACGGGGGAAAGGCCCGCGCCCGAACCTAGGCCGGAGTGCACCACATGACGGCCGCGGATTTGATTCAGGCTGTACGCGGTCGTTTCCCGGATGCGGTGATTGGCTCACACGACTACCGCGGCGACGCCACCGTCATCATTCATAGCCCGCCTTTGTTGGAGGTGGCGCGGACGCTCAAGCAAGATCCGGCCTTCCGCATGAACTTTCTGATGGACCTGACTGCGGTGGACTACTCGGCGTTCGGCAAGAAACCGGACCGCGCGTTTTTCGCCTCCTCCGGCGTGCCGGTTCGGCCGCCGCCGCAAATTCCCGACCCGGAGCCGTGGCCCGGTCCGCCATCACCAGCGCGGTTTGCCCTCGTCTACCACTTCTTTTCTTCCCTGCGGAAGCACCGCATTCGAATGGAAGTTCCGGTCGAGGAACAGGAAGCGGAACTGGATTCGCTCACTTCGCTGTGGCCCGGCGCAGACTGGCTGGAACGGGAAGTGTGGGACATGTTCGGGATCCGCTTCCGGGGTCACGGGAACCTGAAGCGCATCCTGATGTATGAGGAGTTTTCCGGACACCCGCTCCGGAAGGACTACCCGGTCAACAAGCGGCAACCTCTCCTGGGGCCCGTCAACTAGTGGACAACGGAGCCGGCCTGCAAACCAGGGAGATGCTCCTCAACGTCGGTCCCGCCCACCCGGCAATGCACGGCATTATCCGCATCGTCACTAAGCTGGATGGGGAACGGGTAACGGACGTCGACGTCGAGATCGGTTACCTCCACCGCGGCTTCGAAAAGATGTCGGAGACCGTGGACTACAACGGCGTCATTCCCTATACGGACCGCCTGAATTATGTTTCTCCCCTCATCAATAACATGGGCTACTGCATGGCCGTGGAGAAGCTACTTGGAATCTCCGTCCCCGAGCGCTGCCACTACATCCGCGTCATCGTTTCCGAGATCTCGCGCATCACCGATCATCTCACCTGCGTCGGCGCCAGCGCGATGGAGCTCGGCGCCTTCACGGTCTTTCTCTACATGATCAAGGCGCGGGAGTATCTGTGGGAATTGGTGGAGATGGTCACCGGCGCGCGGTTGACGGTTTCCTACTGCCGCGTCGGCGGAGTGAAAGGAGATCTGCCGGAAGGCTTCGCCGCCCGCTGCAAGTTCGCTCTCCAGGAGACCCGAAAGGTGCTGGCCGAATCACATGCGCTGCTCACGCGCAACCGCATCTTCGTCGACAGGATGTCGGGCACCGGAACGATTTCCGCCGAAGATGCCATCTCCTACGGCATTACTGGACCCTTCCTGCGGGCAACCGGCGCCGCCTACGACGTGCGCAAAGATTGTCCGTACTCGGTCTACGACAGGCTTGATTTCGATGTGCCGGTAGGAACGCGTGGCGACAACTACGACCGCTACCTGGTTCGCATGGAAGAGATGGAGCAGTCGATGCGTATCATCGAGCTGGCTCTTCGGGACATTCCGCCCGGCCCGGTCCAAACCAATCCGGAGACCGGCCGTCCAATCCCCGCGGCCGAGATGGTGGACGAAGGGAAAGTCGGCAACATTGTGGCCATCGCGGGGGTCCGCGCCGTGACGGACCCGACGCTGGAAGGCTCCGGCAAGCCGCACCATCCCGCAATTGCCGCCGATGAGAAGCGCGTCTTCCTGCCCTCAAAGGAGGACACGTACGGAAACATCGAAGGGTTGATGCAGCATTTCAAGCTCGTGATGCACGGCCACGGCATACGGCCGCCCAAGGGCGAAGTCTATTTTCCTGTCGAGGGGGCAAACGGCGAATTGGGATTCTACATCGTCAGTGACGGCGCCGATAAACCGTACCGCGTCCGCGTCCGTCCGCCTTGTTTTGCCATCATGTCGGCGCTGCCGAAGCTGCTCATCGGCGATTTGGTGGCGGACCTGATTCCCACCTTCGGCTCGGTGAACATGATTGGAGGGGAGCTGGACCGGTGACGCTCGAGGAACTGGAGCCGAAAGCGCGGGAGATGATCGGGCGCTACGAGCAACCGCGCGCCGCCGCGCTGCCCCTCCTATGGTTGGTGCAGGATAACCTCGGCCACATCTCTTCGGAAGCCGAGTTCTGGATAGGGAAGCAGTTGGCGATGTCGGTCGCTCACGTCCGCGAGCTGGTTTCCTTTTACACCATGTTCCGTATGAAGCCCGCCGGCAGGCGCGAGTTGCGCGTTTGCACCAGCCTCCCCTGCCAACTGCGCGGCGCGCGCGATGTCCTGGCAAGAATCGAGACTCATTTCAAGATTCGCCCAGGAGAAACCACGCCAGACGGCGAGCTCACCCTTTCAGAAGTCGAGTGCCTGTGCGCCTGCGAGTTGGCGCCGATGGCCCAGCTTGATGAACACTTCATCGGGCCGCTGGACGGCGATACGCTGGGGCTGCTGCTACGGGGAAGCCGGATTCCGGATCCCCAACCCTTCCTTTCCACCGGCGGACCGGTGATCTCTTCCCGCTTCCGCTACCCCGACGGCGCCTGGTTCGAGACTTATCTCGCCGATGGTGGCTACCAGTCCGCCGGCAAGGCCCTGCTTCACATGACGCCGGACCAGATTATCGAGCAAGTATCCGCCGCCAACCTTCGCGGCTTGGGTGGCGCCGGCTTCCCCGCCGGCAGAAAGTGGTCCTTCGTTCCCAAGTCCAGCCCTAAGCCCCGCTATCTTGTGGTTAATGCCGATGAAGGCGAACCCGGGACGTTCAAGGATCGCTACATTCTGGAACGCGATCCGCACGCGCTGCTGGAAGGGATGCTGATCGCGGCGCGCGCCATCGGGAGCCACAAGGCCTATGTCTACATTCGCGGCGAGTACATCAGGCCGGCCAGGCGATTTGCACGTGCCGTGGAGGAAGCCTACGCAAACGGATGGCTGGGCAAGAACATTCAGGGGAGCAGTTTCGACCTCGACGTCGTCATCCATCGCGGAGCCGGAGCCTACATCTGCGGCGAGGAGACGGCTCTGCTCACTTCTCTTGAAGGCGGCAAGGGCTTTCCCAGACTGAAACCTCCATTCCCGGCCATCTCCGGACTTTTTCAGTCCCCGACCATCGTGAACAACGTCGAAACGCTCGCCTGCCTTCCCTTCATCCTGCGCCACGGCCCCGAGAGATTCGCCGCGCTTGGTACGCTGCGCCAAGGCGGGACCAGGCTCTTTTCCGTCGGCGGCCATGTCAGCCGGCCGGGACTCTACGAAGCGCCCGCGGGCGTGTCCTTGCGAGAATTGATCTACAACCACGCTCAAGGCATCCGAAATGGCCAGAGGCTGAAGGCGGTGATTCCGGGCGGTATTTCCGCGAAAGTGCTTACTGCGGAAGAGATCGACGTTGCCATGGATTTCGACTCCCTGACGGCAGCCGGCACAATGGCCGGCTCCGCGGGCGTCATTGTCATGGACGAGAGCACATGCATGCTGGAGGCTCTGCTGGCCGCATCGCGTTTCTTTGCTCACGAATCCTGCGGCCAGTGCTCACCCTGCCGCGAGGGAACGGGCTGGATCCATCGCATTGTTCGGCGTATCTGGGCAGGGAAGGGAAAGCCGCAGGACCTGGATCATCTGCTTGCCATCGCGGGCGATATGGAAGGCAAGACGATCTGCGTTTTTGCCGACGCCGCTGCTTGGCCCGTCCAGTCCTACATCACCAAGTTCCGCTCGGAGTTTGAGGAACATGTTCACACCGGCCGATGCCCAGCCAGCCGGGAGGCCGTGGCATGCCGGCCTTGACCATCGACGGCCGCCGCATCGACGCGCCTGATGGCTCCACCGTCATTCAGGCGGCCGAACAAGCCGGAATTTTCATCGCGCGTTACTGCTATCATCCAGGGCTTTCGATCGCCGGGAACTGCCGCATCTGTCTGGTTGAAGTGGAGAAGAACCCGAAGCTGCAGATCGCCTGCAATACCCCCGTGATGGAAGGTATGGTGGTGCACACCAACAGCGGCAAGGCCGAGGACGGACGCCGCGCCGTGCTGGAGTTTCTGCTGGCCAACCATCCGCTCGACTGCCCGGTCTGCGACCAATCCGGGGAATGCGACCTGCAAAACTTCTATATGAACTTCGGGCTCTATGACCCGCGATTTGAGGAGCAGAAGGTCAAAAAGAAGAAGGCCGTCGCGATCGGCCCTCACGTCATGCTGGATCAGGAGCGCTGCATCCTGTGTTCCCGCTGCGTGCGATTCACTGACGAGATCACCAAGACCGGCGAGTTCGGCATTTTCAATCGCGGCGACAAGGCCGAGCTGGGGCTCTTTCCCGGCCAGACCCTCGACAATGCCTATTCAGCCAACGTCATAGACATTTGCCCTGTCGGCGCGCTTACGGAAATGGATTTCCGTTTCAAGGCAAGAGTCTGGTACCTTTCGAGCGCTCCTTCGGTGTGCAACGGCTGCGCGCAGGGCTGCAATATCGACGTTCATTTCGTTCTCAACCGGCCGCACTTGAATGACGGTGCACGCATCATGCGTCTGAAGCCGCGCTACAACCCGGATGTCAACCAGTGGTGGATGTGCGACGAGGGCCGCTTCGGCTTCGGCTGGATCGACCGCGGCCGGCTGACGAAGGTGCTTCATCATGGCGTGCAGTCGGCATGGGACGAGGCCATGGCGGCCATCGCTTCCTCTCTGCCGCAGTTGCGGCTCGGTGTGATCGCCTCAGCCCAGCTCACCGTCGAGGAGTTGTTCTTGATTCGAGAGGTCTTTCACGATGCTCAGATTACGGCATCGGTCCCGGAGGCGCCTGGATCGAGTGATGACTTTCTTATCCAGGCGGACAAGAATCCGAATACACTCGGTGCCGCCTGGCTGGGATTCGCCCAGCGCGACATCGTCCACGATGCACTACAAGGCCGCATCGACGCCCTTTGGGTGTTCGGCCACGACCTGGCGAAACTCTTCGGAGAGGAAACGCTTCAGGAGCTTTCCAGCAAGCTTCGTCTGTTCGTTTATTCAGGAACCAACGAAAACCCCACTTCCTCCTCTGCTACATGGGCGCTGCCGGCCGCCGCCTATCTCGAGAAGGAGGGAACTTTCGTGAATTGCCACGGCCGAATCCAGCGCGTTCGACAGGCCTTCCCGCCGCTGCTAGACTCCCGCGAAGACTGGCGTTTGCTTCTCGACTTGGCCCGCCAGATCAATCGGCCGCGGCACTATCGCAATCCTCAGGAGATTTTCCTCGGATTGGCCGCGACCGAAGTGCGGTTCAAGAACCTGAACTACGAAGCCATCGGAACTCAGGGGTTCCCTCTCCATGATTGACGTCGCCATCAAGCTCGGCCTCGCCATGGTTGTCTTCTTCGGAGTCTTGAATCTTGCGGGGCTGCACACCTGGATCGAGCGCAAACAGTCGGCCATCATCCAGGACAGGATCGGGGCGAATCGCGCCAGCATCTTCGGCTTCAAGCTGCTTGGGTTGTTCCATCCCTTAGCCGACGCGGTCAAGATGTTCACCAAAGAGGACATCATCCCGGCGCGGGGGGACAAGGTGCTTCATACACTCGCCCCCGCCTTCTCCGTATTCTTCGCGCTCGCCGCCTTCGCCGCCATCCCTTTTGGCGACCGGCTGATGCTGGGCGGTCGCGTGATCGAGCTCCAGGTCGCTAAGCTTGACGTCGCCCTGCTGTACATATTCGCGATGCTTTCCCTCGGTGTCTACGGTGTGATTCTGGCCGGATTCGCATCCCGCAACAACTATGCGCTGCTGGGCGGCCTGCGCGCCACCGCGCAGATGATCTCCTACGAAATCGCCCTCGGCATCGCGATCATTGGACTCATCCTCGTTTATCAGACTTTGGACTTGCAGGACCTGGTTCGCGCCCAGGGCAAATTGCTCGGAGGATGGATCCCGCTCTGGGGCATCGTAGTGCAGCCGGTGGCTTTTTTCGTTTTTGTGACCGCGGCCTTGGCGGAAACCAAGAGGATTCCGTTCGACCTTCCCGAGGGTGAGTCGGAAATTATCGGCTATTTTGTCGAGTACAGCGGCATGAAGTTCGGCATGTTTTTCCTCACCGATTTCCTCGAGACGATCATGGTCGCCTGCCTGGCGGCAACGCTCTTTTTCGGCGGCTGGCAGGTCCCTTACCTCATGCCCGATGGCTTCCACTTCCCTTGGGGCGGCTCCTTCGCGGTTTCTCACTGGACTTACGTGCTAATGGGCGTCGCCAGTTTCTCCCTCAAGGTGCTTTTCTTCTGCTGGCTCTTCATGCAGCTTCGATGGACGTTGCCGCGCTTCCGATACGATCAGTTGATGAAACTGGGCTGGCTGGGCCTCTTTCCGGTGGCCGTGGCCAACGTCGTGGTTACGGCCAGCGTGTTGTACTGGTTGGGAGGGCGGAACTGATGGCCGTCAAAGTGGTCCGGCGGCGTGAACTGACATTCTGGGAGAAGCTGTACATTCCGCAGATCCTCAGCGGCCTCAAGATCACTTCGAAGCATTTCTTCCGGAACCTTTTGCTTCACATTGCGCACCGGCTGGGGCTGCTGAAACACTTGCGGGCCTCGGTGACTTATCAATACCCGGAAGAGCCACGGCCCCTCATGTCGCGCTTCCGAAGCCGCCACCGGCTCACCGTCCGTGACGAGGGCACGCCTCGCTGCGTCGGCTGCATGCTCTGTGAAACCGTCTGTCCTGCCAAGTGCATCACGATCCTGGCCGGCGAACACCCCGACCCGAACGTCGAAAAGTATCCGGTCCGCTTCGATATCGACCTCGGCGTGTGCGTCTATTGCGGCTACTGCGTGGAGGTCTGCCCGGAGGACGCCATCCGGATGGATTCCGGCATCCTCGACGTGGCCGCATACTCGCGTGAAGAGATGAAGCTGGATATCCACGAGCTGATGAACCCGGCTCTGCGTAAGCCGGTCGGAGAATGCAACTTGCCATTCCCGCACCAATGCCGGCTCACGGGCGGGCAAATCAAAGGCAGCTGGGAGGAAGTTGCCAGCGGCCGGCGCTGATGCTACCCCCGATGCCCCGCGCTATACTCCGCTCCCGACGGCCCTGCTTCTCGCAAGGAACCTAAGGCGCCACCGGAATCAGCGTTAAACCATTGAGATGCTCAAAATCGCGATAGTCCGCGGTTACGAGCGGGAGTTCCCACTGACGGGCGGCGGCGGCCACCCATGCATCGGTTGCTGTGATCGGGCGTCCCGCGGCACGGCTCTCTGACATGACATCGGCCCAGACGACACAAGTACTCTCGTCTGGAAACAGCGTAGTGCAAAGATCAATATGCCTTGTCAATTCCTCGCGGCGCGTCGAGCCCCAGTGGTTCACCTTGGGCCACAACAGAAGTTCCCGCGAGTCATGAATGAAATGAACCACTGATGACCGGCAACAATTCCGAAGCTCTGCCGGTGGAGAGAATGGTCCGGCTTAAACAGAAGCGACACGACATTCGTGTCGAGCAGCAGAAGGCTCATTTCGGCCGGGTCGGGGATTGACGGCGGATTTCTCGAACCAGCTTGCGGAACGCATCCACCTCGTCTGGGCTCCCAAGGTCCTTGTAGGGAAGCGAATACACGGGAGGCTTTGCGCCCGGAATAGATACCGTGCGTACTGGCAAGCCTTTCGGATCGACCACAACTTTGGCCACATTCGTATTTTAGCCGAAACGATCGTCGTAGCTCGGAACTCAAAGCTGTGGCTCAGTCCCTGCCACCCGCTACAGCGATTTCCCCGCGCTATACTGTTTTTATAGAGGAGGCTGGTCCACTTCGTGTCTATTCGTAGATTTCTGCGCATGGCCGCCCACACGCATCTGTTGCCCGTGCTCGAAAGCGGTGAGGAGACCCTCATCGGCGGCCAAGCCGTCATGGAAGGCGTCATGATGCGCGCCCCGCACAGCTATTGCGTCGCCGTCCGTAAGCCTTCCGGCGAGATCATTACCGACACGCAGCCGCTGGCCAAGGTCAGTGAACGCTACCCCATCTTTAAATACCCGCTCCTGCGCGGCCTCGGCACTCTCGGCCAGGCCATGAAGCTCGGCTTCAAGGCGCTTTCCTTTTCCGCCAACATCGCCGCTGAAGCCGAGGAAGAGAAAAACCCCTCCGCCAAACCCAAAAAAGGCAAGCCCATTTCGGGATGGATGATGGGGCTCAATCTCGCCTTCTCACTCGTATTTTTCTTTTTCCTTTATAAGTACGTCCCGCTCAAGCTCACAACCTGGCTCGGCGAATACTATCCCGGATTCCAGGGCCGCATCGCCTTCAATCTCACCGACGGCCTCATCCGTATCGCCATCCTCGTCACCGTCGTCTACACAATGTCGCGCTGGAAAGACATCCGCCGCGTTTTCGAGTACCACGGCGCCGAGCACCGCGTCGTTTTCAATTACGAATCCGGCGAAGAGGTCACCGTCGGCCGCGCGCAGAGCTACCCCACGTTCCACCCCCGCTGCGGCACCAGCTTCCTGATCGTCGTCATGCTGATCTCGATGATCCTTTACGCCATCGTGCCCGGCGACTCCTTCGCCGAAAAAATGCTCGCCCGCGTCGTGCTCCTGCCCGTTATCGCCGGCGTCAGCTATGAGATCATCCGCTTCGCCGCCAAACGCCAGGGCAGCCTGCTGAACGCCTTCACGGCGCCCGGCCTATGGCTCCAGCGCATCACTACCCAGCCCGCCGAGCCGCAGCAGACCGAAGTCGCCATCGTCGCCTTGCAGGGAGCCATGGCCCTTGAGGAATCCCAAGGCGGCCAGCTCGTCATCGCCTGAAATCCCTTCTGCATGCAATACCGCCAGAAACTGGAAGACATCGAGAAGCGCTTCGAGACCCTCACCGCGCAGATGGCCGACCCGGAAGTCATCGGCCAGGCCGACCTCTATCGCAAAACCGCCAAGACCCGCACCGACTTAGAGGACGTGGTCGGCAGGTATCGCGACTGGAAAAAAGCCCACGCCGACCTGGATGGTGCCCGCCAGATGATGGAGGACTCAGACCCCGACCTCCGCGCCATGGCCGCCGAGGATATCGCACGCCTCGAGCCGCTCATGGCCGAGCTCGAGCAGGAGATCAAGATCCTCCTCCTGCCCAAGGATCCCAACGACGACAAGAACGTGGTGCTCGAAATCCGCGCCGGCACCGGTGGTGATGAAGCCACGCTGTTTGCCGCCGAGATCTTCCGCATGTACTGCCGCTACGCCGAAGCCGAGCGCCTCCGCGTGGAAATCACCTCGTCGAGCGAATCCACCGTCGGCGGCCTGAAGGAAGTCATCGCGCTGGTCAGCGGCGACAAGGTATTCAGCAAGCTGAAGTATGAGAGCGGCGTTCATCGCGTGCAGCGCGTCCCGCAAACGGAGACCCAGGGCCGCATCCACACCTCCGCCATCACCGTCGCCGTGCTGCCGGAAGCGGATGAGGTGGAAATCAAGCTCGACCCCAAGGATGTCCGTGTCGACACCTTCTGTTCCTCAGGACCCGGCGGCCAGTCCGTCAACACCACTTACTCCGCCGTCCGTCTCACGCACATTCCCACGGGCTTGATCGTCAGCTGCCAGGACGAAAAATCGCAGATCAAGAACCGTGCTAAGGCCGAGCGCGTCCTCCGCTCGCGCCTCTATGAAATCGAACTCGAAAAGCAGCGCGCCCAGATCGGCGCCGAGCGACGCTCCATGGTCGGCTCCGGCGACCGCAGCGAGAAAATCCGCACCTACAATTTCCCCCAGAACCGCGTCACCGATCACCGCATCGGCCTCACTCTCCACCAGCTCGATCAGGTGATCGAAGGCAGAATCAACCCGCTGATCGATGCGCTCACCACCCACTATCAAACCGAGCGCCTCAAACAGCAAGACGCCGCCTGAGCCGCGACCACAGGGAGCGGTCATGCAGCTGAAATCAGCCCTCCTCCAAGCCACACAGCTCCTCGAACAAGGCGCCATCGCCTCCCCCCGCCTCACCGCCGAACTTCTCCTCTGCCACGCCCTCAGCCGCGACCGTGCATGGCTCCACGCCCATTCCGATGAGCCGCTGTCGGAGGTCGCCTGGATTCATTTCGGCCGCTATCTCCACGAGCGTCTCAACGGCAAACCCCTCCAGCACATCACGCACCGCCAGGAATTCTACGGCCGCCAGTTCCGCGTCACCCCCGACGTCCTCATCCCGCGTCCGGAAACCGAGCACGTCATTGAGGTGGCCCTCCGCCGCGCCCCCAACGCCAGGCGCGCCATCGACATCGGCTGCGGCTCCGGCGCACTCGCCGTCACATGGGCACTGGAAACCACTGCAAAAGTCTTCGCCACCGACATTTCTCTTCCCGCCCTCACTATCGCCCGCGAAAACGCCCAAGCCCTCCACGCCCCCGTACACTTCCTCGCCACCCACCTCGCCTCCGCTCTCCAACCCGCCTCCTTCGACCTCGTCCTCTCCAACCCCCCCTACATCCCCGACACCGAACGCGAATCGCTTCAGCGCGAAGTCCGCGACCACGAACCCCCTGTCGCTCTCTACGGCGGCCCCACCGGCGTCGAAATCTATCAGCCGCTCATAGCCGACGCCGCGCGTATCCTCCGCCCCGGCGGTTCACTCGTCATGGAAATCGGCTACCAAGCGCAGGAACGCGTCCGCGCCATGCTCGATCCTCATTTCACCGGCTTTGAAGTCGATCACGACCTCGCCGGCTGGCCACGCGTCGTTTCCGCCTGCTACTCTCCTTAGCTAAGGATGCGCGTCATCTTCCATCTCGACATGGACGCCTTCTTCGTCAGCGTCGAGGAATTGTCCGACCCCACGCTGAAAGGCAAACCCGTCGTCGTCGGCGGCAAGGCCAACCAGCGCGGCGTCGTCTCCGCCGCATCCTACGCCGCCCGCCAGTTCGGCATTCACTCCGCCATGCCGCTGCGCACCGCCTACAAGCTCTGCCCGCACGCCATCTTTCTCGAAGGCCATCCGCGCCAATACCGCGAATACTCCCGCCGCGTTCACGACATCCTCCGCACCTTCACTCCCGCCGTCGAAATGGCGTCGATCGATGAAGCCTACCTCGATCTCACCGGCACCGAACGCCTCCACGGCCCGCCGCTCAAGGCCGCGCACCGTCTGCATGAAACCATCAAGCACCACACGCAGCTCAACTGCTCCATCGGCATCGCCACCTCCCGCCTGCTCGCAAAGATCAGCTCCGATCAGGCCAAGCCCAACGGCATCCTTTACGTCGTGCCCGGCATGGAAGCCCGCTTCCTCGCTCCGCTCGATGTCCGCAGAATCCCCGGCGTCGGCAAGGCAACCGAGAAGAGCCTCCACGCGCTTGGCATCCGCAAGGTCGGCGACTTGGCGCGTCGGGACGAAGCCTTCCTCGAAGAGAAATTCGGTAAGTGGGGCCTCGCCATGGCCGGCAAGTCGAAAGGTCTCGACGCTGGTGGCTGGTTCGACAACGACGTCGGAGCCTCGGACGATCCAAAGTCCATCAGCCACGAACACACCTTCGACCAGGACACCGCCGATCAGGAACGCATCGAATCACTTCTGGCCCGCATGGCGGAGATGGTCTGCCGCCGCCTTCGCGAGCACAACCTCTGGGCGCGCACCGTGCAGCTCAAGCTCCGCTACTCGGACTTCGCCACCTTCACCCGCGCGCACACCCTCGCCGAACCAACGCGGCTCGACACCGTCGTCCACGCCGAAGCCCGCAACCTCTTCCGCGCCCACTGGACCGGCAAGCCCGTCCGCCTCATCGGCGTCCAAACCTCCTCCTTCGAACAAAGCCAAGGCCAACTGAACCTGCTCGAAAATGATTCCACCGAGCGCTGGGACAAAGCCCTCTCCACCGCCGACAAACTGCGCGACAAGTTCGGCGAATCGGCCGTCTCGCTCGCCGCCGGACTCCGCGGACGCTTCCGCGAACGAGTTCACGAAAACCCCGCCGGCCTGCCCGGTAAGAATCCAAACAAAGAGATAAACTAAGACAACATGTTCACCTGGATCTGTCCTAAATGCGGCCGCGAGGTGCCTCCTTCCTACTCCGAATGCCCCGACTGCGCCGCCAAGGAACAACCCGCCGCGGCAGCCCCCAGTGAACCGCAGCCGGAACGGCCCGCCCAGGCCGCTGCTCCTCCTCCCGAACAAGCGCAGCCAGCACCACCGCCCCAGGCAGCGCCGCCCCAGCCCCCCGTCCAATACGTATACGTGCAACGCAAGCAGCCCGCCTGGCTGGTCACCCTCGCCGTTGCACTTGGACTCGTCGCCATCGGCGCCGGCGCTTACTACTTCCTTCCCTCTGTTCGCGCCACCCGCTCCACCTCTGCCGAACCCGAAGTTAAAATGGAAACTCCCGCCGAACAGGCCAAAAGCGCGCCTTCGGGCTCCGCCAATCTCGCCAGGCATCTGGAAGTGGTTGGCATTCGCATCCTTGAAGAAAACCGCCGCCCCATGGTCCGCTTCCTCGTCGTCAACCATTCCAACGCCGACTTCCCCGACCTCAATGCCGTCGTCACGCTCCGCTCCACCAAGGCTGCCGCCGACTCCGCGCCCATCTCCACCATTGACCTGAAGCTCTCCGCCCTCGCCGCTAACGCCTCCGTCGAAATCGCCGCGCCGCTCAAAACCGGCCTCCGCGCCTATGAGATGCCCGACTGGCAATTCCTTCGCGCCGATATCCAACTCCGCTGATCCGGCCTTCTCGTGACCCCAGCCTTCCTCTCCCTGGCCGGTCTCCTCGCCGCCATTGTCCTGTCCTGCTTCACACCAGTTAACGTCGGCCTGCTTTCCATCGCGCTTGCGTTCCTCATTGGTTACTTCTCCGCCGGCTGGAAACTAGCCGCCATCGTCGCCGGATTCCCCACCTCGCTCTTCCTCACTCTGCTCGGCGTCATGCTGCTTTTCTCGCAAGCCTCCACCAACGGAACGCTCGACAAACTGGCGCGCTACTCCATCCGTTTGGCCCGCGGTAATCGCGGCGTCATCCCGCTCATCTTCTATGTCTTCGCCATTGTCCTCGGCGCTTGCGGACCGGGCAACATCGCCGCCTGCGCCCTGCTTGCTCCCGTTGCCATGAACATCGCCGCCCAAACCGGCATCGGCGCTTTCCTCATGACTCTCATGGTCGCCAACGGAGCCAACGCCGGCACCTTCTCCCCCATCGCCCCCTCCGGCATCATCGCCAACAATCTCATGGCCGGCATCGGACTCTCCGGCATGGAGTGGCCTAATTTCTGGAACACGCTCGCCGCGCAAACCATCATCGCCCTCGCCGCCTACGCCGCTTTTGGCGGCCTCCGGCTGCTGCGCTCCGGCCGCGCCACCCTCGCCGTTGACGCCGTCGAACCTCTCCATCCAAAGCAGCGGCTCACCGTCGCCGTCATCGCCGGCCTCGTGCTCGCCGTCATCCTGTTCGGTGTTGATGTCGGCATGGCCTCCTTTCTCGCCGCCGCGCTGCTCTCTATCTTCCGCGCCGCCGACGAAAAGGCAACCCTGCGCGCCGTGCCCTGGAACGTCATCCTGCTCGTCTGCGGCGTCACCATGCTCATCTACGTGATGGACAAGACCGGCGGCATGGACCTGTTCACTGATTTCCTGGCCGGCATCTCCGGCCCGCGCTACATTCCCGCCGCCATGGCCCTGGTCACCGGCATCATCTCCGTCTATAGCAGCTCCTCCGGCGTTGTGCTTCCCGCCTTCCTTCCCACCATCCCCGGTCTCATCTCACGCCTCGGTGCAGGCAACCCGCTGATGATCGCCTACTCCATCAATGTCGGCTCGCACTTGGTTGATGTCTCGCCGCTCTCCACGCTGGGAGCCATGTGCCTGGCCGCCGCGCCCGAGCATGAAGACAAGGACCGCCTCTTCCGCCGCCTCCTTCTCTGGGGTTGGTCCATGGCTTTTGTCGGCGCCGTGCTCTGCCAGCTGTTATTCGGCTACCGCTGACACGGTTTCCCGGGCTCAATACCCAGCTTCCGCAGATTCTCTCGAGCCTCCCGCTGGCACGGATCCAGTTCTATCGCCCGCTCAAAATCGGCCAAAGCCTCTTGCTTCAGACCCAGCGCCCATAACGCGACTCCCCGATTGCCGTACGCCGCCGCCTCGCTCGGTGTCAGCGCCACCGCTCTTCCAAACGCCTGCAGCGCGCGCGCCGCATCTCCCTGCGCCAGAAAGTGACGCCCCCTCTCACTGGCAACCTGCGCGTTCTCCGGCGCCATGCGCTGCGCCTCCTCCAGCAGTTGGAGCGCACGCGCCGGCTCGCTCACTCTCGCCAGTTGCAGCCGCGGCCGCGGCTTTCCCGGAGCTTTCTCCAGCGCATCCTCCCACAGCGCCCGCTCGCTCTTCCAAACCTGAGTCCGCTGATAGCTCACCACCGCTAGCACCGCCACACACGCAAAACCGAGCTGCCTCTTCTTCACCAGCATCGCGCACAGCACGCTGAACGCCACCATCGGCAGATACATCCTCCGGTCCGCCGCAAGGTCCGCCGCCGGGAATATCGACGACGTTGGCAACAGCAGCACCATCCCGCCCAAAAACCAGAATCCTTCCCGCGCTTTATCGAAACAACATGCCGCCGCCGCACACGCGCCCAGGACTCCCAGCCATCCCGCCCAGCTCATCCATCCCGTCGAAACCACCACTGGCGGATCAACGCTCAGCCCGTACGGCGCTGCCAGCATCCGCAGATACCGCGGAATCACCGTCCCCTGCGTCAGAAAATATTCCCACCACCCCACGCCCGCCTGAGCCCCCGCGCCCGAACCTTCCGTCATCGACGCCACCACCGCAACCCGTCCCACCGCCGCCACGGCCAGCGCGAACATCGCCGCAATTGGCCACCGCTCCTTCACGTTCCTCGATACCGACAAGTGCAGCATCGCCAGAAATGCCGGAAACGCCGCGCACTCCTCCTTGCCCAGCAGCGCCAGCGCGAACGCGCCTACCGCCCACCAGTGCCTCCCCTTCACCCATAGCAGTAAAGCTACCAGGCAGAACATCGCCGCAAGCGGCGTCCCCCGCGCGAACACATACGCCACAGGCTCCACGCTCAGCGGATGCACCGCGAACAACAGCGCCGCCACCAGCGCCGCCTCCGGCACAAGCCGCCGCAACACCGCAAACAACAGCAACGAACATGCAAGGTGCAGCGCGATGTTCACCGCATGGTATCCCGCCGGACCCTCATCCAGCGCCGCATTTCCCAAGAAACTCCAGTACGTCAGCGGCCGCGTCAGCCCGCTGCCCGGCAGCCCGTGATCGTCGTAGGCAAACGGCGCAGCCACCAACCCGCCATACAGCCCAACCACCACCGCCGCCACCAACCAAGCCTGCCGCGTCACTTCTTTCTCCGATAGGCCGACCGCATATAGCCTTCCGACTCCCGCGCCACCACAGAGCCCGGCGCGTACGCCATCGCTCTCCGGTATGCCGCCACCGCCTGCTGCCTTTTGCCCAGCAAATCGCTGGTCTGCCCCAGCCGCATCCAGCTCAGCACGCCCGTGTTCGGATCCAGCGCTTCCGCGTTCGCCGTCGCTTTCCTCAGATTCGCCTCCGCCTCCTTCCAATCGTCGTACCAGAACAACAGATTCCCACGGAAGTAATAAATCTTCTCCGGTGGCAGTCCCTGCATCTTCATCGCTTCCACTTTCGAAATCGCCTCCAAAGCCTGATCCTTGTCCCCAATATCGCTGTACATCTGTGCCAGTTCCAGCCGCAACAGATAATTGCGCGGGAACTCCCGGATCAGATCCAGCAGCAGGGGAATCGCGTCATCCGCACGCCGCTCCCGCCGGTAGATCGCCGCCAACAGAATCGCCGCATCGGCCTTGTTTCTGTCTCCCTCGCTCGCCACTTCTTGCAGCGTCGCGATCCCCTTCTCCTTATCCCCGCGGAATCCCGCCAGAAATCCCAGGATCTTGTAATACCAGGGCAGGCTCCCCACCACGTAATCGTGCGCGCCCTGCATCAGCTGCGCGTCGATCATCGCCGGTTCCAGCTCCGTCAGCCGGTTATGCAGCTTCCGCCCCGCCGTCGCGTCGCGCAACGCGTCCATCCACGCCTTGCGAACCAGGAAATTGTAGTTGGCGCGCATCCCGTGCACCACGCCCAGAGCGTACAGCCCCGTGCGGTCGTCCTTGTTTTTCTCCAGCCGCCTCTGCGACAGCGACATCGCCGTGGCAACAGCATTCTCGAACCGCCGCTGCTCCTCCTCCGGCGGGTTCATCTTCTCCCGCCTCAGAAAACTGTTCCCGCCCGTCACCAGCTCGCTTTCCAGCGCCCCGGCCCGCAGCATCGCCCGGAACAGGATCGACTGCGCCAGGTTGTTGTGATATCGCGCCTCTTCCGGATACTTCGCCGCCAGCCCCCCAAACACCGCAATCGCCTGGTCGAATTCAAGGTTATAGAAATGATCAAAGCCCCGCGCAAGCTCGGCCTGCTGAGCGGGAAGCATCAGGCTGGCAGATAGCAGCAGGCATAGGGCCCTCACATGTTCATTCTCACGCAACGGCGCTTTTCCAACAACAGGATCCTGTGCATCATGACTGCAAATAACTTGATGCTATGATGCAAATATGAGAACCACCATCACGCTGGAGCCGGACGTCCAGGCCCTCCTCCGCGCCGTGATGAAAGAACGCGGGCTCTCCTTCAAGGAGGCTGTCAATTCTGCCATCAGAGCCGGCCTGACTCAGTCCAGGCAAAGGAAGCGAGGCTTTACACAGCAAACCTTTCCCATGGGCCATGAGCAGCTGTTTCGCTGGGACAAGGCCCTGGAGGTTGCCGGAGCCATGGAAGACGAAGAGTTGAGCCGGAAACTCTCGTTGCGAAAATGATCGTCGTCGACGTCAACCTGCTCATCCACGCCGTGAACCAGAACTCACCTCTCCATCAGGGAGCAAAGTCCTGGTGGGAATCGGTTGTCTCAGGAACGGAAACAGTGGGACTGGCGTGGACTGTCCTTCTAGCTTTCCTGCGATTAACGACTCGCCACGGCCTGTTTCACCATCCGCTTCGCGTGGGGACAGCATTCGATCTGGTGCAGGCGTGGTTGCAACAGCCCTCGGTTGTCCTTTTAGAACCCACTCCTCGTCACTTGCGGGTTCTCCGCGATCTTGTATTGCCACTTGGCGCCGGCGGCAACATCACCTCCGACGCACACCTGGCGGCCCTGGCAATCGAACACGGCGCGGAGCTATATTCCACGGACAACGACTTTGCCCGCTTCCCCGGCCTCCGTTGGCGCAATCCCGTCGCCTGACTTCAAACAGCAGCAGCTTGCGCCCTTCACTCCTTCATCCTTGCGCGACGCTCCTTTGTGCGGTGGCCGATTGCGCTGCTGCCGGCTGCGACTTGAACCTCCACCATCGCCCGCAGTGCCGCGTCCAGCAGGACCAATAACAGCAGGGCGCCGGTCACTCCATACAGGTTGTACGAGAAATCGGTCAAGTGTTTCATCTTCGTTGCATAGGTGTCGGGCAGGGCTAATGGCAGCAGAAACGCCAGCGGGTGCAGGGCAAGCAGCCCGTAAGCCGCGGCGCGGAAATACTTCCGGAACCGCTGCGCTTGATCCAGTTCGAGGATCTTGTTGACGGAATCGAGCAGGGGCCCCTCCTGTTGCCCGCCAGCATAATGCCGAATTCATTGCCGGTCAAGCTGTTGCTGCTGGGTTTGTAGTTCGCACGTCAAGTTGTCCGGTTTTATTCGCACGTGAATTGTCCGGTTCCAAATTCACATTAGTGCCGTAGACTGGTGTTGGCCGGAGCGGGAGGATAGGGCCACGCAGGGATGCGACC
>Ga0194120_10000078_pt1 | contig 146908 bp, 134 predicted proteins | sample TA2MahCa65mmetaG_FD_148642 | JGI IMG/M metagenome (GOLD analysis project Ga0194120, IMG submission 148642) | Freshwater microbial communities from Lake Tanganyika, Tanzania - TA2015019 Mahale Deep Cast 65m | ecosystem: Environmental > Aquatic > Freshwater > Lake | place: Tanzania: Lake... | reverse complement strand
CATACTAGAGGCTATGCGAGCCTCTCCCAAAAACCGCAATTTGTGCCCGCGCTCGGTATATTTGGGCGTGGTGGCACACCAGAAGGAGTGGACGCCCAGAATCCATCGTGGGCATCGCTGCGATCTGAGCCTGTTCCAACTTGGGCTGCGACTTTTGGGCCATTTGCTCAAAAATGATTTAGCCCTGCCAGCCAACTTCACCCTTCAGCCAGAAAGTGTCTGGTAGTGAACCCCGAAACGGAACGCGGCGCGGTGCATACGCTCGAACTCCTTCCCGCGCAGGCCATCGCCGAGCCCATCCGTCAATATGCTCGCGAGCGAATGGCGGCGGCGTTGCAGCACCACGATCAGTGGCGGGAGGCCATTCGGAATTTGGATGCCGGATCGGAGCGGGTGAAGTTGCTGACCGATTCATTGCGCGACCGGGCGGTGCGCGAAGCGGTGCACGTGCTGAGGGCGATCCATGCGCTGAGTGACCGCGAGACGATGGCGGTGGCGTTGGAGAATGTGCAGAGCCGCGATGCGAATCAGCGGGCCAATGCGCTGGAGACTCTGGAATCGGTGCGGGAGGCGCAGATCATTCGGCCTGTGTTGAGGGTGTGGGAGGCGGACTCGGAGGCGGCATCCACGCGGGATGACGGCGCGGGGACGAGGATTCTGGAAGCCACGTTGGACGACGGCGATGCGTGGATTCGCGCCTGCGCGGCGCTGGCCGTTGGGGCGGGGGACCCGGCCCCGTTCCGAAAAAAAATTAATGGCGATGGCTCAAAACGATTCGGATGGGATGGTGCGCGCTGAGGCGGCGCGCGCGATGAATGGAGGCGCGATGGATGGGCTGGCGATGCTTTCGCTGATGGAGCGCATTTTGTTTTTGCGGCGCGTGCCGCTGTTCGCCGATCTCTCTCCGGCGGATTTGAAGCAGGTGGCGGCGATTGCCAGCGAGGAGTTGTTCGGCGACGGCGATGTGATGGCCGAGCAGGGCGAGATTGGGGCCGAGATGTTTGTGATTGTGTCGGGCGAGGTGCGGGTGACAGTGGCCGCCGATGGCAAGGCCGACTGCGAGATTGCGCGGCGCAAGCCGGGCGATGTGGTGGGCGAAATGTCAATCGTCAGCCATGAGCCGCGCATGGCTTCGCTGACGGCAGTGGGCGAGGCGCGGGTGTTGTGCATCGATAGCAAATCTTTCGAGGGGTTGTTGCGCGAGCGGCCCGGCACGAATTTGGCGGTGATGCGCGTGCTGTGCGCGAGGCTGAAAGAATCGTCGAAGTGATCATCGGATTCCTTCACGGGCGGGAGTGTTGATCCACGAAGGCCGCGAAGAAACACGAAGTTCTTTTCACATTCTTCGCGCCCTTGTGTTCTTCGTGGACAAGAGTCTTCTTTGTCAGATTTTATTGCGGCGCGAGAGAATTTCGTAGAGCAATATGCCTGCGGCCACCGCCAGATTCAACGAACTGATCTTCCCCTCCATCGGCAGGCGAATCATTTCATCGCACACGGATCTCTGCTCCGGCGACAGCCCTTTTTGCTCACTGCCTAGCAATAGAATCAGGGGCCGCCGAAATTCTGCGGCGCGGTAATCGGCGGCGGCGCGCGCCGACGCGCCGACGATGCGATAGCCGTTCGACTTCGCCCACTCGGCAAACTCGGTGAACTCTGCCGACACGACCGGCTTGTAAAACACCGCGCCCATGCTGGCGCGCACCGCGTTGGGATGAAACGCATCCGCGCCGCCTTCGAGCAATATCAGCCCGCTCGCGCTCGCCGCATCCATCGTCCGCAGAATCGTTCCAATATTGCCGGGGTCTTGCGGCGCAACGAGCGCCACGATTAATGGAAACGACTCGGCGTTGAACGATTGAAGCCGGAGTTGATTGCGGCGGACCATGGCGGCGATACCGGCGGGGTTCTCTTTTTCGGAGAGCGACGAAAACGCTTCGAGCGATGCCGGAAGGCAGGCAATGGAGTTGGCTTCGGCTCGGGCAATGAGATCACTGCCGAAGGCGCTGGCGAGTTGTTCGGGAACGTAAAAGATGCACTCGACTGCCGCGCCGGATTCGACGGCGGCGGCCACGTGGGTGATGCCTTCCACCAAAAACAAGCCTGTCGCGTCGCGCTCTTTCCGTTGGCGCAGTGCGCGGGCTTGTTTGATTTTCGGATTCGTTCGGCTCGTTATTGGCTCCACCGTTTCACCACAAAGAAACAAAGGCGCAAAGAAGCACAAAGTTTTCTAGTTGGCTTTATGCCTTCGCGCCTTTGTGGTTAATCACGAGGCGATTTTACAACAACGCCAGAAGTTTCGGCAAAACGTCCTTCGGCTTGCCCACAAGGCAGGTATCCGCCCACGAAAAGATCGGCGCGCGTTTGTCGGGGTGAATGGCGATGACAAACTTTGCGCCCTCGGCTCCGGCGCGGTGCAGAGTGTCGCCCCAGATTCCGGCGGCGATGTAAACGTCGGGCGCGATCTCGATCCCGTTCACACCGACGATCTGATCTTCCTCGATCCAGCCCGAATCGAAGGCCGACCGATCTCCGGCGAAGTGCGCGCCGATCTTCTCGGCGATCTGTTTCCCGATGGCGGCCGACTCCGAGTCGTTGCCCGCGCGGCCCACGGCGAAAACCCGCGCCGCCTTCCGCAGGGAAACGGCGGGCGGCGTGTAGTCGGCTTCGCCCAATGCCCGCGCGCGAATCGCAAGGTCGGCGGGCGAGTCCATCGGCTCCGTTTCGCCGTTTCGCCCGCTGTCGCGCAGTGGCGCGGGGAACGCGCCTTCGCGCACAGTGAAGATTTGCGGTTTGGCCGCGAGCGCGGTGTCGAGATAATACGCGCCGTCGTACACGGGGTGCGAGGCCACAATCTCTCGCGCCGATTCGTCGAGCCGTAGCGCGATGCAATTGCAAACGACGCCGCCCTTCAATCTCTGTGCCAAACAGCCCGCCACTTCGTTTCCGATGTCGGTCGCCGGGAAGAAAACGAATTCCGGTTTGCGTGTTTCGAAGAAGGTCGCCAACGTGGATACGGCGGCATCGGGCGCGAGCGATTCGGCGGCGAGGGTGTGCACGCGATCCGCGCCGAAGGCAATGGCTTCGTCGGAGTCTCCGGCGCCGATGTAATGCACGTATGCGCCGAGCATGTCAGCCATGCGGCGGGCTTCGCCCAGCAGAGACGCAACATGTTGCATCTCTACGGCAAGGCCAACCACCCAGAGATCGCGATAATCTTCGGCTTCGATGTTTTCGCCCATGAGGGCTTGGAGGTCGTAAACGTCCATGGCTATTCGTGGACACAGATTTACACAGATGAACACGGATTGATTCATCTGTGATTATCTGTGTTCATCTGTGTCCTATCACTGAGGCGATGTCGTCGAGCGATGCTTGTTTTCCAAACTCTCGTTCTGGCGGGAACGATTGCCCGCGCTCGATGGCGACCGGCTGAAGATCAGAATCGGAGAGGCCGAGATCGGCGGGCGAGAGCGACTCGATGGCGTTCGCATCGCGATAAGCGGTGATGATGTTTCCGCCGTGCGGGTAGCGCGGTTGCGCGCCTTCGCGGGTGACGGCGACGACGGCGGGCAGATCGGCCTCATGCGCAGTAGCCGCAGGGGCAGGCCTTGCGCTTGCCCGATCCGGGCGACCGCGAGAGTCGCCCCTGCGAATGATGCGAGCTGCGTTGCCCTCGACTGAACATTGCACGGCGCCGCCGAGAAAAGCAAAGTCCAGCGCTTCGGCGAGGCGCGGGCCGATGGATGCGCCCGTGTCGAGGGCGGAGTCTCCGACGATGACGAGATCGACTTGGCCGAGGTGATGGCAGAGGGCGGCGAGGGCGTGAACGGAGACGGTCTCATCGGGGGAGGGGATGTCGATCAGAATCGCGCGGTCGGCGCCCATAGCTCGCGCTTCGAGCAGCGAGTCGGCGGATCGGTCGGGGCCGAAGGCGGCCACGATCACGCCGGCGCCCGCCTCGTCTTTGATTCGCAGTGCGGCTTCGAGCGCGCGTTTGTCCGCCGGGTTCGTCATGTAGTTTTCGCGGTTCACAAAAACCCTGCCCGCCTTGCGGTTGACGATCATCCCGGCGGGATCGAGGATGGGTTTGAGGGGAACGAGTATGTTCATGAAGGGGCGACAAGATGAAGGGATGACAAGGTGATTTGCTCACCATGTCATCTTGTCATCTTGTCATCGTGTCATGGCCGCAGGCGCACGCCAACTTCCTGCATCAATTCCGAGGCGATCACGATTCGCTGAATCTCGTTCGTGCCTTCGAAGATTTCGGAGATGCGCGCGTCGCGGAAGGCGCGTTCGAGCGGGAAGTCGCGGCTGAGGCCGAGCGCGCCGTGAATCTGCACTGCGCGGTCGATACAGCGCGAGGCCGTTTCGGAGCCGAGCAGTTTGCACATGCCGGCCTCTTTGATGAACGGGCGGCCGGTGTCTACCAGCCACGCGGTGCGATAGACGAGCGCGCGCAGGGCTTCGATCTCGGCGGCCATGTCGGCGACGATGAATTGAACGGATTGCATGTGCGCGATCTGCCGGCCAAATTGCGAGCGGGTGCGCGCCCAGCGCACACAGGCTTCGAGCGCGGCCTGCGCGCCGCCGAGGGTGGCCGCGCCCAGCGACACGCGCCCGATGTCGAGCGTCTTCATGAAAGTGACGAAGCCCAGCCCCAACTGCCCGACGATGTTTTCTTTGGGCACGCGCACGTTGTCGAAGTTGAGCAGGGAGGTGGGCGACCCGTGCAGGCCCATTTTGCGTTCGGGCTTGCCGGTGGAATAGCCTTCCCACTCGCGTTCGACGGCGAACACGGTTGCGCCGCCGCGCGCGCCCAGCGCCGGATCGGTGAGGGCCAGCACGTTGATCACATCGGCGATGGGGCCGTTGGTGATCCACATCTTCTGCCCGTCGAGGAAATACGAGTCGCCTTCGAGGGTGGCGCGCATTTGAATCGCGGCGGCGTCGGAACCGGCGTTCGGCTCGGTGAGGGCGAAGGCGCAAATCTTTTTGCCGCTGCAGAGATCGGGCATGTATTTATCTTGCAGAGTCTTCGAGCCGTCGAGATAGAGGCTCATGACGCCGATGCCGATGTGCGCGCCGACGATGGTGGCGACCGAGGGCGAAGCGCGGTTGAGCTCTTCCATCAGAATGCAGTAGCCGATCTCGCCCGCGCCCATGCCGCCGTATTGGCGCGGGAAGGGCACGCCGAGGAAGCCGAGCTCGCCCAAGCGTTGAAGCATCTCGCGCGGCACTTGGCCACTGTGATCGATGCGCTTGGCGGCAGGCTTGATCTCCTCTTCGCAGAACTCGCGCATCATGCGGCGGAGGGCGGTGTATTCGGGAGGGAGGTCGTAGTTCATGGCATTTTTCACCGCAAAGACGCAAAGGGCGCAAAGTCTTTATGAAATCCCTTCGCGTTCTCCGCGCCTTCGCGGCTCATATTTCTACGGTTGAATGCGGATTCCCTTCTCCTCAAACGCCGCGCGGGCGACGACGTATCGCTGAATCTCGTCGGTGCCGCCGAGAACGCGCAGGGCGCGCACGTCGCGATAGTAGCGCGAGATGGCGTATTCGTCGGAGAAGCCGTAGCCGCCGTGCGTTTGCAGCATTTTGTTGGCGATGTTCTGCGCGGCGCGCGCGCCAAAGTATTTGGCCATCGAGGCCGCCCGCCCGAAGTCTTGCCCGGTATCGGCCAACCACGCGGCGTGGCGCACGAGTCCGCGCAGGGCTTCAATGTCAACGGCGGCATCGGCGACATAGTTTTGGATCGCTTGCTTGTGGGCGATCTGCGTGCCGAATTGTTTGCGCTCCGCCGCAAAAGTGACTCCGAGCGCCAGCGACGCTTCGGCGGCCCCGAGTGACACCGCCGCCAACGTGAGGCGGACTCGGTCGAAGGCGCGCAGGATGATCGGCCAGCCGCCGTTCTCTGCGCCCAAACGATTCGCTTCGGGCACGATGCAGTCCTCGAAATACATGGTGCGAATGTCGAGGCCGCGCAGACCCATCGTCGGTTCGCGGTAGCCGAGGGTGAGGCCGGGCGTGTCCTTTTCGACGATGAAGGCGGTGAGGCCTTTGTGCCGCGCCTTCGGATCGGTGGCGGCGAAGACGACGAAGACTCCGGCGATGCCGCCGTTGCTCACCCATGACTTCGTTCCGTTGAGGCGGTAGCCGTCACCGATCTTTTCGGCGAGGGTGGACATCGAACCCGGATCGGAACCGGCGTCCGGTTCGGTGAGGGCAAACGCGCCGATCATTTCGGCGGCGGCCATCGAGGGCAAATAGTTTTGCTTCTGCTCCTCGCTTCCGGCGTCGAGAATGGAGAGAGCGGCGAGGCTGGTGTGCAGGCCGATGGTGATGGCGGTGGAGAGGCAGTGTTTGCTCAACTCTTCGGCCAACATGCAATACGACTGCCAGTCGATGCCCACGCCGCCGTAGGCTTCGGGGATGGGCGCGCCGAAGAATCCTTGCGCCGCCGCTTTGCGAAAGAGATCGAGCGGCGGCTCTTCGCTTCGGTCAATGTGCTCCGCCAATTTCGCCACTTCCTTTTCGGCAAAGTCGCGAAACAGATCGCGGAACATGTTTTGTTCGTCGGTGAGGGAGAAGTCCATAGGTGCTCCTGTGAGTTACACTACGCCAACGTCAATGGACGAGGGGCTTGACAAGGGGCTTAAGCCCCTTGCCTGGCCTATTCGGGCGGCGGCGGTTTTCCGTTCCTCTTCGCTTTCAATTCATCCAGCTCTTTTTCCAACTCCTCTTTCTCTTTCTTCAACCGCTCCACTTCGGCCTGCGCCTCCGCCGCCGCTTGCGCCGGTTTCTTCGCCTCCTGCCCCCACACAGTGATGTTGTCGCTGGTGGGCGGGGAGAGGTAACTGCCGTAAGCCATCCACCACCCGCCGACGATGACTACTGCGGCGACCACAGCAACGATCAACTCCGGCCAGTGCGAGAAGAACCACGCATACAACAGAATCAGCGCCGCGCCCGGATAGACAAGCATCCAATTCGTCAGCCGGACGCGCCGCTTCTCCGTCCGCAAACGGAAGAAGGCTATGAGGCACAGCACGGCGGTGAGGCCGAGGGCGAGGGACCAATTCATGCCGAATGTTGAATGGGAGATCCCGCATTCATCATTTGTCTTTGAACACCGGCTGTCGTTTGCTCAGAAATGCGGTGATGCCTTCTTGTGCGTCTTCGGTGCCGGCGAGCCGCACGACATTCTCCACTTCAATCGCCAGCCCGGCGGTGAGCTCGGCGTCGCGCGCCTTGCCGATGGCATCCATCGCTCCGGCGATTGCCATCGCGCCCTTGCCAGCGATCTTCTTCGCCAAATCTTTCGCCGTCTTCAGCACCTCGCCGCCGGGCACAACTTTGTTGACGAGATTGAGTCGATAGGCCTCCTGCGGCGTGAAGTTGTCGGCGGTGAGGATCAGTTCGGCGGCCTTTGCCGGGCCGACGATGCGCGTGAGGCGTTGTGTGCCGCCCCAACCGGGAATGATGCCCAAGTTGAGTTCCGGCTGGCCCAACCGCACGCGGTCGCCAGCGATTCGCATGTGGCAGGCCAGCGCCAGCTCCATGCCGCCGCCCAGCGCCACACCGTTGATGGCGGCGATGTACGGCTTGGGGCTGTTCTCGATCTTGTTGAATGTGCTTTGGCCCTTTTGCGCGAACTCTTTGGCCTGCTCCGGCGAAGTGAGTTTGGTGAACTCGTTGACATCGGCTCCGGCCACAAACGCCATTTGGCCGCCGCCGGTAATGATGGCCGCCTTCACGGTCGCGTTGGCGTTGAGCTCATCCACGGTCGCGCTCAGTTCGTCGAGCACGGCGTTGTTCAGCGCGTTCACCGGCGCGTGATCGATGGTGATGATCGCCACGCGATCTTCAATGGTTGTTTTTACGAATTGTCGTTCGGTCATTTCTTGTAGCCCTCAGTGATCAGCGATCAGCCGTCAGCCCTCAAACTGCTGACCGCTGAATGCTGATTGCTGTTCGCTCATCCAGAGTATTCGTGAAACCCCTTCCCCGCCTTGCGGCCCAAATGCCCGGCGCGGACTTTGGTGCGCAGGGTGCGCGAGGGGCGGAAACGCTCGCCGTGCTTCTTTTGCAGTTCTTCCAACTTTGCCACCACGACATCCAACCCCATGAAGTCGGCCACCGCCAGCGGCCCCACGCGCTCGCCGCCATACGTCATGCCGGTGCCGGCCACCATCGCCATATCAATATCGTTGATCGAGGCAATGCGCTCTTCGACGCACAGCGAGGCTTCATTGATCAACGGCATGATCAGCCGGTCGGGATCGAAACCCGGCTCGCCTTTCTTCACTTTTCCGCTGGCCTGCAATTCGGCGATCATCTTCTTCGTCGGCTCGTCGGTTTCCGTGCCATAGCCGTAGAAGCCCGCGCCGCTCTTCTCGCCCAGCCGCCCGGCCTTCGCCAACTCCACAAACAGTTCTGCGCCGCGCATCCGCTGGCCGTATTCCTGTTCGAGATACGACCCCACATGCGCGCACACGTCGAGGCCGAGCATATCCATGAGGAAGAACGGCCCCATTGGCCAACCCCACTCGCGCATCTTCTCATCGATCTCGTTGGCCGGAGCGACGCCCTCTTGCAAACACAGCGCCGACTCATTGAGATACGGCATGAGCAGTCGATTGACGAGAAAGCCCGGGCACTCCTGCACCACCACTGGAATTTTTCGCAACGACTCGGTGAACTGCACCACGTCGTCCACCACCTCTTGCGTGGTGTCCAAACCGGGAATGATCTCCACCAGTTTCATCACGTGCGCCGGATTGAAGAAGTGCATGCCGATCATCTTGCCCGGCCGGCCCGAATACTTGCCCATCTCCGAGATCGACAGCGCGGAGGTGTTCGAGGAGAACACGGCGGACTCCGGCACCGCTTTCGAGGCCTCTTCCCAAACTTTCCGTTTGATCTGCATGGTCTCCGGCACCGCTTCGATCACAATGTCCACATCGCCGAAGTCGTCGTAAGTGAGAGTCGGGGTCACGAGCGACAGCTTGCCGTCCATTTCGCCCGCCGACATCTTCCCTTTATCCACTCGACCCTGATAAATCTTTTGGATGCGGGCCATGCCCTTGTCGAGCATTCCCTGATCCACGTCTTTGAGAATCACGGGCAGGCCGGAAAACGAAATCACCTGCGCGATCTCCGCGCCCATTGCGCCCGCGCCGATCACAGCGGCTTTGAAGATATACATGGCTCCTCCAAAATGATGAATGCGGAACGATGAGCGATGAAAACCATCTGCTTTCATCGTTCATCGCTCATCGTTACACTCTTTCGACAATCAACGCGCTTCCCTGTCCGCCTGCCGCGCACAAAGTTGCGAGTCCGTATTTTGCTGGTTTGCCCTCTTTGGCCCGGCGCTTCAATTCGTGCAGGAGCGTCACCACGATTCGGCACCCCGACGACCCCACCGGGTGGCCGAGCGCAATCGCCCCGCCGTTCACATTCACTTTGCTCCACTCCCATCCCTCATCCTTCAGCGCCTTGCCCACCGAGAGCACTTGCGCGGCAAAGGCCTCGTTGACTTCCACCAAATCCATATCTTTCAGCGACAGCCCGGCCCTCTTCAACACCTTCGGCACGGCGAACGCGGGAGCGATGCCCATGCGGTGCGGCTCGACGCCGGCGTAGCCATAGGCCACGACGCGCGCCAACGGCGTGAGGCCGAGCTCTTTTGCCTTCTCGGCAGACATCACCAGCATGGCGCTCGCGCCGTCGGAGATGCCGCAGGCGTTGGCCGGTGTGACCGAGCCGCTCTCTTTGAACACGGTGGGATACATGGCCGCCTTTTGCATGGTGAGGCCGGGATTGATCGTTTCGTCCTGCGTGATCGACTCTCGCGCCACTTCCTGCCCGGCCACTTTCTTCACCACTTCCACCGGCACGATCTCGTCTTTGAACTTTTCCATCCGCGTCGCCATGAAGGCTTTTTTGTGCGATTGAACGGCGAACTCATCCTGCTCCTGCCGCGTGACACAAAACTCTTCGGCAAGGTTTTCGGCGGTGCGGCCCATCAACTGACCGCAAATCGGATCGGTGAGGCCCTCCCACATCGCGTCGGTGAACTGCGCGTGCCGGATCTTGAGTCCCCAGCGCGCGCCCTTCACGATGTATGGGATGTTGCTCATGCTCTCCACGCCGCCGACGAGGTAGATGTCGCCGTCACCGACTTGAATGCCGCGCCACGCGTTGACGATGGCGTCCATGCCAGAGTCGCAGTTGCGGGCGACGGTGTACGCCGGCACTTCTTTGGGGATGCCGGCCATGAGCGCGGCCACGCGGGTGATGTTCGGCGCGTCGGAGGGCTGGGCGATACAGCCGAAGATCACTTCGCTGATGGCGGCGGGATCGATCTTCGTCCGGTCGAGAATGCCTTTGATCACGGTGGCGGCCAGCGCCTTCGCGTCCACGTCGCGGAACGCGCCGCCGTGATTCCCAACCGGCGTGCGAACAGCATCTACGATGACAACTTCTTTCATGAACAACCTCCTTTGATGGGAACTCCAAACTTCAAACTCCAAACTTCAAACTCCAAACTTCAAACTCCAAATCTCAAAATTTGGAGTTTGAGATTTGGAGTTTGAAGTTAATTTCACTTCTTCATTCCTTTGAGCATCAGTTCCATCACTCCGGTGTACAGAGATTCCACACTTTGCTGGAGCATCTCGCGGCGGATGGGATGTGACATGAGGACGAGCGCGCCGTTGATGGCTGCCCAAAAGACTCCGGCGGCGCTTTTGGAATCGGCCACCGCGAAGTCGCTGTCGGTCACCCCCTGATCGATGGCCCGCACCACCCAGCCGAGTCCATTGATGGATCGAGTCATGATCTGTTGGTGCAATTCGGTTGAGATCGCTTCTTGAAATTGGCCGCGATCCAACGCCATCATCAACCGGAAATAGTCCGGTTCGTTCTCGAAGAAATCGAGATAAGCCGAGGCGAGTCGGCGCAGGCGTTGCTCGGCGGTGAAAGGGTGGTTTTCGGCGAAGGCTTCGGCCAGTTGTTCGCCCAGTGCGTCGAGGCCTTCGAGGAGCAGATGGGCGAGGAGCGTTTCTTTGCTTTCGAAATAGAGATAGACAGTGCCTTTGGCGACTTCGGCGTGGGCGGCCACGTCATCCACTGTAGCGCGGTGGATGCCGTTCTCGAAGAACACGTTGCGGGCGGCGGCCAGAATAGCGTCGCGGCGCTCCAGCGACTCGCGTTCGCGGCGGGCTTTGGTGGGTGAGGCCTTCGGATTACGCGCTTTGTGACTATTGGTCATATACTGACTAATAGTCATCTTATGAGAGATTCAGGCCGGAGTCAAGGGGATTTTCTTAAAATTTGCGTGGTCAGACAAACAGTGAGGCTACGGCGCAGGGGGGGCGATGGCCGGTTGGGGTTGTCCGCGTGGGTCGGAAAAGAAGTTGTCGGGCAGGGGGATGGGGGTGAGCCTGGCGCCGGTGCCGAGCGATCCGTAGGCGGCGTAATACAGCTGCGTTTCGCTATTCTCGCCGAGCCGGATGTCTTGAAAGGCGAAGACGAAGTGACTGCCGTCGGCGCTCCAACTCGGATCGCGATAACAGCACACGCCGTCGATGGGCGTGATCTTTTCGGGTTGGCGTTTTGTGTCGGCGTTGTAGATGTACAGATCGCCGAAGCCTTCGTTGCGAACCGGATCGATGAGCGCGAAGAGGAAGCTTCCATCCCACGCGTAGTTTTGCAGGGCGTGGAATTGAGAATACTTTAGCAAAGTGAAGCGCGTGCCCGGAAATTGATCGAGATTGATGGGGTTGTTGTTGCCGCAATCCAATCGGAATAGTTGCACGGTGTCGGCGGCCAGCCCGTCGAGCACGCCGAGCACCATCACTGCGATCTGGCTCGCGTCCGCCGACCAGCGCACCGATTTCGTGCCGCTTCGGGTGTAAACCATGCAGTTCGCCAGCGGCGCAAGTTGATTGCGCTGTCGGACTTGGGAGAGGGCTTCGGGGTTGTAATCGCCGACGTAAAGGATGCGGTCAACGCTGATGGCGAAGTATCGAGAGTCGGGTGAGACTTCGAAGCCTTCGATGAGATCGGATGAATTGAAACATCCGAAGGAGGCCGACTCCTGCGTGAGATAGTTGATCCCCTGAATGCACTTGCCACTGATGTATGCGATTGTCTTTCCATCGGGTAGCCAGCGCAAGTTTGTTTTTTCTCCGCCGTCGAAAGTGAGTTGCTGCAAATTGCCGCCGTCCACGTTCACCACCCATACATCGTTGCTGTTGAGGAATGCGATTTTGGGCGCGGCGATGAGCGCGGCGGTGGTGGCTTCGGCGGCGGCAGTGGTGGTGGCGCTGAGAGCCACTGCGTTTTGGGCGGCGGCGGTGGCCGTTGCGGCGGCCTCGATGGTTGACTGCGCGAGGGCGTTCCCCGATTGCCGAGTCGCCAACTCGGCCTGCGATGTTGCCTGAGCGCTCGCGTCGGCAGTGGCTTGGGCGGACTCGGCGGCTTGCGTTTCAGCTTGCCGAGTGCGCCCGGCATCGGCTTCGGCGGTGACGGTGAGGGCGATGATTTGCGCGCGGGCCAACGCAGTCGCGTCGGGCGTTGGGCTGATATTGAAGGCGGTGGAGACGACGGCGCTGACGACGAGTGCGCCGACGACGACAGAGATGACGAGCACTGCGATCCCGGCGATGGCCCATCCCCACATCGGTATCCCGCGAGATGTAGCGGCGGCGGGCAGTGGCGGCGGAATGGTGTCGCGCTGCATCGAGAGCACCGTCGGCGGTTTCCCGCGGATGGTGCGTTCGGTGGAGACGGTTGCCCTGCGAGCGGCGATGGTCGCCAACGCGGTTGCCACTTCGGCGACGGAGGCGTACCGCTCGGTTCGCTCTTTCGCCATCGCCCGCTCGATCAATTTTCCACAGCCGGAGGGCAGGTCGGGTTTGACATCGCGGATGCTCGGAACGGGATCGGTGATGTGCCGAAGGGCGACGCCCATGGGGGTGTCGGCCTCGAACGGCACTTTGCCGGTGAGCATCTCGAAGATGATCGCGCCGAGCGAATAAATGTCGCTTCGCGTGTCGAGGTCGCGTTCGCCGCGCGCCTGCTCCGGGCTCATGTACGCCGGGGTGCCGACGACGTTGCCGCTGACGGTGCTGCCGCCTTCGGCGACTTTGGCGATGCCGAAGTCGGAGATGTACGGCTCGCCGTGATGATCGAAAAGGATGTTGGCCGGTTTGAGATCGCGGTGGATGACACCTTTGGCGTGGGCTTCGTCGAGGGCGGGGGCGATGCGGGTGATGATGCGCGATACGTCGCCAAGGGGCAGGGGGCCGTGGTCGAGCCGGTTGGCCAACGAGCCGCCGGGCATGAGGCGCATGACGAAATAGAGTTGGCCGCCGTCTTCGCCGTAATCGTACAGCGGCACGATGGCCGGGTGTTCGAGCGAGGCAACGGTGTGGGCTTCGCGCTGAAACCGCGCGCGGAAGTCGCCGGTGTTGAGGAATTGCGGCGGGAGGATTTTGACGGCGACTTCGCGGCGCACTTGTGGATCGAAGGCGCGGTACACGATGGCCATGCCGCCGCGTCCGAGTTCGCCTCGGATTTCGTAGCGGCCAATTTTGTTGAGCGGCTCGGTGGGCGGGTTCATCGGCGCGAGATTGAGAGGGTCATGCGCCGCACGCGGCGTCAGCCAGCAAGGCCGCCACTTCTCCGGCAGTGGGCGCGCGCTCGGCGGCTTTCTTCGCCATGGCCCGATTGATCACCTCGGCGCATTTCGGCGGCAGATCGGGTTTGACTTTGAGGATGTTGGGCACGAGTTCGAGAACGTGGTTGCGGGCCATCACCACCTTTGACGATTGGCGGGCATAGGGCAGTTGGCCGGTGAGCATCTCGAAGAGGATGACGCCAAGCGAGTAAATGTCGGAGCGCCCGTCGAGCGTCATACCCAATGCTTGTTCGGGACTCCAATAAGCGGTGTCCCCGTAAATGGTGACGGTGGTGCTCGTCGCATCCCCGCGCCGAAGAATGGCGACGAGGCCGAAATCTGTAATGCCCGGCTCGCCGTTTTCGTCGAACATGATATTCGCCGGATGGAAGTTTCGGTGGGTGACATCTTTTTGGTGAGCGGCGTCGAGTCCCGCCGCGATCCGATTGATGAGCGCGACGCATGTATCCAGCGGGAACGGCTGGCCGGCGAGTCTCTGCCGCAGTGTGCCGCCGCGCATGAGTTTCGCGGCGACGAAAAGTTGATCGCGATCGTTGCCCCACTCGATGAGCGGCACGATGGCCGGGTGCTGTGCTTGGGCCACTTGCTCGACGAGCACGGTGAAGTAGTCGGCCAGTGTGGGGTCGAGCAGCAGGCCGCGCGGCAGAACCCTCAAGGCCACGTCTTGCCCGGCCTGCGTCTCGACGGCGCGGTAAACGATGCCCAAACTCCCGCGCCCCAGCTCTTCTTTGATTTCGTGCCGCTTGATGGTGAGGGAGTCGTTGCTGTCCATAGAAAGCATTGTCGCTTAATTGGCCGTTGCGCGCAACTTCTCGTCTATAATCTGCCCATGCCCATTCGCCTGCTTTCGGAAGAGATCGCTTCGCAGATCGCCGCCGGTGAAGTCGTCGAACGGCCGGCCTCGGTGGTCAAAGAATTGTTGGAGAACGCGCTCGACGCCGGGGCAAAAACGATCACGGTGGACATCGAGGGCGGGGGGCGCAACCTCATCCGCGTGTCCGATGACGGAGTCGGCATCCCCGCCGCCGATGTGGAATTGGCTTTTGCCCGCCACGCTACCTCGAAAATTTCCGCCGCCGCCGATCTGTTTTCGGTGCGCACGCTCGGCTTTCGCGGCGAAGCGCTGGCCTCGATTGCTTCCGTGTCGCGCGCCAGCATGATCACCCGCGCCGCCGACGAGCGCGGCGGCACGCAGATCAAATTCGAAGCCAGCGCCCTGCTCAGCCGCGCGGCCTTCGGCGCTCCGCAGGGCACGGTGGTCACGGTTGAGAATCTTTTTTTCAACGTCCCGGCGCGGCTTAAGTTTCTCAAATCGGAAACGTCGGAGCGCGGCCACATTTCCACCCTCGTCATGCGCTATGCGATGGCCTACCCGTCGGTGCGCTTTCGGCTCAACTTCGATACTCGCGCCACTTTTCAGACTTCGGGCAACGGCGACTTGCGGGAAGTGCTGATCGTCGCCTATGGGATCGACATCGCCCGGCAGATGTTGGAAATCGACTCCGACGGCGCCGCCGAAATTTTCATCCCCGACCCGCCTCCCGCGCCCGACGACTCGGACGAGTGGCCGATTGCTTTACGCGAACGGCCCCTCCCCCCTCCGCCCGCCGCGCCGCGCGTTTCCGGTTTCATTTCGCCGCCCGCGCTCAACCGATCCAATCGCAAAGAGATCGCGCTGTTCGTCAACGGGCGATGGGTGCAGGACATTCGACTCTCGACGGCGGTGATGCAGGCATATCACACCATGCTAATGGTGGGGCGGTATCCCATCGCGCTGATCAGGATCGCCGTGCCGATGGAAGACGTGGATGTGAACGCGCATCCCACCAAAGCCGAAGTGCGCTTCCGAAAGTCGGATCAAATTTTTTCGGCGGTGGAGCGGGCGGTGCGGCGCACGCTCATCAATCGCGCGCCCGTGCCGCAGATCGAGCCGGCGCATTGGAGCAGTCAGCCGTCGGCGTTCAGCCCTCAGCCTATCTTTGCCAACGTGCCGCCCAAATTCGAGATCGAGTCGGCTCCATCAATGGCAGCCGATCCCCGATCCGAAATCCAAAATCTCCAATCCTCCATCCCCAATCAGCCCTCTCTCCCATCCTCCGCTGTTCCGCTTCTCCGAGTCATCGGGCAGATCGGCGCGGCGTATATTGTGGCCGAGGGGCCCGACGGGTTGTATCTCATCGATCAGCACGCCGCGCACGAGCGTGTGTTGTACGAAGCCTTCAGCCTTCAGCGCGCCGCCGCCGATGTCGTGTCGCAATCCCTGCTCGATCCGGTGGCGGTGGAAGTGCCGCCCGCCGCCGCCGATCTGCTCCACTCGCAGATCGAAACGCTCAACCGCATCGGCTTCAGCATCGAGCCGTTCGGCGGCAACACGTTTTTGGTGCGCTCACTGCCGAGTGTGCTGGGCAAAGTGGATCCGGCGCGGGCGGTGCGAGTGGTGGTGGAAGATTTCGAGGAGGATGAAACGGTGCTGGCCGCCGAAGTGGAAGCGCGATTGATCGCCCGGGTGTGCAAACGGGCGGCGGTGCGCGCCGGGCAAGCGCTCACGCCCGCCGAGCAGGTGGAATTGGTGCGGCGGCTCGAGGCGTGCCAATCGCCGCGCACCTGCCCGCATGGCCGGCCGACGATGATTCACTTGAGCGTGGAAGTGTTGGAGAAGCAGTTTGGCCGGAGGGGGTGAGGGGAGATCGGTTGAAAATGAAAAGCAACTACCGATTACACCGATTACACAGATTACACCGAATCAGTTGCCAATCGGTGTAATCGGTGCAATCCGTGGTTTCTATCGCAGGGATATCGCTTCAATTTCCATCCAGCGCTCTTCCGAATGCGCGATGAGTCCGAATCGAAATTCGCCCGCCTCCGACGCCACCGCAAACTGATTGTCGATCCAGATCACCAGCCCGAGCGGCGCGGCGGGCGGCGCGGGCGAGCGCAGGACTTCGGCGAAGTCCACGCGGAAGACGGCCTCCCCTTTTTTCCACGTCAACTCGTAATCGTGCCACTCGGTCATTCGCGCGTCGAGTAATCGCTCGCGGGCTTTGATCATGCGCCGAGCCAGTTTCATGATCGGGCGACCGAGCCCGGGCACGCGGGTGAGCAGCATGGCCGGGAGCGCCGCGGGCGCGACGAGCAGTGGCGGCCACCTTCCGGTGTTCAGCGAGGCCGCTTTCCATCCGCGGCCGGGCACGCCGTCGCGCAAGTATTGATCGTTGGGCGGCGAGGCGGCGAAGAACCACAGGGTGTTGGGCGCGGCGAGGATGCCGCCGCCGGAGAGGGTGAACGGATCGTTCCAAAATCCGAAGCCTGCCGTGCCGCCGAGTTGATCGGCTGGGTGCGAGAAGCGGGCGCGCACTGAAAAGCGGAGCGGAGGGCGGTGCGGAAAGTTCGAGCGGCGGAGTCCGCGATAGTCGTCCCACTGCGCGTCGGCGTAGGCGCGGGCAGTGGTGGGCGGGATGACGAATCGAGTGATCGCGCCGCACGCCTCGATCCTCCCGCCGCCGATCTTCGTCGTTCGTCCTTCGTCCATCGTCGTATAGTATAATCGCCGTCGGAGGCTTTGCATGGAGATCACTTGGTTTGGTCATTCGTGTTTCCGGTTGAGCGAGCGCGGCTTTGCCAGCATCGTCACCGATCCATACGATGACAGCATCGGCTACAGCGTTCCTCGCCTCAAAGCGGATATTGTGACGGCGAGCCACGCCGCGCCGGGCCACAGCAACATCGAAGGCGTGAAAGGGGCGCGGGCGATTACGACCCCGGGCGAGTTCGAGATCGGCGGTGTGTTCATCACCGGCATTTCCACTGCGCGCTTGGCCGAGAAAAAGAAGAAGGGCGAGGAAGCCAAAAAGAACACGCTCTTTCTGTTCGATTTCGACGGGTTGACGGTCGCCCATTTGGGCGATCTCGATCACGTGCCGACTCAATCGCAGATCGAAGATTTGGGCACGGTGACGGTGGCGCTGGTGCCGGTGGGCGGTGGCGGCGGACTCAACGCGGCGCAGGCGGCGGAAGTGATCAGCCTGATCGAGCCGTACATCGTCGTGCCCATGCACTACAAAACTTCGGACACAAAACTGAAGCTCGATCCGCTGAGCAAGTTTCTCAAGGAGATGGGCTTGGGCGCGGTGAAGGCCGAAGAGAGTCTCACGGTGAAGAAGGGCAGCCTGCCCGAAGAGACTCACGTGGTGGTGCTGGATTACAAGCAGGGGTGAGACGATGACCGCGAAACTTTTGATGAGTTGGGACATCAAGCCCGGCGAAGAGCAGGAGTATTTCGAGTTCATCGTGCGCGAGTTCGTGCCGGGCATTACCAAACTCGGCATTCAGCCCACCGAAGCCTGGTACACCGTGTACGGCAACTGCCCGCAGATTCTCACCGCCGGGGTGGCCGAGAACGCCGACTCGATCCGCAAGGCGCTGGCGAGCGAAGAATGGCAGGCTTTGCAGGAGAAGCTCGAAAGTTTTGTGGATCACTTGGAGAAGAAAGTAATCCGGGCCGGGGGCGGGTTTCAGTTGTAGCGCGTGTTTCATTCGGAAGAAACACAAACGGCGCACCCGTGTATCGGGTGTGCCGTTTTGTTTGGCCGAAAGTTTGCTGGCGCGCAAGCGCCGAATCGTTTGCAAGCGATCGTCAGCCTGCGCCAACGGCTTTGAGCACCCGCAGTGCTCTCAGCGTCACCCATTTGTTGGGCTGCTTCTTCGCTCCAAAGTCCACCCATGTCTTGCCCGCGTAGTCATAGTCCAGTGCCCACCGGCCATCCCCGTCTTGCTTTTCACGGATCAACGCCAATGCCCGCGACAGTCGAGCGTCTTTGTCATAGCCCAGCGCCGTCAAGGCTTCGACAACCTGAAGCAGATCCGTAACGTAGAAAACCGGGAACCCAAATTTCCACCAGTTGCCGCTCGGTTTACTGCTGAAGCCGGAGGGGTAGGCCGCCTCTGCCGGGTCCACACTGAACAGAAAATCGACTCCGTGTTGGATGGCGCGTTCGACGACGGGCGTGCGGCGGCCCTTCGGCCACTTCCCCAAAGCCAACATCACTTTGGCGCCTCCCCACGCGCACGGCAGTTTGTTGTTCGATCCGCAGGCAAAGGTGGGCCCGCACTTGCCCGCATAATAGCGCAGGCTGGCCTCGCGGTCTTTAGAGGAAGCCACGCCTTCGCCAGTCACACTCCGCGCCATCCAGTCGAAAGCCGTTTCGAGGCGCGGGTCATCACAGCCAAGTTCCAGCAGTGCCCACGCCAGATTGCCCTGCAAACAGTCTGCCGTGCCGGAGGGAGCGCCCGAGGCGGTGAACGGTCCGCCGTCGGTGAGCGCGTGATCCAAAAGATAAGCGCATGCTCGCGCGATACGTTTGTCCTCCTCGACAGAGGCTCCCAATTGGGCCAACAGGATGACAGCCCAAACGGTGGAACGATATTTTGGATTGTAGCCGGGGCCGGGCCTAACCCAATAACCCGCCTCATCCATCTCATCGAGGATGGTTGCGATGGGCCCCTTTTTGTGAGCGGCCTTGCGCGCCGCGCGCAGTTCCGAGTCGGCCTTCGGGCGCTCCATCAAATCGCGCAGCGCCAAGTAACGAACTTCGGGAGTCTTGGATTCCAACAACCATGACACAGAGTCGCCTTTGAGTTGTTTCTGCCAAGACATGACGATACCTCCGACAATGCGCCAAATAATCTCAAGGCGCGTTAGCCCCGTGCTGGCCTTGCAGAACCGCCATTCGCTCTACGCAATATATTTCCCCGCCAACAACTTCAGCCGCTCCTTCGCGTCCTGCGGAATGCGGGCGCGGTCGGTGATGAGCGCGTCTTTGAGGGCCGAGCCGCAAGCGCAGCTGCGCTCCGGTTTGAGAGTCGCGGCGAGGCCGCCGATGGCTTGTTGAGCAATCGTTGTGTTTTGGGTGAGGATGCGAATTACCATCTCCACCGTCACCGGCGCTTCGGACACATGCCACACGTCGTAATCGGTGACGTGTGCCATGCAGGCGTAACACATCTCGGCTTCGCGGGCCAGAAAGGCTTCGGGGCTGGCGGTCATGCCCACCAGACTCATGCCCCAACTGCGATACGTTTGGCTTTCGGCTTTGGTGCTGAAGCGCGGGCCTTCGATGGTGATGAACGCGCCGCCTTTGTGCGCGGCAGCCCCGGTGGCCTTCACCGCCTCGTACAACTGCGCCGAGAGGTCGGGGCAAAACGGATCGGCGACGCCCACGTGAACCACCAGCCCGTTCCCGAAAAAGGATCGTTCGCGGCGATTCGTGTTGTCGTAAATTTGATCGGGGATGACGATGTGGCCGGGCGCATAATCTTCGCGCAGGGATCCGCAGGCGCTCACCGACACGATGCGCTCCACGCCCAAAAGTTTGAGCGAGTAAATGTTGGCGCGGTAGTTCACTTCGGTGGGCGTGTATCGGTGCCCCTTGCCATGCCGGGCGAGAAACGCCACTCGCTGTCCGCCGAGTTCGCCGACGACGACCGGATCGCTGGGCGGGCCGAACGGTGTGCTGATGTGCTTCTCTTCGATGTGGCTCAGCCCGGCCATGTTGTAGAGGCCGGAGCCGCCGATGACGGCAAGGGGGATTTTGTCCATGGGGGTCTCCGAGGGGGGTCGGTAATCAGTGATCAGAAGTCAGTAATCAGTAATCGGTGATCGGTAATTGTGATCAGCGTTTATCCGATTCTTCAGCGTTTCCTTTGAGCCTGCCATCATCCGAATTCTAACTTAAACTGCGCTTGGCCCAGCGCGATCAAATCTCCGGCGCTGATCACGGTGGGCGCCGTCACCGGCACGCCATTGAGCAGTGTTCCGTTGCGCGAACCGAGATCCTCCAACCACCATTTGCCCGCGCGCAGAGAGATGAGCGCGTGCTCCAGCGAGGCCGTGTCGTCGGGCAGGGTGATGGCGTTGGTGGGCGCGCGGCCAATGGACGTGACCGGCAGAAGCGGGAACGACTCGCCGACCCCGGGCGAGGGCAGGCCGCTGGAAACGATCACCAATCGCCCACGCATCTTTTCCCGCTCCCGCGTTTGCGCGGCGACGCGGCGAAGGTCCTGCCACAACAAATAAGCAATGCCGCCGAGAAACGCATATAGAAGAATCGCTAACGCAACGCGAAGCAGAAAGAGCGCGAGCGAGGGAGACATCAGGGAAGGAAGAAGGAGGAAAGATGAAGGATGAAGTGATTGATTCATCCTTCTGCCTTCATCCTTCATCCTTTGGCTTCGGGGCCGGGTCGGCGCGCAAGGGCAGGGTGCCGCCGGTGTCGCCGGGGCCGGCCGCCTCCTCTTCGGCGTAGATGAGCGAGTTGTCGGCAATGGCGATCACATCGCCGGGACGCAACACGCACTCTTCGACGCGATGGTTGTTCACATACGTTCCGCTGGCCGAGCCGAGATCATAGAGCACCCAGCGCCCGTATCGCTGGCGCAGTTGGGCATGATGCCGCGACACTCGCGGATCGTCGAGAATGAGGGTGTTGTCGAGTTTGCGGCCCAGCATGATCACCGAACGCCCCAGCGGCACATGCCGTTCGCCATTGACGATGAGATAGGCTTTGGGCGATGAGTCGGGCAGGGTTTCCGCGCGGGCAATGGGCACGGGCCGAGTCTCGCGGCTGGAGGTAACCGAGGCGGCTTCCACCGCGATGCCGTTCGGCTCGATGGCCGGGTCGGCGTCGATGGTGATGATCGGTTGGCCGGGCAGTGAGAGTCCGAGTTCGCGGGCGAAGATCACCAGTTCGGCCCGCAGACCGTCGGTGAGATCGGGCGACGACTGCCGGAGGGCGGCGGCGTCATCGGGGTTGATGCGCACGTGATAGTAGAGGGGCGCGAGGCGCGCATCTTTGGGCCCGAGGTGAGCGTGATCCTCCATCGCCCGCGCCAGCCGCACGGCCACTTCGCGCGCCTGCAATCGCCCGGCCAGCAATCGCGTGAGCGTGCCCTCCACGAAATTTTCGATCTGCGCTTCGAGTCTCGACAGCCGATCACTCATGGCGCGGTGATTATACGGCGAAGCGAGGGGAGTTGCAACGAATGGTGAACGATGAGAGAATTCTCAAATCTCAAGCTCCAAACTCCAAATGAGCAATCAGCGATCAGCAATCAGCAATCAGCAATCGGGAAAACAAATACGACTCACCTCGCTTGCCTCATGCGCGGGTTGAGCGGCCAAACTCGACCCCCAAGTTTTGGGGCAAGTGCTTCAGCCGCTGAGCGATCTGTTTCAGCCCAAAGATTACCCGGCATTGCTCGTGGGATTGAACGAGCCGGATGACGCCGCCGTGTATCGCCTCAACGACTCGCAGGCCATCATTTCCACCGTCGATTTTTTTCCGCCGGTGGTGGATGAGCCTTACGAGTTCGGCGCGATTGCCGCGGCCAACGCCCTCTCGGATGTGTACGCGATGGGCGGCGATCCGTTGTTTGCCCTCAATCTCGTCGCCTGGCCCGACGACCTGCCGGCCGAGATTCTTTCCGAAGTTCTGCGCGGCGGCGCCGAAAAAGTGCGCGAGGCCGGAGCGGCCATTGCCGGAGGCCACACCGTGAGCGACAAAGAACCCAAATACGGGTTGGCCGTCACCGGCATCGTGCATCCGGCGCACATTTTCACCAAAGGCGGCGCGCGCCCCGGCGACGCGCTCATCCTCACCAAACCGCTCGGCGCCGGAACGATCACCACCGCCATCAAACAGGGACGCGCCGAGGAATCGGACGCGCGCTCCTGCATGGAAAGCATGAGGCGACTCAATCGGGGGGCCGCCGCCGTTGCCCGCCAACTCGGCTCCGCCGTTCACGCCGCCACCGACATCACCGGCTTCGGACTCGCCGGGCACGGCCACGAAATGGCTCACCTTTCCGGCTGTGGTCTGCGCTTCGATTTTGCCTCACTGCCGTGGCTGCCGGGAACCGAGAAATACGCCCGCGAGTGGATCTTCCCCGGCGGCGCGGAGCGCAATGAGCACTTCTATTCGCAGTGGGTTACGGCCCGCTCCACATTGGCCGATTGGGAACGAATGCTGTTGTTCGATCCGCAAACCAGCGGCGGATTGTTGCTGGCCGTGTCCCCCGAAAAGGCGGACGAATTTTTGGCGCAGTCGTCGGGCTGGAGAATTGGGCAGGCCGTGACTGCGCCGCCCGGCAGTATCGCCGTCGAATGATCGAACGGCGGTTGACGAGCCGAGCAGATGCGCTAAACTAAACGCAGAATGTCTCCCTCCCGGCCCCGCCGTGCCCGCGCTTCGCCCTCATCCCCAAAAGCCGACACGCCGCGCCCCGAGTCCGCCGCCGAAATCGATCTGCGTGCGCTGACCAGCGCGGCAGGCGACGTGATTCTGGTGGCAGATTACGATGGGCGTTTTGTCAGAGTCTCTGCGACCGACACAACTCTGCTGTACCGCCCCGCCGCCGAACTGATCGGACACACCGTCCACGAGGTGTTTCCTCAGCCGCAGGCCGATGCGTTCTTGGGGATCATCCGGCGCGCGCTCGAAATACGCCAGCCCGTAAACTACGAATACGATTTGCAAGTGGGCGGCGACGAGCATTGGTTTGCCGCGACCGCCATCCCCATGCTGGAAGATCAGGTGTTGTGGATAGCTCGCGACATCACCGAGCGGCGGCAGATGGAAAACATCTCCGAGGATCAGCGAGCCATCCTCGAACTCATCGCCTCCGGCTCGCCCTTTCAACAGATTCTGGAAACGCTGGCGCGAGCCGTCGAGACTCGCCTGCCCGGCGCCATGTGCTCCATCGCTATCCTCGACGCCGAGAGCCAGCGCCTGCGGCTCGCCCTCGCTCTCAGCCTGCCGGAAGAATTCGTCGGGGGGCTGGACGGATTGCCCATCGGCCCCCAAGCGGGATCGTGCGGCACGGCGGCCTTTCGCGGCGAGACGGTGATCGTTTCCGATATTAAGCATGATGAGTTGTGGGCAGACTATCGAGAGGCGGCATTGGCGCACGGCCTGCGCGCGTGCTGGTCGAAGCCGGCGTTCTCCTCTGCCGGCAAGGTGTTGGGGACGATCGCCTTCTACTTTCGCGAGCCGCGCTCCCCCGGCCCCTACGAACTTCGCCTCATCGACACCACCGCGCACCTCGCCAGCATCATCATCCAGCGCCACGAGGCCGAAGAAGCGGAGCGCGAACGCGTGAGCGCACTGCAACACACATATCTTTATCTTCGATTCCCAATCCGGTGGCCGCCTCCATTTCGGCGCGGCCATGTTATCCGATGGCCGCTCGCGGGAGCCGATCGCCTCTCCGCGCCCCAACGGTCTCACCTTCACTGTGGCCCGCGAGGGCAGAACCATCGTTGTGCCCGACATGCATCAGCATCCGCTCTTCGTCGGCGCCCCTCGCGAGTGGAGCGGGGGGATTATCGGCCTGCCATTAAAGATCGGGCAGAGGGTGGTGGGTGTGATGAACGTGGCCTTTCCGGCCCCGCGCACCGTCCCAGAATCCGAACTGCAAATGTTGACTCTGTTAGCCGATCAGGCGGCGATTGCCATTGAGAATGCGCGGCTGTTTCAGGCCAAGCGAGATGCCCACCGACAAGCCGAAGCCCTGCGGGAAGTCGCCACCGCGCTCAACACCGGGCTCGGCCGCCACCCTCTCCGAAATGGTCGTGCCGCTCAAAAGCGGGGAGCGCGTGATTGGGGCGCTGAATCTGGAAAGCCAAGAGGCGGATGCCTTCGACGCGCGCACGCGGCGCATGTTGGTGGCTTTTGCCGAACGCGCCAGTTTGGCATTGGAGAACGGGCAATTGCTATCGCGGCTCGATTCGGCCCGCCGCGCCGCCGAAGACGCCAGCCAACTCAAGAGCGAATTCTTGGCCAACACGTCTCACGAACTCCGCACCCCCTCACCGGAATCATCGGCTCGCTCAGCATGGTGCTCGATGGCATGTGCGACCAACCGGAAGAAGAACGCGAGTTTATACAGATCGCTTACACCGCTTCCGAGCATTTGCTGAGTATTATCAATAATGTGCTCGACATTGCTAAAATCGAAGCCGGCCGGATGGAAATCGAAGCGAAGGCCGTCGATTTGGCGATCCTGTTCAGCGAACTCCGATTGTTGGCGCGGATGCAAGCCGATGAGAAGAATCTCTACCTTCGCATGGATCCACCTGCCGACAGCAATTTGCGAGTGTGGGCCGACTCCGATAAACTGCGGCAGATACTCATCAACTTGATCGGCAATGCGATCAAGTTTACGGAGACGGGTGGCGTCACCGTGGAGGCCAGCGCCGAGGGAGGCTGGGTGGGAATTGAGGTGCGCGATACGGGAGTCGGTATCCCGCTCGACAAGCAAGGCAAACTGTTCCAGCCTTTCGTGCAGGCCGATGGAAGCATGACTCGCAAATACGGCGGCACGGGACTCGGACTCGCCATCGCCCGCGATCTTGTCCAGAAATTCGGCGGCGAGTTGTGGGTGGACAGCGAACCGGGCAAAGGGAGCGTCTTTCACTTCACGACCATGCTCGGCTTGCCCGCCGGCGAGCCCTCATCGGCGGCCAGCGCGCTTGCGACGCCGGGCATCGGCCGCCGAGTGCTGCTCGTCGAAGACAATGCCATCAACCAGCGCGTGATCACACGCATGTTGGAGAAGCGGGGTTACGAGGTGATGGTGGTGAACAACGGGCAGGCCGCCGTTACCGTCACTGGTGAATTGCGCTTCGACGTGGTGTTGATGGATGTGCAAATGCCGGAGGTCGATGGCTTGAACGCCACCATCGTCATTCGCGCCCGCGAGCGCGAGGAAGGTGGCCACGTGCCCATCATTGCCCTCACCGCCTATGCTATGCAGTCTGACCGCGAGCGGTGTTTGGAAGCGGGCATGGACGACTTCGTGCCCAAACCGGTCAAGGCCGACGATCTGCAGCATGCCATCGAGCGCTTGGCGCGTCTCTATTCTCCCTCTCAATGATCCCCTGGTTCAACCGCATGGCAATTCAACTGAAGAATCAAAAAGAGATCGCCGCTCTGCGCGAAGCCGGGCGGTTGGTGGCGCAAGCCTTCGCCCAACTCGAAGCCGCCATTCGCCCCGGCGTGAAGCTGCGCGACCTCGATTCGCTGACCGCCGATTTTCTCCTCCGCCGCGGCGCAAAGCCTCTCTACCAAGGCTATCGTGGGCGGCCGCCCACCCGGCCTCCGTTTCCGGGCGTGATCTGCGCCTCGATCAACGACGAAGTGTGTCACGGCCTGCCCAATGGCCGTGCCCTCCGTGACGGCGACATCGTGGGCATCGACATCGGCCTCAGCCTCAACGGCTATTGCGGTGATGCGTGCGTGACATATCGCGTTGGCCGGATCAAACCCGAAGCGCAAAAGTTGCTCGACGTGACTCAAGAATGTTTGCGGCGCGGAATCGAAGCGGCACAGCCGGGCCGCCGCCTCACCGACATCGGCGCGGCGATTCAAGATTACGCCGAGAGCATGGGCTTCAGTGTGGTGCGCGAGTGGGGCGGGCACGGGTTGGGGCGAAGCCTGCACGAAGACCCTTCGGTGCCGCACATTGGCCCCGCCGGGAAGGGCCCCAAACTTCGGCCCGGCATGGTCTTCACCATCGAGCCGATGATCAACGCCGGGCAGGCCGAATGGAAACTGCTCGATGACGGCTGGACGGTGGTGACGACTGACGGCAAACTCTCAGCGCAGTTCGAGCACACCATCGCCATCACCGATCACGGGCCGGAGATTCTTTCCCTGCCATGACTCGCTTTTTCCCGGTCGGCGATTCCGCGCTGGTCGTCGAGTTCGGCGACGAGATCGATCCGGCGATCAATCGCCGCGTGCACGCGCTGACGCGGCTGTTGTCGCTCGATCCGCTCGACGGCGTGGCGGAATGCGCGCCAACCTATCGCTCACTGCTCGTTCGATACGATCCGCTGGCGCTCGACTATCGCGCCGTCGCCGAATGGGCGCAGAGCAAACTCTCTCGCGCCGAGTCGCTTCGACCCGAAGGGGTGCGGCGCATCGAAGTGCCCACCGTGTACGGCGGCGAGCGCGGCCCCGATCTCGAATTCGTCGCCCAACACAACGGCCTCTCGCCGCAAGAGGTCATTCGCATTCACAGCGGCGCAGAGTACACGGTGTATATGATGGGCTTCACGCCCGGTTACCCCTACATGGGCAAACTCGATCCGGCCATTGCCGCGCCGCGCCTCGAAACGCCGCGCACGCGAGTGCCCGCCGGGTCGGTGGGCATTGCCGGACTGCAAACTGGAATCTACCCCATCGACTCGCCGGGCGGTTGGCGCATCATCGGCTTCACGCCGCTCGCGTTGTTCGATCCGAATCGCGAGCCGCCGTTTCTATTTGCGCCGGGCGATGCGGTGCGGTTTGTGCCACCATAGGGTAGGGGCAGCCCTTGCGGCTGTCCACAGGGCAACCGCGAGGGTTGCCCCTACGGAAGACGATGTTGACGATCATTGATCCCGGCCCGTTGACGACGATCCAAGATTTGGGCCGATTCGGGTTTGCGCGGTTCGGGGTGCCGGTCTCGGGCGCGATGGACATGTTTGCTCTGCGCGCCGCCAACCTGCTGGTGGGCAACGAGGCGAACGCGGCCGGACTCGAAGTGGGCATTGGCGATTTGATGCTGGAAGCGACCGATGATTGCGTGTTGGCCGCCGCCGGAGCCGGTTACGACCTTTTTGTGAACGGGCGACTCATGCCGTTGTGGATGTCGATCCTCTGCCGCAGGGGATCGGTGATCGAAATGCGAAAGAGCCCCGGCGGGTGTTGGGGATATGTGGCGGTGGCGGGCGGGATCGTTTGCGAGCCGGTGCTGGGCTCGCGGGCAACGTTCGTGCGCGGGGCGCTGGGCGGGTTGAATGGCGGGCCACTGCGCGGCGGCGACACCCTTCCGGTCGGCGCTCCTTCGCAATCGCCGTGGCAACTGGCGGGGCGCGAAATTCCCGAAATGATTCTGCCGAAGTATGGCGAGGCAATAACGGTCGACGTGATCATCGGGCCGCAGGCCGAGCGATTCGCCGATGAGGGCTTGCGCGTTTTTTTGTCGAGCGAGTATGCGGTGAGCGCGACATCGGATCGAATGGGATACCGATTGCAAGGCGCGACGATTGCTCATCGGAGCGGCGCGGATATTGTGTCGGACGGGATGGTGAGGGGGAGCGCGCAGGTTCCGGCGAGCGGCGAGCCGATGGTGATGATGGCCGACGGCCCGACGACCGGCGGCTATCCGAAGATCGCGACGGTGGTGAGCGCGGATTTTCCCGCGCTGGCGCAGTGCGCGCCGGGCGCGGGCCGCGTGGGCTTTCGGGCGACGACGGTGGAGGCGGCGCAGGCGCGATACCGGGCGATGATGAATGGGCTGAGAGTGATCGAGCCGGATGATGATTGATCTCAATTGCGACATGGGCGAAAGTTTTGGCCGGTATGTGTTGGGCAGTGATGAGGCGATTATGCCGCACATCACATCGGCCAACATTGCTTGCGGGTTTCACGCGGGCGATCCGATGGTGATGACGCAGACGGTGGCGCTGGCGGCGCGGCGCGGGGTGAGCGTGGGCGCGCATCCGGGCTATCCCGATTTGCAGGGCTTCGGGCGGCGAGAGATGTCGCTTGCGCCCGACGAAGTGGAAGCGATGGTGCTGTATCAAATCGGCGCGTTGGCCGGGCTCGCCCGCGCCGCCGGAGCCGAAGTGGCGCACGTCAAACCGCACGGCGCGCTCTACAATCAGGCCGCGACAGATCGCGCGCTGGCAAATGCAATTGCGCGGGCAGTGGCGCGGTTAAGCAAAAATATGATTCTCGTCGGGCTGGCCGGATCGGCGTTGATCGAAGCGGGGATCGAGGCCGGGTTGCACACGGCCAACGAGGGCTTTCCGGATCGGGCATACAACCCGGATGGCACGCTGAGATCGCGCAAACTGCCGGGCGCAGTGCTGGCTTCGCCGGAAGAGGCTTCGGCGAACGCGGTGAAGTTGGCGAAGGAAGGCATCGCATTCGGCGTGCGGCGAGTGAATGTGGACACATTGTGCATTCACGGCGACAACGCCAACGCCGCCGAGATTGTTCGCGCCGTGCGCGCTACGCTTGCGGCGAACGGTGTGGATGTGAAACCGATGCCAATGTTTCTTTGATTCGCGCACAGATGATCACAAATGAATACCCGGACACTTACTTTTTACCGCCGAGACACGGAGAGCGCAAAGAGCGCAGAGAAATCCCATGAAAAAATCTCAGCGTGCTCTGCGACTCTGCGGTGAAAACTCTCCGGCTCGCAAATGACTTTATCGGAAGACATTCAGCGTGAATTGGATCGGGCGCAGCGCGCGCTGGCCGAAGGCAACGACGGCATGGCGCGGGTGTGCGCGCGGCGCGCGGTGGGCGCGGCCATTCGGGAGTGGGCGGCACAGGGATCGCGCCCACCGGAATGGGCGAACGCGCGAAACGCCGTCACTCAACTTCGCGCGCTCGCCGCCGCCGACTCGTTTCCGCGAAGCGTGCGCGATTCCGCCGCGCGCCTCTCCACCACCGTTGACCGCGATCACAAACTCCCCTTCACCCAAAGCCCGCTCGACGACGCCGCGCTGATCATCCGCCACTTTCTCCGCTGACGCTCGAAAATCTTTACCCAATTTTCATCCCCAATCCCTCAAGAAAATCATACAATGGCCTCGTGGACAGCCCACTATTTGTAACGCCGCCCGTGCCCTCGCGGGATTCGACTGATGCATCGCATAACCGATTGACCTCCTCTGCCGGATCGGATTTTTCGACACTGCTCGATCAGCAACTGGCCGCCACTCAACTTTCGCCGTTCACCCCCGCGACTCCGACTCCGGCTCCCCCGCTCGGCTTTCTCTCCGGCCTCTCGCAGGGAAACTTTTTTGCGCCGCTCGAGCAATTGCTGGCGATGCGGCTCATGCAGTTGATCGGGCAAATGATGATGGGGATGGAGCAGGCCAACGCCGGTGTGCCGCGCGGACTGCCCGTGCAGGGCCCGATCTCGCAAGAATATCACGACGGCCATCGAGCGCTCGACATTGCCATTCCGGTGGGCACACCGATCCGGGCCACGATGAGCGGGCGAGTGACGCACGCCGGATGGAACACCGAGGGCTACGGCAATTTGGTGATCGTCGAGAACGGACCGCACAAAACGTATTATGCCCACCTCGACAGCATCCCGGTGAAGGTTGGGCAGTTCGTGACGGCGGGCAGTCTTGTGGGATTGTCGGGCAACACCGGCAACTCAACCGGCCCGCACCTGCATTACGAAGTGCGGCTCAACGGCCAGCGTGTGGCGCCGGGCGCGCAAATGTAGGGGCGGTTCGCGAACCGCCCCTACAAACATACCCTCAACGCGTTCGCCAGCGCATCGGCATCCTCGCCGGTGTTGTATCCCTGAAACGACACGCGGATCAAATTCAACTCATTCCATTTGAAGACGGGCGCTTCGATGCGGAACTCGTCGTACAGCCGCGCCTTCAGAGAGGCGGCGTTCACTGAGTCCGGCAAGCGGACTGCGACGAGTTGGGTGAACCACTCTTCCGAATCGGGGCAAATGGGCTCGAGGCCGGTGAGAGCATTGATGCGGCGGCGAGTTTCGCTGGCGAGTCGGCGGCACTCGCGCCGCACCGAATCCCAATGGTGTTCGCGTTGAAATTCGATGGCGGCGGGCGTGGCGAGAAAGGCGGCGACATCGCGCGTGCCCTGCCATTGATGAAAGCGAATGAACTGCGTTTCGCCCGTGCCGGGCGCGGGCGCAAAAGTTTCATTGCCCCAGCCCCAACTCACCACCAACGGCTCCAGCCACGATTGAACTTCTCGCCGCGCATACAAAAAGGCTGAACCTTTGGGCGCGCACAACCATTTGTGTGCGGCGGCCGCATACACATCGCAACCCAACTCGCGCAGGTTGAGCGGGATTTGCCCCGGTGCGTGCGCGCCGTCAATGATGGTGAGGATTCCGGCGGCGCGGGCGCGGCGGCAAATTTCGGCAATGGGGAAGGTGAGGGCAGTGGGGCTGGTGATGTGGCTGATGAAGATGGCGCGGGTGCGCGGGGTGACGCCGCCCCAAAAGCGATCGGCAACTGCGGCGTGAGTGGTAACGGGCAGGGGAATGGGTCGGCGGATGTATCGCGCTCCGCCCTTTTTACAGATCAGAGCCCACGTGCGATCCATCGCGCCGTATTCGTGATCGGTGGCGAGAATCTCATCGCCGGGATTCAGATCGAGACTGCGGGCAACCATGTTGAGCGCGGTGGTGGGGTTGGGAAAGCACACGAGGTCTTCGGCCTCCACGCCGACGTGCGCGGCGAGTTTGGAACGGGCCTCGGCCAGCCGTTCGGCGATGCGGCGGTCGAGAAACTCAACCGGCTGTCGTTCGAGCTCGCGTTGCCAGCGTTGATACTCGTCGAAGACGGGCTTGGGGCAAGCGCCGAAGGATCCGTGATTGAGATAGATGATGTTGGAGTCGAGGAGGAAAAGGGATTTGAGGAAAGGGGTGGTCACAGAGTGATGCCGGACTTCAAGCCTGAAACCGATACCCAAACCCGCGGTCGTTGTGAATGTAGCGCGGGCGCTCAGGGTCCGTCTCAATCTTCCGGCGCAAGTGCCACACGTACCGGCGCACGTGGCCGATCTCGTCCGCGTATTGCGGCCCCCACACCTCGCGCACCAGTTCTTCCGGCGACACGACCTCACCCATGCGGCGCATGAGCGCCGTCAGCAATTTGAATTCCGTCGGCGTCAGGGCGATCAATTCGCCGTTGCGAGTCACCCGCTTGGTCGTCAAATCAGCTTCCAGATCGCCGCCGCGCAGGCGCATTTCGCCGGCGTCGGCTTTTCCCGCCCGGGCCAGCACCGCCCGAATGCGCGCCAGCAGTTGCGCGAAGGAAAAGGGCTTGGTCACGTAGTCGTCCGCGCCGAGCGAGAAGCCGCGTAGCACGTCTGGCTCGTCCCCGCGTGCGGTCAGCATGATCACCGGCACGTCGCTCACATCGCGGATGCGGGTCAGCGTCTCCCACCCGTCCTTGTTCGGCATCGTCACGTCGAGAACGATCAGATCGGGCGGACGCTCGAAGAGCGCGCGCAGTCCGCCTCGGCCATCACCGGCCACGCGCGTGCTACAACCCTGACTGCTCAGATAATCGCCCAGCAGTTGAGTGAGGTTGTGATCGTCGTCGATGAGAAGAAGGTCAGCCATCGCTAGTCTCGTCCGGGCTTTCGGCAACCGGCACCGACACGATGAACGTCGCGCCCGGCGCGCCGTTCCCGTGAGCCGGCGAATGCAGGCGGAGGGCGCCGTTCTGCGCCTCGGCCAGCTTGCGCGCAATATGCAACCCCAACCCCCAGCCGGGAGGCGCGTTTTCGCCGCGATGCCCGCGATAGAACTGCTCGAAGATGTGCTCCTGCATCTCCGCCGGAATGCCGGGGCCGTGATCGGTCACACGCAGTTCGATGCAATGGCCGGTGACAGAGGCGGCAATGTGAATCGGCTGATCGGGCGGCGAATATTTGTCCGCGTTCCGAAGCAGGTTGCGAAATATCTCTTCGAGATAGGTTTCATCGGCCCACAATGGCGGCAGGTTGCGCGGCACGTCCCAATGTATGGAGCGGCGGTTGTCGGGCATGACAATCTCGACGGCGTGTTGCAGGAGAGGCATCGCCGCCACCGGGCCGAAGGTCAAGATAAGTTTTCCGGCTTCCATCCTCGATAGGTCGAGGATGGTTTGCACGAAACGGGTGAGGCGGTCGCTCTCATGCATCATCACTTCCAGTGTGCGGCGGGCGGCGGGCGGGAGCGAATCGGTTTGTTGCAGGGCCAACTCCAAGCCGCCATTGAGAGCCGTGAGGGGCGCCCGTAGCTCGTGGCTGACCAGCGCCACAAAATCCGACTTCATCTGATCCAGTTGTTGTAATTCAAAGTTGGCTCGCGCCAATTCACCGTTGCGTTGTTCGAGCACGGCGGTGCGTTCAGCCACTCGCGACTCCAGTTCGTGGTTGAGCCGCTCCAGTTCCACGCGCGCGCTCCATTGGATGGCGAGGAGCCGCCGAATATAGGTGAGCGCCCCAAACACCGCCGCAGGGCCGAGGACGCCGAAGAAGAAGACCTCGCCGGTCAGGTGAATGTCGGTGAGCGACTGCCCTTTGACAATGACGTGTTCCCAACCTTCATATAGCGCAACGATCGCGAAAAGCATCAGCGGCAGTGTCCACTGGATTACCCGAACAACACTTTGCGGATCGCTCCGCAGGGCAGGATGAACATCATTGGTCGCCGTGATACTTGTCATGTCTTGTTCTCCCAAAAACTATTATAGCAACCTTTATTCAGACTTCGTGTCGGGGAGGACGTAATTGTGACACTCTGGCACACAAAAGTGACGCGAGATAGTTATAGGATAGGCGAAAGGGTTCTTACCCCACACTCATCTTTTTGGCAGAGGAGAAAGAAGTTATGAAACACAAATCCCAACTAATCTGGTTAACGGCCCTGACAGTGTGCGCTATTTTGATTATCGCGGCGTGTGGTCAGGCTACTCCCACAGCCGCGCCCACCGAGGCGGTCAGCCCGACCAATCCCCCGGCCGCCACCCCACCGCCAACCGAACCTCCGCCTGCGCCTGCGTTGGTCGGCGATTCTCTGCGCGGCGGCAAACTATACGACAACTTTTTTGAAGAACTCGCAGTAGAGGTACCGGCGCAGATGAATCCGCAATGGGTGGCGGCCAATGCCGAGGACACCACGATCGAAAAATCCTATCGTTGTGTGAAATGCCATGGCTGGGATTTCAATGGCAACAAACCTTTTGTCGGTGTAATGGCTGATGTTGGTAAAGATCCCAACGCCATTCTGGACATCCTCAAAGGCTCAACCAATAAAGACCATGATTACTCGGCCTTGATGGATGAGCAAGCCCTGACCGATCTCGCCCTGTTTATCAGCAATGAGCTAATTGACACCAGCGCCATTGTCGTAGACGGCCAGCCGATCAACGGCGACGCGGCCAACGGCAAAACGCTGTTCGGCGACAACTGCACCGATTGCCATGGCCCCGAAGGGTTGGCCATCAGTTTTCATCCCGACAACGCTCCGGAGTACCCGGCCACTATTGCCAACGAGGACGCGTTGGAGTTGCTGGGCAAGTTGCGCTTTGGCCAACCCAACGTGCCCGACATGCCTTCCGGCATTGATAATGGCTGGACGGATCAAGAATACGCTGACGTAATTGCCTATGTCGCTACCCTGCCGATGGCCAGCCCAGTGACCGAAGGCGGACGCATCTACGACGAATGGTTCGCGGCCTTTGGCGTGGAAGCCCCCGAAGGTGATCAACCTCTCTGGAAGACCCAAACCACCAACACCCGCACCGGCGCGGTCACTTGGCGTTGCAAAGAATGTCACGGCTGGGATTACAAAGGCGTGGACGGACGCTACGGCTCCGGCTCGCACCAGACCGGCTTCCCTGGCATTCTCAATGCCGCCACCATGTCCCTTGCCGACCTAACCGCCTGGCTGGATGGCACCAAGAACGCCGACCACAACTTCTCTTCCCATATGACTGCTGACGACTTTGCCCGCCTCGCGGCTTTCATCCAGAAGGATGTGGTGGACAAGAGCGCCTTCATCAATGATGACAAGACCATCGTTGGCGGAGACGCCGCTCATGGCAAACAACTATTTGACAGCGTTTGCAAAGTCTGCCATGGCGAAGATGGCAAGACCCTCAACTTTGGCGACGACCAGGAACCCGAATACTTCGGCACCGTTGCCGCCGACAATCCCTGGGAGTTCTTCAACAAGGCGACCGTCGGCGTCCCCGGCGAAGCCATGCCTGCCGGTTGGAATCTTGGCTGGACGCTGCAAGACATCATTGACTTGATGACCTACGCCCAGACCCTGCCCACCAAATAAAAGGTGAATACAGAAGGCTGAAGGATGAGAACTCCACATCCTTCAGCCTTCATCCCGTCATATCTATGAAACTTATCTCTCTCGGCTTCACTCGCATTTTTCAATACATCACCATCGCCATGCTGGCGGTGGTGATGTATCTTGCCGTCACTCTGTGGTCAAACGCGCATCCGGTTCACGCCCTGCCCGAATACGCCGCCCGCACCGGCGAAGCCTGCGCCACCTGCCACGTCAGCCCCGGTGGCGGCGGCCCGCGCACCCTGCGCGGTTTGTTGTGGGCCGCGCGCGGCCAGCCTGATCAAGTGCCCACCCTGCCGGGCGTGCTCGTCGCCCCCGGCGTCGCCGACGGCGCGGAACTCTACGACATTGCCTGCGCCGCTTGTCACGGCCAAAAGGGCGAGGGCATCTTCGGCGTGGAACTGCGCAGCACGGCGCTGAAAGAGGGAAAAATCCGCTCCGCGATTCTGCGCGGGAAGACGCGCAGTGGGATGCCTGCGTTCGAAGGCCAGCTCACCGATGAGCAACTCGAAGCGCTGGTGACGTTCGTGACCGGGCTGGCCGACGGCGAAATTCAGCCGCCGCCCGACACCTATCTCCTGCCGCCGGCCCAACTGATGCGCGTGCCCCATCAAACTTTTCCGACGCGAGGAGGCAACTGAAATGACTTGCCCTCCTTCGACCGCGTCTCGGATAGGCCTTACTCGCCGCCAATTCCTCAAACTGGCGGCCACCACCATCGGCAGCATGGCGGTGATGGGCGGCTGGCAGAGTCTGCTGATCGCCCAATCGGTGCAAGCCGCCGCCGGCACTCTCGTCACCTCTGCCGAAGACGTGATTGTGCCGGGCGTGTGTTCGCTCTGCCCCAGCGGGTGCGGCCTCCTCGCTCGCGTCGCCGACGGCCACGTGGTCAAGCTCGAAGGCAACCCCATGCACCCGATCAACCTCGGCGCGCTGTGCCCCAAAGGGCAGGCCGCCCCGGAATTGCTCTACAACCCAGATCGGCTCACCGGCCCGATGAAACAGACCGGCTCAGGTCAATGGGAGTCAATCACGTGGGATGAGGCCGTTCAACTTGTGGCGCAAAAACTGAATGGCCTGCGCGCCGCCGGCCACCCCGAGCGCGCCGCCTTTCTCTACGGTGAAACGCGCGGACAGATGCGCCCCCTCATCGAACGTTTCATGCAAGCCGTCGGCTCGCCCAACGTCGTCTCGCACGACAGCCTCAACGTCGAAGCGGCGCGGCTGGCGATGTACCTCACGCAGGGCATTTACGATCTTCCGGCCTACGATCTTGAAAACAGCAACTACATTCTCTCTTTCGGCGCGAGCCTGCTGGAAGCCGGACGCACGCCCCAGCGCATGGTCGCCGGTTATTCGTACCTGCGCCGGGGCCGCGCCGACCGCGGCAAAGTGGTGGTGATTGATCCGCGGCAGGGCGTCACCGGCGCGAAGGCCGACGAGTGGATTCCCATCATTCCCGGCACGGACGCCGCCCTCGCCCTCGGCATGGCCAACGTCATCATTCGCGCCGGGCTGGTCGATTCCGATTTCATCCAGAACTACAGCTTCGGCTTCGAGGATTTCAAAGACAGCGACGGCAAATCACACAAAGGCTTCAAGTCGTTTGTGTTGGAAAACTACGACCCGGCCAAAGTCGAACAGATTACCGGCGTGCCGGCCACCACCATCTCGCGGCTGGCGGGCGAGTTCGCCGGAAACAAACCGGCCGTCGCCATCCTGCCCGGCAAAGGCGGGTTGCTCAATGGCAGCCTCGGCGGTGTGTATGCCGCCATGGCCGTTCATATGCTCAATGCGCTGGTGGGCAGTATCGAGAAGCCCGGCGGGGTGATGACGCAACGCTACTTCGCTCCGGAAGAATGGCCGGCCCTCCCGGCTGACTCGATTGCCGAGAAAGGCCGCGCGGCTGAACGAGTGGATGGCGCGGGCACGTTGTTCCCGCTCGCTCGCCATGCGTATCAAGCCGTGGCCGACCGGGTGCTGGTCGAAGATCCCCTTCAGGGGGCCGGTTACCCGGTGGAGGCGTTGTTCCTCTACGACGCCAACCCCGTGTACGAAACCCCCGGCGGCGGGCGCTTTGTTGAAGCCTTCGACAAGATTCCGTTCATCGTCTCATTTTCGTCGTTCATGGACGAGTCGGCGCAATATGCCGACCTCATCCTCCCGGAGCCAACCTTCCTCGAACGCTGGCAGGATGACGCCGTTGAAGGCCTGGGCTATCCCGGCGTGGGCTTGCGGCAACCGGCCATCCCGCCGCGCCATGACACGCTCAACACCGGCGACTTCCTTCTGCGCGTCGCCCAAGCCATGGGCGGGCCAATCGCTTCGGCATTCCCGTGGAATTCTTTCGAGGAGTTACTGCAATTCCGTTTGAAGAATGTCGGAACGGATTGGGCCACGCTAAAAGAACTCGGCGTGTGGATTGCGCCCGGCTATCACTTTGCCCGGCGCGGGAGCGAGAAGTGGGTCAACGAAGTGGTGGGGCGTGACCGGCTCAACGCGCCGCGCGACGGCTATTTTGATTTCTATAGCCGCGAACTCTATTTCGCCCTTTCCGAACTGAGCAAGGAGGAACTGGCGAGGCTGGGCATTTCGCAATCAGGCGATGCGGTGAGCTTGCCCCATTACGAACCGACACCCTACGCGGGCGACCCGGCTGAGTATCCTTTCGTGCTGAACGTGATCACCTTGATGAGCCTTGGCCCGGTGGGAGCGGCGGCCAATATGCCGACCTTGCAGGAAATCAGCGGCATGACGGTGGGCGAGACGTGGGACTCGTGGCTGGAAATGAATCCAGAGGCCGCGCACGAACTCGGCCTGCGCGACAAAGATGAAGTGTGGGTGGAGAGTCCCTTCGGCAGAGCGAAGACGAAGGTGCGATTGGTGAAGGCCCTGCGCCCCGACGTGATGAACCTGCCGCACAATCAGGGGCACACCGCCATTGGCCGCTGGGCCAAAGATCGCGGCGTGAATGGCTTGGCCCTTCTCAACCCGGCCAGCGAACCGGCGAGCGGGTTAGCCGCCTTCACCAATACCAGAGTGAAAGTGTATCGAGCGTGAAAACTTCAAACTCCAAATTTCAAACCCCAAACCCGCATTTGAGTTTTGAAGTTTGAAGTTTGAAATTTGAAGTTTGGAGTTGCCTCATGCATTGGTCAATGGTGATTGATTTAGATAAGTGTGTGGCCTGCCAGGGGTGTAGTATCGCCTGCCGGTTTGAGAACAACACGCCGGTGGTCAGCCCGGTTGAAGCTTTGAAAGGCCGCGCCATTCGCTGGAACGACGTTTTTCCCATGCCGGTGAATCCCACCGAGGAAACCGGCGAGTACCCCAACGTGACGACGCGCTATCTGACTCGCCCCTGCATGCACTGCGACAACCCACCCTGCGTCAAAGTCTGCCCGGTGCAAGCCACGTTCAAAAACGACGAGGGCATCGTCGAGCAGAATTATGCGCGTTGCATTGGGTGCCGCTTCTGCACGGTGGCCTGCCCTTACGGTGTGCGCTACTTCAACTGGTATGAGCCGGAATATGAAGGCTCGTTGGCCGAGCACTTGAATCCGGATCGGATTGAGGGCGACGGCGTGCTAGCAGGCCCGGCGGTGCGGCCCAAAGGCGTGGTCGAGAAGTGCACCTTCTGCCTCCACCGTCTGCAAAAGGCGCGCGCCCGCGCTGAGGCCGAGGGCCGCGCCTTCCGCCCTGATGAATACGTTCCGGCCTGCGTGCAAACCTGCACCGGCAAGGCGCGTTTCTTCGGCGACCTCGACGACCCGAACAGCACCGTGTCCCTGTTGGCGAAAAGCCCGCGCGCTTTCCGTCTGCTGGAAGACGTGGGCACGCATCCTAAAGTAATCTATCTGCGTGAGGGCTAAGCGATGCTCAAAGTGGATGCACACGACAAAACGAAACTAATCGACCCGCTCTTCGCCGCGCCCGGCCTGCGTTTCTGGTTGATGCTGATGGGGCTGGTGGTGGTCATTGGCTGGGGCGTGTATATGTATATCCGGCAAGTGGCCCTCGGCCTCGGCGAGACCGGCATGAACCGCCCCACCTATTGGGGCGTCTACATGGTCAACTTCATTTTCTTCATCGGTATCAGCCACGCCGGGACGCTCATCTCCGCCATCCTGCGCGTCACCGGCGCGGAGTGGCGGCGGCCCATCACGCGCGTGGCCGAGGCCATCACCGCCTTTGCCCTCATCGTCGGCACGCTGCAAATCATTATCGACATGGGCCGCCCCGACCGATTGCTCTTCGTCATTTTGCATGGCCGCCTGCAATCGCCCATCCTGTGGGACGTGGTCTCGGTGACGGCGTATTTTCTCGGCTCGGTCACTTACCTGTATCTGCCTCTCATCCCCGACGCGGCTCTCCTGCGCGACAATTGCCCGGAGACCGCGCCCGCGTGGCAACGCCAACTGTATACCCTGCTCGCCATTGGCTGGCGCGGCAGTCGCGCGCAATGGGCGCGGCTGGAGAAGGCGATTGCCGTGATGGCCGTGTTCATCATCCCGGTGGCGGTGTCGGTGCACACCATCATTTCGTGGATTCTGGCGACGACCGTGCAGCCCGGTTGGCATTCGTCCATCTTCGGCCCCTATTTTGTGGTCGGCGCGATTTTCTCCGGCATCGGCGCGTTGTTCATCGCCATGAGCGCCGTGCGGAAAGTGTTGGGGTTGGAGCAATACATCGCCGAGCGGCAGTACCGAAATCTCGGTTTGTTGTTCGTGACCATGAATGCGATTTGGGCCTATTTCACTTACGCCGAACACCTCAGCATTGCGGCGGGCCAGCAGACCGAAGAGTTCCCCGTGCTGGCCGCGAAACTGTGGGGCGAGTTTTCTTTCGGCTTTTGGGCGATGGTGGCTTTGATGGCGGTGGCGTTCTGGGTGCTGGTGGTTCCGAAATTGGTGCCGGCCGCCGCCGAACGGATCGTGGTGTTCCGTCCGCGCTATGCCCTGGCCTCGGCCATCGCGGCGGCGCTCACATTGGTGGCGCTGGTCGCGCCACAGACCCTGCCCGTTCGCGCCTCCCTCACCGAGCCCACGGCGCGCACGCTCGGCTGGGTACTGTTGATGGTTTTCCTCGTGGGCGTCGGACTCGGAGTGAGTTCGTGGTTGAAGGCGCGGCTGGTGACGGCGTCGGTGATTTCGGCGGCGTGCGTGGTGGTGGGGATGTGGCTGGAGCGGTGGAACATCATCGTGCCCACCATGACTCACGCGCGCCTCATCCCCATTGCTCTTTACCGCCCCACGCTCACCGAACTCTCGCTCACCGCCGCGTCGCTGGCGTTGTTTGGATTGATGTTCCTCGTGTTCTTCAAACTGTTCCCGGCCGTTTCCATTTGGGAAGTGGCCGAGGGGCGCGTGGTTGAAGAAGCCCAATCGAAAGTTGTCATCCCCGCGCCCGAGCCGAGCGAGACTCGGCGGCTGAAGCGGTGGGGATTGAAATAGAGGAGCCTTCTATGTCTACTCAATACTATCTCATCGGCCTCGCGGCCATTGCAGTTCTGCTGGCGCTCATCCCGGCGGTCAAAATCGTCTGGCAGTATCAGCGCGGCGTAGTGTTTCGCTTTGGTAAGTTAGTCGGCGAGCGCGGGCCGGGCCTGAACTTCATCCTCCCCTACATTGACCGGATGCTCAAAGTGGATATGCGCGTGGAGACGCTCGTGGTCGAGCCGCAGGAAGTGATTACCCGCGACAACGTGACGGTGCAAGTGGATGCCGTCGTTTACTTCCAGCCCGTCAATGCCGCCGACACGATTATCAAAGTGCAGAACTACGCCAACGCCACCAGCCAGATCGCGCAAACGACTCTGCGGAGCGTGCTGGGCCAATCGGACCTGGACGAATTGTTGGCGCACCGCGACAAAATCAACGAGCGCCTGCGCGAGATTATTGACGCGCAGACCGAACCATGGGGCGTGAAGGCCAGCATCGTCGAAATCAAAGACGTGCTCCTGCCCGAGGCGCTTCAGCGTGTGATGTCGCGGCAGGCCGAGGCCGAACGCGAGAAGCGCGCCAAGATTATCCACGCCGAGGGCGAACGCATCGCCTCCGAGGCTCTGGCTGAGGCGGGCGCTCGTCTGGCGACCGCGCCCGCCAGTCTGCAACTCCGCTACTTGCAAACGCTGGTGGAGATGGCCGGCGAGAAGAACGCCACCGTCCTGCCCATCCCGCTGGACATCATTCGCCAGTTTGCCGGAGCGATGAAGTAGCGCGTGGCACAGGCTGGCGCTATCAACGTGATGACAACTTCAGCCGCCGGTCTTTATCGCGCCCTGTCCGAGTCGCTGGCCCCTGAAGGGCCGCCCGCTTGGCTGGCGCGAGCCGGGCGTGAGTGGCCGTTGTTCGAGGCCGCCCTCCGGCTTGCGCCCGAGTCGGAAGCGGCGCAGAGGGCGGCCACAGCCATGGCAGAAATCGGCGCCGAGCCACACGCCGAGCGCGGAGCGCGATACCGCGCGTTGTTCAGCGGGCCGGGCCGCCCACCGGTGTGGCTGTACGAGTCTGCTTTTCGGAATGGGCGATTGCTCGGCCCGGAAACATTCGCCGTCGAAAAATTCTATCGCGCCGCCGGAATGGAAACGGCCAGCGCCGAATTGCCCGATCACGCCTCGCTCGAACTGGCCTTTCTGGGTTGGCTGGCCGGGCAGGAGGCCGTGGACACCGAGTCCGAGTTTCTCAAGAAACACGCCGGGCGATGGTTGCCCGAATTGGGCCGGACGTTGGCTCGCTCGGGCGATGAAGTGTATGCGCCCATTGGGCAACTGCTGGCCGATTGGCTGGAAGAGTCGCTCGCTCCCGCCCTCCCCCGGATGAAGCGAGGAGAGGTTTGCCTGCCCGCCATTTCTCAGGCCGACCTCTGCACTCTGTGCGGCTTCTGCGCGCAAGTCTGCCCGACGCGCGCCCTTGCCGTGCGCGAAACGGCGACCGAAACCGCGTTGATACTCGACTCGGCCCGGTGCGTGGCGTGCGGCCAGTGCGAACGCATCTGTGAAACTCACGCCCTCAAAATGAATCGCGCTGGTGACGAGGGCCAAGATTCATCTTCATCGCGGCGCGAGGTGTTGCGCCGGTCGCCGCGCGCCATGTGCCGCGCCTGCGGTGAGCCAATGGTCAGCCGCGCCGAGTTGGATTTCGTCGCCGAACGAATCGGGCATCCCGCTTGGTTGGAGTATTGTGTGGAATGTCGCCCGGCGTTTCTGGAGAAGCAATCATGAACTTCCCGATGCAGTACCCGCTCTTTCAATTCTTCTATTGGCTGGTCAACACGGCCGGCTTGGGCGGCCTCGCCGTCGCCATTGTGGGCGGCGGCTCGGTGCTGACCTATTTTTTCACCCTGCGCTGGATCGCTCGCGGCGGGGGCGACGACCGCGCCGAGACCTACCCCTATCCCACCCCCGCGCTCCACAAGCATCCGCCGGAATGAGTTTGCAGTGAAAGGAGGCGGCATTCACGGATTGATCGTTGTCACCATTGCCGCATCGGGCTCCCCGAATGATTCGGTTTCCAGCGCGAGGCGGTCGCCCGTCGCGGGCAAATACATTCCGGCGACGAGAGTCACGGGCTGATCGATTGGGATGTCGAATTCGTGCGTGTCCACGATCAGCTGACCCGGTTGCCATTGCGAGGTGGGGATGTGCGGCGGCGAGTCGTGCCCGGAAAGGTTGAACGTGTCGGCGGCGAGGGCGTGAACGAAGACGGTGTAATCAGCGGAGGGAGTCGAGTCGGCGGCCCACGCGAGGGTGAGTCGGTTCGCTGTGAGGTAGTAGCCAACGAGTCGGATTCCATCGGCGAAGCGGGCATTGATCGGAATGGAGGCCGTCGGCGGCAGGAACAACATGAGCCGCATTTTCCCGAAGCGATCATCTTCGGCCAATATCGCCGTATTCAATAGCCGTTGTTCGACGTAGCCGGTTGGGTCTTGCGCGGTGCGTGCGGGCGCGAACCATAGGCGGTGCGCGAGGAGCGAATCGATTTCGGCGTTGAGGGCCTCGGCGTTGAAGTTTGGGGAGCCGGGCTGCATGTGGAAGGGGAGGCCGAGTCGGCGGAGGTAATACACTTGCGCCGGGTCGGGTGTGTTGGCGAGATAGATGTCGCCGGGCTGTGAGGCTTGGGCGAGGCGCGCGGCAAGTTCTCTCATGCCGCGCGTTTTGCTGTATTGCGGATTGCGGTAGTGATTGTTGAGACCGATGCCGAAGGTGATCACGGCGAGGATGGCGATGCCTGCGCCGATGAGTCGGTTGCGTTTGAGCAGTGTGTGCGCGCCGCCTGCGGCGAGAAGGTAGGCGGCGGGGAAGGCGAAGACAAAATAGAAGGTGTTGAGTGTGGCGCGCGCGGCGACGATGGCATAGATGCCGATGAAGGGGATGAGGATGGCGGAGAGGAGGTAGAGGGTGGGTGGTTGGGCGGTTGGGTGGTTAGGTGGTTGGATGGTTGGGTGGTTGGGCGGTTGGGTGGTGAAGAGGATGGCGAGGGTGCAGAGGGCGGCGAAGGCGAGGGCGACGATAAGTTTCGCCGATTCGGGGAAAGCAGGCCCGGCGGTGAGATCGCCAACCATCGAAGCAGTGTATCGAAGGAAGGAGAGTGAGCCGGGGTCGGCGAGTTGGCCGCGAGAGTACACGGGAAGGATGACGATGGCCCACGGCGCGACGAGTGCGGCGATGGCGAGTCCGGCGGCGAGCCAGTCCCGACCCCCTCCCCGACCCTCCCCCGTCCCGCGCACAACTCGCGGGACAGGGGAGAGGGTAAAGACATATGCCCCGTGCGCGAGGAGGAAGAAGAGCGAATAGTAGTGGCTGTACATGGCGACGACGCCGCAGGCAACGTAGCCCAGCCAATGCGCGCGCGAGGTGCGGCGAATCAGTTCAGGCAAAAGATAGGCGGCGATGAGCAGGGCGATGAGCGCGAGTTGATACATGTTGCGCGCGTCCTGCGCCAGCCATACTTGTTGTGGGTGAATGGCTGTGAGGCCTGCGGCGATCACTCCAACTTCGTCGCGCCACAATTTGCGTCCCACTTGATAGACGAGCGGCGCGAGCAGAAGACTGAGCAGAGCCGACCATGCTCGCATGGCAAATTCGGTGTCGCCGGTGAACTGCGCCCACGCCCACTGCAGCCAGTAATGCAGAGGCGGCTGGGGATCGCCCTCGCGAATAATAGTGGCGACGATTTCGAGCGGCGGCTTCTGAATGTAATTCCAGGTGAAGCCTTCGTCGCCGCGCAATTCTTGATGGCCGAGAAGGTGAACGCGCAGGGCGAAGCCGATGGCGACGATGAAAATCAATGGGGCGAGGCGGCGCACGGCGAAAGTATAACAGAGCGCGTTTGATATAATGCCGCCGGAAACGAATGCTCACTCGATTGTCGCCTCATCGCTTGGCCGCCGCCATCGCCGTTGCTTTCATCGCCCTCGCATTGGCCTACGGTTTCGCCAACCCGCCCTTCGAAGCCACCGACGAAATTCGACACTTTCGATACGCGCGATACCTCGCCCTCAATCGCGCACTGCCGCCCGTGTCGGTGGAAACGTCGAAAGAATTGCAGGCGCATCACCCGCCGCTGTATTACGCGCTCGCGGCGCTCCTCGCTTCGCCGATCCACTCCGACCCCGGCCCCGACCACTCGCCAGCCATCAACCCGTTCTGGGGCTTTCGCTATTTCGAGCCTTCCGCCGACAACAAAAACCAATATCTCCACGCGCCCGATGGTCGTTGGCCGTTTTCATCCGGCGCGGCGCTCATTGTGTTCATTGCCCGTTGGCTCTCCACCGTGTTCGGACTCGGGGTCGTGCTCATGGCCTATCGGCTTGGTCGGATTCTGTTTCCCGATCAGCCGCGCATCGCTCTCGGCGCGATGGCCTTCGTGGCTTTCAACCCCACGCTTCTGCACAGCGCCTCATCGCTGAACAATGATGCGGCGGCGACCTTCTTCGGCTCGTGGGCGGTGGCTGAGTCTGCCGCCATCGCGCAAGGCGGCTCCACTCGCGCGCGCGCGATCCGATTGGGCATGGCATTGGGGCTGGGTGTGCTGTCCAAAGTTTCGGTGGCGGTGTTGGCAGTGGCGGCGGCGGCGGCCTACCTTTGGATCGGTGCGTCACGAAAAGATCGTTGGCGATGGGCGTTTGGACATGGGGCGCTGTGCGCGATGATCGCGATTGCCATTGCCGGATGGTGGTTTGCGCGAAACTATTTGCAGACCGGCGACCCGATGGGGTTGAGCGAATATCAATCGGCGTGGGCGGGCGAAGCCGACCGCGCGCGACTCATTCGTGAAGCCCTCTCCGGCTTGCCCTATGCGTGGACAACCGTATGGGCGCGATTCGATTACGGGCAGATCGTTCTGCCCGATGGGGCGTATCAAACATGGGGCGTGTTGTGCGTCTTCGCTCTCATCGGGTTGGCTCGAGCGCGATTGCGATCCCCCGCCGCGCTCATCGCCTTTCTCGCCATTGCCGTTTCGCTGGCGGGCTGGGCCGCGCTCATGATCACCATCCCGGCCACCGCGCACGCGCGGCACATCCTTTTCGCCTTCCCCGCGCTCGCGCTTTTTCTCGTCGTCGGATGGCGGAGTCTGTTGCCTCAACGCCTGCCCGCTTTGATTTTTGTGGTTTGTAGTTTGGAGTTCCTCTTTTCTCTTTTTTCCCTTTCGTATCTCGACTCGGCCTTTGCTTACCCTCACGCCATTGCGGCGCTCCCCGCCGATGCGACTCCGATCTCGGCAAACTTCGAAGGCGCGGCGGAGATCGTGGGCTACCGACTCTCGACCCGCGCCGCGCACAGCGGCGACCGAGTCGATGTGACCGTGTACTGGCGGCCGCTGGCGCAGACGGCGACGCCCCTGCAAACCTTCGTGCATTTCGTGGACTCGCAGGGGATCATCGCCGCGCAGCGTGATACATATCCCGGGCTCGGTTCGGCGGTGACGACGACGTGGATCGCAAACCAAACTTTCGCCGACACCTATCGCGTTTTCATCCCCGACACCGCCTACGCGCCCGAAACGCTCGCCGTGCGCGTTGGGTTGTGGAATGCGTCGGAGTCCCGCCCGTTGATCGTTGGAGATGCCGACGCGCTCACGCTGGGGCGGATCGATCTCCAGTCGCGAGTCGGCGGCGCGCCGAATCCGATGGCGATCAATTTTGAGAATCGAATGGCGCTGATCGGGTACGCGCTCGACCGGCGCGTGATCGCGCCGGGGGACACTTTGCTGCTCACGACCCATTGGCGCGCGGCGGCCGCCGACTCCGATTATTGGGCCTATGCTCACGTCGTCGGCGCGGATGGGCAAATTTGGGCCATCGCCGATTCGATCATCACGCCGCCGATCACCGAATGGCCGGTAAATGCGAATCAGTCGGAGGCGCGCCGGATCGTTCTCGCGCCCGACACGCCAACGGGGCAATACACGTTGGAGTTCGGCCTCACTCGCGTTTCCGATGCGGGGCAGACGCGGCTGGTTGTGCTGGCCGACGACGGGCACGAGATCGGCGATCACATTGCGCTGGCGCAGATTCGAGTGGAGCGGTGAATTCATCACCAAGGCGCAAAGTCACAAAGTAGAATCCAAAGAAACTTCGTGCGCCTTTGAGCTCTCGGGGCTTTGTGGTGGACAAGATGCGATCGATGTTATGGCGTTGGGGGCCGGCGTTGGCGATCATGATCGCCATTTTCATTGCCTCGTCTCAGCCATCGGATGATCTTCCCAATTTTGGTTTATGGGATTTGCTGGCGAAGAAGGGCGGGCACATGATCGGCTACGGGCTGTTGGCGGCGGCAATGTTGAGGGGCGCCCGCGGTTCTGCGCCGTTGGCGCGCGCGCATGTGGCGTGGGCATTTGCGCTCACCGTGCTGTACGCGATGAGCGACGAGCATCACCAATCGTTTGTGGCGGGGCGGGGCGCGAGCGCGTGGGATGTGGGCGTGGATGCGGCGGGGGCTATGCTGGGGTTGGCGGTTCGGGTGTGGCGGCGGAGTCCGTTTCCTCGCCGTTAGATTCCATTTCCGAATAAATCCGAATCGAGTCGTCGTTGATCCAGTCGCCCACCGGCTCGATGACGATGTCGCCGAAGACTTTTCCCTGCGCGGCGACCACCCGCCGCTGTTTCACCAATTCCAACACGGCCAGAAATGTGACCACGATTTCGACTCGCGTCGTGGCTTCGTGAAGCAGATCGAAGAATCGCGCGCGGCCCTCGACGCGGAGGGCGTGTTGGATTCGTTTGATTTTGTCGCGGATGGTGATTTTGGGCGGGGCCACCACCGACGATACCGACGGCGCGTCGGGCATGAGGGAGAGGGCGCGGGTGACGGCGGCCCATAAATCTGCCGTTGTGAGATTCGAGAGATCGAGTTTGGCTTCCAGTTTGGGCGGGGCGGCGGTGCGGAGGAAGGTGCGCAGTCCGGCGGCTTCGCGTTCGTGCAGTGCGGCGGCGATCTCTTTGTATTTCTTGTAGAGGATCAGTTGGCGGGCGAGTTCGTCGCCGGGGTCTTCTTCGCCGGGGGCGCGTTCGGGCGGGCGCGGCAGGAGGGCTTCGGATTTGATGAGCAGGAGTCTGGCGGCGATGATGAGGAAGTCGGCGATGTCTTGCAGGTTTTGGCGCTCCATCGCTCGCACATGAGCGAGGTATTGATCGGTGACTTGCGCCAGCGCAATTTTGGTGATGTCGAGTTCCTCGCGTTCGATGAGCTGCAACAGCAGATCGAGCGGGCCTTGGTACACCGGCAGGGTGACGGGGAACGGCGGCGATTTGAAAGAGAGGGAGTCGGTCACTTCGCAAGAACGAATAGAAACAGTGCTCCGGCAACGGCAAACACAAACACTGCGCCGATGGCGATAGCGATGAATAGCAGAACGTTTTGTTCGGCGCGCAGGCGTGCGCGCTGATGCTCCAAATTGGCCTGCCGCCGCTTTTCAATGTCCCAAAGGTCAGCCATTCGTTTTTGGCTCGAAGATTCCTCTTCGGCCTTGAGCAGGTTGGCCAGTTCGCGCTGTTGTTGCAGTGTGCCTTTGAAGCCTTGCGTGTGCCGGTTCGCCATCGAGGCGATGGCGTCGAGGTTGTGCCCGCAGGCCGCGCAGTAATCGGCGCCCATCCAGTTTTCGCCGCCGCAGGCCGGGCAGGTGCGCTTCAGTTTGTCGCCGCACTTGTGGCAGAAGTCGGCGTCGGGCGGGTTGATCGATTCGCAGTGCGGGCAGGCAATCTGGCCGTCGTCGGCGAATTGGTTGCCGCAGTGTCGGCACACCACAATGCCGTTGGGCTGATGGGCTTCGAGGCCCGGCGCGCCGCACTTGGGGCAGGATAGTTCATGGAGCATCGTTCCCCTCCGCTTTCGGTTTGAGCACCCGGTAATTGAATCCGTTCATGATGATGGTTTCGACCGACTCGTAGTTTTGGCCGATGGCGATCAGCACCGGGCGCGGATAGAACTCGGCTTTGAGCACGATGAGGTCGAAGGCACGCTCATCAATCATCTTCACCATCGCGCTCGAATCCAGCATACTGTTCTTCGCCAAGTTGAGCAGCTGCGTGGGGTTGCCCACTTGCTCTTTGCCTGCCAGCAGTGAGAACGATGCTTCCTCCGTCATCACCGGCCCATCGGCGGCGCGGGTGTATGAAAGAATTTTATAACCCTGCTCAATATCAATCGCGTTGGGCGGCCTCCCCAACTGAGTATACCCCTGAGAGTCGTAATACGGCGAGTCGGTGGGCAAGTTCAGCCATCGCGCCAGCGGCTCGAAGAGTCGGCCCTGCGTGGGCATATGCACAAGACGGCCAGCCTGCGAGATTAAAAGGTAGGGAATGAGGATTGCCGCTCCCCACTGATACAGCGGCCCCCTCCTCACCGCGTCACGCCGCCACTCGGCCAACATCATCCCGGCGCAAATGCACATCGCCGCAATCGAAGTCATGAAATACGATTCGCCCGCGCCCCACTTCCCGGCCAGCGCCCCGTTGGCCGCCGCCGCCACGAACCACAACGCATACAACACATTGCTCCCGTCGCCCGCGCGCCGCGCCGTGGCGAAGGCAAACACCACGAACAGAATTGACAACACGATCAAGGCTGCGTGCAGCTCAAACCATTGGCGATACAACCCTTCCATCTGGCCGGGAATGAACTCATTGATATTGGCGAGGATGATATTGATCCACCATTGGCCGCCGGTAGCGAGATTGATGGATCCGAAAATGGACGCCGCCACTGCCGCGAAGCCGACGGCGACGATGAGGCCGCGTTTAACCCCGCGACCGATGATGAACAAAAGGGAGACCGCCACCGTTGCATAGGCCAACTGCTTCGTGTACCCGGCGGCCAGCAAACACAGCAGTGCGAGCGCCAATCGTTTTCGTTCGGCGGGCGTATCGGCGCGGGCGAGCGGCGCGAGAATCACCACAGCCAGAGTCTCGAACATCACCATCGAAATATGTTGGCGGAACAACGGGCCGATATGATAAACGTAATTCGAGGCGAGGAAAGCCAAGCCGCTCACGAGGCTGATCGGCTTGTCGCGCGCCGCGCGATGAACGGCGAAGGCAATCGCCCCGGCGGCCACGAGTGTGCTGAGGAACGAAAACAGCCGTCCATACCAATAGGCCGGGCCGAAGACCCACACGAACGGCGCCAGGAAGAGATGATAGAGAGGCGGATAGTTCGAGGCGTAGAACGGATAGACCTCGTTGCTACGGTACGGCCACTCGCCGCGCGCGAACAGCACCGAGTCGTTCAACTCGAAGCCCTCGCCCTGATCGTAATCAAACGGGAACTGCAACAGCGCGGCAGTGTATCGAAGATAGATGAGGAAGTAGCCGAGATAGAGGAGGATCGTCAGTCCGAGCAGAACGCCGCCGACGATTTTGAGAGGGCGCTGGGTCACGGCGGCGGATTATAGCGTATTCCGTCGCTGTGCTGCGCAGTTCTCAGATGCCCAAATAGGCTTTCCGCACTTCGGGGTTTTGGGCAAGCGCTCTGGCCTCGCCCTCGATGGTCACGCGCCCTTCGCTCAACACAAAGGCGTAATCGCTCACAGCCAGCGCCATGTGCACGTTTTGCTCCACCAGCAGCATCGTCAGGCCTTCACTCTTCAGTTTGCGCAGAGTCTCGAACAGGCTGAGAGTGAGGATGGGCGAGAGCCCCAGCGACAGTTCGTCGAACATGAGGATGCGCGGCTCGGCCATGATCCCGCGGGCCACCGCCAGCATTTGTTGTTCGCCGCCGCTCATGGTGCCTGCTTTCTGATTCACACGCTCCTTCAACCGGGGGAGAATCTCGAAGACGCGCTCGATGTTGCGCTTGAAGTGCGGCCGCCCCCGTTGCGCGGCGGCGCCCAATTCTAAATTCTCGTACACCGTCATGTCGGTGAACAATTGCCGTCCTTCGGGAACCAGAGCCAGACCCAAATCGGCTTTGGCGTGGGCCGAGAGCGAAGTGATCGTTTGCCCATCGAAGGAGATCGCGCCGCCCCACGGGCGCACGAGTCCCATGAGCGTGCGCAGCAGGGTCGTTTTGCCCGCGCCGTTCGACCCGACGAGCGCGGTCAGCTTGCCGCTTTCGAGCCGAAGCCCCGCGCCCCACAGAATTTGCAGTTCGCCGTAGCCTGAGCTGAGGTCGTTGATTTCGAGAAGAGCCATGGTGTGATTGCTGATGTTGGATTGCAGATTGCAGATTGTGGGGCTTTCCAAATCCGCAATCTAAAATCGTCAATCTGAAAGTTTTAGCTGCTCCGCCAGTTTCGGGTCGCCGAAGTACGCCTCGATCACTTTCGGGCTCTCGGCCACTTCTTTGGGCGTGCCGCGCGCAATCACTTGCCCAAAGTCCAACACGATGATGAAATCGGATAGATTCATGACAGCGTGCATCACGTGTTCGATCATCAGAATCGTGATTCCCTGATCGCGAATCTTGCGCACCGTCTGCACCATCTCGGCGATTTCGGTGGGGTTGAGTCCCGCCAACACTTCATCGAGCAAAAGCAGATGCGGTTGCGCGGCCAGCGCGCGGGCCAGTTCGAGGCGTTTTTTCTGCGCTACGTTCAGGCTGCCGGCTAGCAAGTCGGCGCGGGGCGCGAGGCCCACTCGCGCCATCACCTCGTCGGCCACCCGCCGCGCTTCGGCCAATCCGTGGTTGTGCCGCCCGAAGCAGGCTCCGACCATCACGTTGTCGCGCACGGTCAGTTCATTGAGGGGCTGCACGATCTGATGGGTTCGCGCCATTCCCAGTCGCGCTACTTCATACGGCGGAAGCCCGGTGATGTCTTTGCCTCGAAACATCACCCGGCCTTCGTTGGGGGGAAAGACTCCGTTGATGGCGTTGAACAGCGTGGTTTTGCCCGCGCCGTTGGGGCCGATGAGCCCCAGAATTTGGTTGGGCGGCAGATCGAATGTCACGTCGGTCAATGCCTGCAAACCGCCGAAACGCCTACTTACTCCTTGAATGGAAAGCAAGGCTGTCATGCCAACACCCCTCGCAGCGGCGTGATGCGCCGCCGTAACAAACCAATCGCGCCAGCCGGGATGAAGAGCACGATGAGCAGTAACAAAACGCCGGAGACCGATAACTGTATATCTTTGAAGAAGTCGCTGGTCACCAAATATCCTCGCATTCCCTGATATGCAAACGCTCCCAAGATGGGGCCGAGCACCGTGCCCTGCCCGCCGAGCATGACCATGACCAACAGCTCAATGGAGGCGTGCAGTGGAAAGGCATCGTGCGGCTCGATGTTGCCGTTCTTGAAAAAGAACAATGCGCCAACCATGCCCGGAACGATGGCCGAGAGCACATACGCCCATGTTTTTGCGTTGGGCGCGGCGACGCCCATAATTTCCGCCGCGTCTTCGTTTTCGCGGATGGCCTGCAGCCCCAATCCGAATTTCGATGTTCGCACCACATGACTGACGACGATGGCGACAAGGGTAAGCGCCGCTACGAGGATGAAAGACATTTCCAATGCTTTGGCCGCGCCGCCGTAGGCCTGATAGACTCTGAAATTCAGAGTCATGCCAGTGGGGCCGCCGAAGAGCTCGAAGTTGTTGATGAAAGCCTTCAGCGCTTCGTTGATGCCAATGGTAGCCAACGCGAAGTATGCGCCGCGCAACCGCAGAATGGCTTTGCCGAGCAGAAAGGCTAACAGGCCGGCGGCGAGGCCGCCCGCCGCCATAGCCGGCCACAGCGACCACGATTGGGCGCTAAGCAAATAGAACCCAACATACCCGCCAAAGCCATAGAAGACGATGTGCCCGAAACTCACGTAGCCTGTGTACCCGAGCAGGATGTTCAGGCTGGAGGCCAGCGCCACCGCCTTCAGAATCGTGAAGGCGCTTTCGCGGTTGGCGGCTTTTCCGGTGACGGCCGGCCAGAGGACAAGGGCCGCCACGACGACCACCGGAAGGATGAGACTCGTGTGCCTTCGCCAGTTGCTCATCGCTTTGCTCCAAAGAGGCCGGTGGGGCGCACGAGCAGGATGGCGACGAACAAAGCGAATTCAATGGCCGGCACCCACGAGGTCTCCATGAATGCAGGGATGATTCCCTCCAAGATGCCCAAGATGAGGCCGCCGAGCAATGCGCCGATCGGATTCCCCAGACCTCCCAATACGCCGATCACGAAACTCTTCAATTCGTAACTCCCGCCGGAAAGAATGTTGAAAGGAAAAAAGGTGGCAATGAGCGCGCCGGAAACAGCGGCGAGCATGGTGCCCAGCCCGAAGCTCAGGGCTAAGATGCGCGTGGAGGGAATGCCCATCAGTTCTGCCGCCGCGCGATTGTTGGCGACAGCGCGGATGTATTTTCCCGGCCGTGTCTTATAGAGAAACAGATACAATGCGCCGGTGTAGAGGATGGCAACCAGCGCCGCGATGAGGCGGGTGCCGAGCAGTGTCACAGAGCCGATCTGGAAACTGCCCATGTTGAAATCCACGTTGTACGGCGAGGTGGTGAAGATGGCCGTGCCCAAACCGATGATGATCATGTTCACGGAGAAGGTCGCCAAAAGCGACGATAAATGCGGGGCGTTGATCACGCGGTGCACGGCGGCGGCATAGATCAGGATGCCCAACAACAACCCTAGCAAGGCGATCACGAACAGACCAAAATACGGATTGAGCCCCAATCGAATGAACAAGAAAAACGTTCCGAACATTCCCAGCGCGATGATCGGGCCATGGGAGAGGTTGATGACGTTCATGACGCCCCAAATGAGGGTGAGGCCCATCGCGGCCAATCCATACACAAAGCCCAACAGGATGCCGTCGGGAAGTGAAGTCAAGAGAAGGCTGAGTTGTTGCATGCACGCTCCCGCTATAGAGAATTGACGTCCGCCTCAGTTCGTTGGGGCAGGGGCGAGCCCTGCCCCAACTGCAACCTCTCGGTTAATCGTGCGCCGTGAACGACTCGTTACGGGGCCGGCACCGGATACAGCGGATCGGCAGTGGCGACATCGGCGGGCCAAATGACTTGGCGGACAAGTTTGCCCTCGGCATCTTTCTGCCACTGAGCCACCACCATTTGATGGCTGATCTGCAAGCCGTGCGCTTCGGGGGTGGTGTCGAATTGGATGCCGCCGTAGAAGGTGAAGATGTTCATGGCGTCCAATGCCGCCTTCACTTTCTCCGGATCGGTCGAGCCGGCATCGAGCATAGCCTTCTGCAGGACCATGCCGGCAACATAGCCGCCTGCGGCGTGATAGGTGGGTTTATCGCCATAGGCCGCTTCGTAAGCGGCGGCAAAATCGGCGCCGCCGGGGCCAAACCACTCAATTCCGAGTCCGGCGGCTTCTTCTTCGGTGTGCGTGGCTTTGAGCTCCCACTGGCTGGAGGTGGCTACGCCGAGCGCGGCGTCGCCCAGTTCGGGGAATTTCGAATCGGCGGGGGCAACGAGCAACGAGACAAACTTGAGACCGACTTTGCGCTCGTAGATTTGCCGGGCGAAAGTGCTGCCATCGGGATAGTGGCCGCCACCCAACAGAACCGTTGCGCCGGACTCGACCAGTTTGTTGATGACCGGCCCAAAGTCTGCTGTGTCGGAGGCATATCCTTCTTCGAGCACGATCTCGAAGCCCTGCGACTCGAGATAGGGCTTGAGGCCACTCACCACGCTGGTGGAGAATTTATCGCTCTCGTGCACGATGGCGACCTTCGCTTCCGGGTCCAGTTTCTTCAGCATGTCCACTGTGCTGATCAGATACAAACTGCCGGGCGTATAAAGTTGGAAGATGTTGGCGTAGCCCTGTTTGTAGGCATCATCTTCCGCCGCGCCGGCGGTGATCATGATCTTGCCGTTCTGCTCGGCGATGATGGCCGCCGCCGCCGTCAGGCCTGACGAATACGGGCTGATGAGAAAGTCGGCATTGTCTTCGGTGATGAGACGCGTATACAGTTCCTGCACGCGCTCTTTGGTGGACTCATCGTCGTAGGTTTGCGCGGCGAAGGTGACCACGGTGCCGTCGGCCAGCACAAGGCCGCCCGCGTCGTTGATCTGCTGCATCCACAGGTTGAGGCCATTCACCTGTCGTTTGGATGAGACTTCCTGCGAGCCGGTGAGCGAGGACGTGAAGCCGATGGTGAGCGTCACGGGCGCGGGCGGCGGCACAGCGGTGGGCGCTTCGGTGGGCTGGGCGGCGGGTTCCTCGGCGGTGGGTTGAGGCGCCGTGGTTGGCGGCGGGGCCTCGGTGGCGGCTGGGGTGGCGCTTGTGCCGCAGGCGGCAAGTGTGAGGGCGGTGATCGCCAAGAGGCTGATCAGAGTCAATAATTTTCGGGTCATTGTTTTCTTCCTCCAGAATAAATGTGAAATTGGGTGTGCGGTTTGCCAGCGCTGTTACTTTAGCGCAGGGGGCGAAAACAATGCATTAAGGGGGCGATGGAAAAAATAAACAAATCGTGAACAGTTATCAAGCCGCGGCCCCCTTTGGCGCAGTGATCGGGTTGGGGGAGCGGGGCGTTATTGGAAGCGGTAGCCCACGCCGTGTTCGGTGAGCAGGTGGCGCGGGTTGAGGGGGTCGGCTTCGATCTTTTGGCGGAGGCGGCGGATGTACACGCGCAGGTATTCGGCCTCGTCGCCGTATTCCGCGCCCCATACGCGCTGAAGCAGTTCGCGGTGGGTGATCACTTTGCCGCTGTTGCGCATGAGGTGGCACAGGAGATCGAATTCGGTGCGGGTGAGGCGGAGCGGTTCATCGCGGCGGGTGACGGTGTGCGCCGCCGGGTCGAGGGTGATCTCTCCCGCGCGGAGGATGTTGGCCGGGCTCGGCGCGGGCTGAGGTTTGGCGCGGCGCAGGACGGCGCGCACGCGCGCCAGCAGTTCTTCGACGCCGAAAGGTTTGGTGAGGTAATCGTCGGCGCCGAGATCGAGCGCGGCCACTTTGTCTCTCTCCTCGCCGAGCGCGGTGAGGATGACAATGGGCACGAGCGACGATTGCCGGATGCGGCGCGTGGTTTCCAGCCCATCCATCGAGGGCATCATCACATCGAGGATGATGAGATCGAGCGGCTGGGTGTTGAAGATGGCCAGGGCTTCGAGGCCGGTGGCGGCGACACTCACGGCGAAACCGCGCGCTTCGAGGTTCTTGCGGATGAAGTCGCGCAGGGATTGTTCGTCGTCAACGACGAGGGCCGAGAGGCGGGAAGTCATAGAGGCAAGGTAAAAGCAAATACTGCGCCAAGCTCGGCGGGCTGTACCCAAATTCTTCCGCCGTGCGCCTCGACAAAGCCTTTGCAGATGGCGAGCCCCAATCCGGCGCCGCTGGCTTGCCGGGCGAGGCCGCTGTCCACGCGGTAGAAGCGGTCGAAGATTCGCTCGCGGTGATCGGGCGGGATGCCGGGACCGTCGTCGGCAACACGGATGAGAATGTGCCCATTGGTTTGCCGGGCGTCGATGCGGATGGACGAATCGGGCGGCGAGTATTTGGCGGCATTTTCGATCAGATTGCGAAGCACAGCTTCGATGCGCGGCGGATCGGCGGGAAAGAGGGGCAGGGTAGGCGGGAGGTCGAGGTGGAGGCGGGAATCGAGTGGGGGGCGGACACGGTGGGCGGCTTGAGTCACCAGCGGCGCGAGGGCGCAGGGCTCGCGGTGGACGACGAATGTTCCGGCTTGAATTTTGGAGAGGTCAAGCAGGTCGTTGACGAGGGCGGTGAGGCGGTCGGTTTCGGCGGAGGCGGCGATGAGGAATTCGCGCTGAGAGGCGGCGTCCCACTGCACATCGTCGGCGAGGAGGGAGGTGACGTTGCCTTTGATAGCGGCCAACGGGGTGCGAAGTTCGTGCGAGGCGGTGGCGATGAGCGCCGATTTCATCCGGTCGAGTTCTTTGTCGCCGGTGATGTCGAGCCACAGTTGGCCGCCTCCGATGAGTTGGCCTTGTTCGTCGGTGACATCGAAGGATTGGAGGCGGAGATCGAGCACGCGCCCGGTGTGTTGGATGGAGAGTTCGTTGGGCGAGGCGAGAGCGCCGCGCCCGATGAGTTTTTGGCGGAGTGAGTGGGCGGTGTGAGTTGGGATGTCGTCGAGGGAAACGTCGGCCAGTTCGCAGATGCGGCGGTTGCAGTAGAGGATGCGCCCGTCGGAGCTTTCGAGGATGAGGCCGTCGTTGAGGGATTGCACGAGGGCTTCGAGGGTGCGAGTCTGCTCGCGCAGTTTTTCATCGGTGAGGGCGAAGAGGCTGGCGTTTTCAATGGCCATCGCGGCCTGATTGGCGAAGTTGACGATGAGGTTGATTTCTTCGGGCGGGCAGGTGTGGGGCTGGGGCCAATAGACGATGAGCGCGGCGGGCGGGGCGTGTGGGGTGAGCAGGGGTGCGGCAAGCAGGGCGCGGTAGCCTTCGGCGCGGGCCCGTTCGCGCATGGGCGGGGGGAAGTCGCTTTCGGTTTCGATATCGCTCACTTGCACAATGTGCCCGGCGCGGATGGCGCGCGCCGAGGGGAAGATAGGCCGGGTGTTGACATCGCGAGTGCGAATGCGGCGGAGGTAGTCTTCGGAGAGGCCGCGCGCGGCGCGGAGGCGCAATTCGTTGGCGCGTTCGTCGAGGGCGATGATGGCGCATTTTTCGATGCCGAGCAGACGTTGAACTTGTTCGAGGATGATTTCGAGCACGCGCTGTGAGTCGAGAGTGGAGACGACGGCGGTGCTGGTGTCAAGCAGGGTGGAGAGTTCGGTGAAGCGGCGCTCGATGTCGCGTTCCATTTGGGTGAGGGCGCGAATGAGATGCCCCACTTGATCGGCGCGTTCGGAGTGCCGGGCGAGGTGGGTGCGGTCGGTGGGGGCGACGGCGCGTTGGCTGATGGCGGCGCTGAAGGCGGCCAGCCGTTCGAGGGGGGCGATGACTCGTCGGGAGAGCATGATCCAAAAGAAGAGGCCGCCGATGAGAAAGATGCTGATGGCGATGAGCAGGCCGTTGCGGAAGGCGCGGGGGGAGGCGAAGGCGAGATCGGTGGGGCGTTGGACGACGACGGCCCAACCGGCGGCGGGAATGGGGACGTAGCTGCGCAGCCATTCGCGCTCGGCGGTGTCGCGGCTGATGCGGGAGGCGGTTTCCCCGCGCAGGGCGGAATCGGTTTCGGCGGGGAAGTCGGCGCGGGCGTCGGTGAGGATGCGCGCGGGGTCGGAGTCGGCGACGATTTGGCCGGTGGAGTCGAGGATGCTCACACTCAATTCGGTGTCGGGATCGGATGAGATGTGGGCGAGGGTGGAAGAGAGTTGTTCGAGCGAAATGTTGGTGGCGACGACGCCGATGAAGGAGTTGTCGAGGCGCACGGGCATGACGGCAGTGACGACAGGCTGGTTGGTGGTGGGCGAGATGCGCCCGGCCGACATGAGCGGCGCGCGAGAGACGAGGGCCTCTTGGAAGTATTGACGGTGCGAGAAGTCGGTGCCGACGGTGGTGCCGGGGCCTTCGGGGTAGTGGTAGCGCATGATGCCGTCGGCGTCGAGGAAATAGACGAGGTTGATTTCTTGGCGCGCGGTAGCGACGGCGGCAAAGAGCGGGGCGAGGTGTTGCGTGTCGCGCGATTGCACTTGGGGGCTGAGCGAGAGTTGGGCGACGGTGTTGAGCGCGTTCTGCAGTGAGGCGTCCGTTTCGAGGGCGATGGAGCGGGCGAGGGCGAGGTCGGCGGATTGAACGTCGTGTTCGAGGCGCGCGCCCGCTAGCGCGTCGAAGATGAAGGCGGCGATGATGACCGGGCCGACGAATAGAAGGTAGAGGGCGAGGAGTTGCAGGCCCAGATCGCGGGGGAAGGGAAGCCAGCGCGACATGCGCCGATTATACGCTGTTTGGGTTCAATTCAACGGTAATCTGCCGAGCACGCTGGTGGTGGGCATGGTGAGCCGCTTGTCGCGCAAGGAGTAGATGAACTGTTCCACGAGAGTCGGATCGAAGTGGGAACCGCTTCCGGCGATGATGTGCTCGCGCGCTCTCTCGTCGGGCCACGGCGGGCTGTAGGGCCGCGCCGCTCTCAGCGCGTCCCACACATCCACCACCGCAAACAGGCGAGCCGCCAGCGGAATGGCCTCGCCCTTCAACCCGCGCGGGTAGCCGTATCCGTCCCATCGCTCATGATGATACAAGGGCACGTCGAGCGAATCTTTGAAACCGGGAATGGGCGCGAGCATGTCGTGGCCGTGTTGCGGGTGTTTGCGGACGACGATTTGCTCTTCGGGGGTGAGCGGGCCGGGCTTGAGGAGAATAGATCGATCTACATGCGCTTTGCCGACATCGTGCAGCATCGCGCCGTACCAAAAAGTGACTAATTCTTTTTCTGCCATGCCCAACTTGGCTCCCAGAGCCACCGCGACCCTTGCGGAGCGAAAGGAATGCTGTTGTTCGTAGTCGGGCAGGCTGTACCAAGCCTGTTTCAATTGCTCTACCGGATGATTTGCCATTGTGGAAACAAGATCAAGATTGCAAGAGCCGTGCCTGTTTCCCCAATGGATTGGATAATTTGGACGAGCCTCCGCCTCGGAGTTCGTTCACACTGCCGAAGAAACGCTCTGGCAAAACATACGCGATTGCGTATAATTGCCCTCACAATCAAATAACCCATTACACACTCTTATCCAGAGAGGCGGAGGGACCGGCCCGATGAAGCCTCGGCAACCTATCTTTGGTCGAGTGGTCAAGTAGTCGAATAGTCAAGAGATCCAACGACTACGAAACTGCGGACTACAAGACAACTCGACTAATCTAAGGTGCCAATTCCGGCATGTGGGGGCGATGCGCGCATCGCCCTTTTCTGGAAGATGAGAGGGTGATCCACTCGGAATCACGAGCGCCCCCATCTTCGACATTTGAGCATGGGGGTTTTTGTTTTGGGAGACTGAGGAGGATTGATCGATGACAACTGACCTTCAACTGAAACCGTCCCTTTTCGATGTGGCCGTCGCGCAGGGATCGTCCACTGTGGCCGTGCACGCCGGAACACAGCGGCCCAACGCGCACCACGCCCTCACGCCGCCGGTGGTGCAAACGGCAACGTACACCTTTGCCGACACTGCCGACCTGTGCGATTTCATGGATGCGCGAATGTGGGGCGCGGCCAAAGGCCGCACCGAATACGGGCGCTACGGCAACCCTACCGTGACCGCCGCCGAAACCAAACTGGCCGCGCTCGAAGGCGCGCAGGCCGCCGTGCTCTATTCGTCCGGAATGGCGGCGGTGACTTCGACTCTGCTCACCCTTCTGCAATCCGGCTCGCACGTCGTCATCACCGACGACTCGTATCGCCGCACGCGGCAGTTCTGCCTCAACTTCCTGCGCAAGTTCGGCGTCGAATGCACGGTGTCGCCGATGGGCGATTACGAGGCGCTCGAAGCGGCCATCCGCCCGACCACAAAACTGATCATTTCCGAATCGCCCACCAACCCCTATCTGCGGGTGCTCGATCTGGGCCGGGTGGCCGACATTGCCAAACGCCACAACGTGCGGACTCTGGTGGATGCCACCTTTGCCACGCCGCTCAACTTGCGGCCCCTCGACTTCGGCATCGATCTCGTGGTGCACTCGGCCACCAAATATCTCGGCGGGCACAACGATTTGCTGGCCGGAGTGGTGGCCGGAAGCGAGCAGTTGATTGCGCTGCTTCGGCAAAATTTGTGGATGCTGGGCGGCGTGCTCGACCCGAACAACGCCTATCTGCTCGTGCGCGGGCTGAAGACTCTGGCTCTGCGATTGCAACGGCAGAATGAAAACGGAATACGCGTGGCGCAGTTTCTCGAATCACATCCGAAGGTGGAGCGGGTGTGGTATCCGGGCTTGGCTTCCCACCCGGATCACGAGGCGGCCTCCCGGCAGATGAGCGGGTTCGGGGGCGTGATCAGTTTCGAGGTGAAGGGCGATCTGTCGGCGGCCAGCCGAGTGGTGGACGGAGTCCGCATCCCCATCATCGCGCCGAGTCTCGGCGGCGTGGAAACGTTGATCGAGCAGCCGGCGTTGATGTCGTATTACGAAATGTCCACCGAAGAGCGGTTGGAAGTGGGCATCAAAGATAACCTCATTCGTTTGGCGCTGGGCATCGAGGACGCCGACGATTTGATCGCCGACCTTTCGCAGTCGCTCGACTCTACTTAGATGCGCGGTCGCTCAACTCATCCTCAAATTTCACCGCAGAGTCGCTGAGAACGCAGAGAGCATATTGAGAAGACTCTGCGCGCTCAGCGTCTCTGTGGTTAACCCAGTCGGTGTACGCGAGACGATGCCTTCACTTCGCGGCCTCCAGATCAGGGTTGCCGCAGGCGCGGCGGCCCACTTTGGCAACGTCGCGCCACGCGCCGCCCACCTTCACCCGCACCACATCGGCGGTGAAATCGGTGACGGTGGGACCGTGATTGCCGAAGAGCGATGAGCCGACGGCGTAAATGTCGGCGGGCACAGCCAATCGCTCGAAGCGCGTGATCTTCTCCGGATCGAATCCCCCTGAGACAACAATTTTGACGGCGCGGCAATAATCGCGCGCTCGCTCGACCCATTGCGGCGGAAGATGCCATCGCTCCCATGCGGCGTTGATGGCCTGCCGCACGGTGAAGACGAGGCGCGGGTTCACGCCGAGATCGAGCGCGGGGTCGCCCAACGGCGGGACGCCGACATCGCGCACACTGCCGCTGGTGTCGAGCCTCACTCCGTAGAGGACGTATTTTTTTGCTTCGGTTTCGTCGCCGGAGTCGATCAAGTCGCGGTAGCGGGTGAACATGGCTTCGAGGGTAGCCAGCGAATCGCCGACCGAGTCGTTGTTGAAATCCACCAATGCGATGCGCGGAATCTGCGGCGGGCGGGTGGCGCAGAAGGCGAGCATCACTTCGGCGGTGTCGCCGAAGAAGCAGGCGATGGCCGCGTGCGCCACTGTGCCGCCGCCCGCGCCGCCCCACCAATCGCCCTGCGCGTCGGTGGAAATGAACGGCCCGACTTTCTTTTCGTAATCGTGATTGAAGCGCTGGACGGCGATGTTGTAAGCGTAACCGTCGGCGGCTTGCACTTCGTGAAGATCGAAGCGGGCAGGAAAGAACAACACCGGCTTGCCGCGCGCGGCGACGAGTGTGTTGTACACGTTGGTAGCCACGCGGCTGGCGCGGGTGAGGATGCCGAGGGTGGGCGTTTCGAGCAGGGCGAAATCGCGGTAGCGGCCCCGCACGCGAATGACGGGTTGGATGTTGAGCGGGTCGCCGTTGTAGGTGACGATGTCCCCATCGTGAACGGCTTCCACTTCGAGTCGATCCCATCGTTCGATGAATCGATCATGCCGATCGTATTCGCCCGCGCAGCCGCGCAGCATGGCAAGGGCTTTGTCCACGCCCACCACAATGGTTTTGCCGGGGCGCCGAGTGAACCACTGCATCTCCACTTCCATGTTTCCGACTTCGGCCTCGGACAGCTGCGCAGGCGTGAGGCCGCCGTTCACTCGCGGATTGTGGCCGCTGTATTGGTAGCCCTGCCCGGCCAGCGTGGTGAGCATCGCGCCAATGTTCTCGAAGTATTTGTCGGAATACCAACCCCGACGCATTCGTTCGAGATCGAGCTTGAAGGTTTGGTTGGTGAGGCGTTTGCGGTCGAAGGTTGTCATTGGGTGGTTGGGCGGTTGGGTGGTTAGAGGTGAAGGTCGGGCCAAGAGGAGAGGGGATCGGTGGAGCGGACGACGTGCATTCCGGCGTCGGCGAATTTTCGGAAGGCGGCGTCGGCCTGCCCGGTGTAATCGATGACGCCGGGCACGACGACCGGCGAGGCGCAGTCTTCGAGCAGATAGACTTTGCGGGCGAGGCTGGAATCTTTTTGCTGGATGCCCTCGAGCAAATCTTGAATCGTCCACGCCACGCAGTGGCTCTTGGCCTGCCCGGCGATGATGATCGCGTCGAAGTCGAGCAGAGTGTCGATGAAGGCGAAGTTCTTCGAGGCGATCGAGTCGCCGCCAGGGCCGGTGAGCACTTCGGGGCCGAGCACGGAATAATGCTCGGTGAGCGGGTTGTCGCCTTTGATCTGAAAATTGATTTGCGCGCGCCGGGCGATGCTGTGGAAGAAGGCCGCCTCCTCGAACGTCGAAACGAGGGCGTGACCGATGCCGCCGAGCATGGCATGATACGGCCAGATCGTTAGATCGTATTTGCCGGTTTGCATGAGGGCGCGCGTGTAATGTTCGAGGTGCCTCTGCGCGTATTCGGGGGTGACGCCGAGACTCGGCGCGAGCGCGGTGTTGAAGCGCCACACGCCATTGGCGATGTCGTTCGCAGTGACGAGGGTGTACGGCGCGGGATGCTCGCCCCGATCATTAACGAGGAAGATCGAGTGGAAGATTTGCAGTGATTGGTGCGTGTCCATTGTGGGGCAGAGTTGAGTGATGAGGCCGAGATGGCGATAGACGAACTCGCACAGCCGACGGTTGTCGTCCACCGCGCCCGCGCCCGAACGCCCGCCCACATACAACTCGAAATCGGGAATGCAGAATGTGTTTTGCACATCCACAGCCACGAGACAGATTTTTGTTTTGTCGGCAGCGGCAGGCGCAATGTTGTGCTGGTGCGCCCATCGCTCAGCCTCCTCGGCTCGCTGTTGATACGGCACTTTCCATACTTGGCCGACTCGCGCCGGGTCGAAGTGAGGGGGAATTGGAAGTTCTGGCATGGGAGAGGGCGCCGGGTTTCACGGATGGCGCGGGCGGCATGGTCCGTGCCTATCCGTGTTCATCCGCGCGCGGCTATGGGAACAACCTTCGGGCTTTCACTTCGGCCACCGCATCGGGCCGGTAGCGATAGAGCGCGGCTCGCGGCCCCACCGTTCCCGAACGATAATCGCCGGTGGCCTCGATCACATCGGCTTCGAGGATGCGGCGGCGGAAGTTACGCTTGTCGAGCGGCTCGCCGAGAATGATTTCATACGCGGCCTGCAATTCGGCCAGCGTGAACTCGGACGGCAGAAGTTGGAAGCCGATGGCGCTGTATTCCAATTTGTATCGCAGGCGGCGCAGGGCGTATTGAAGAATGTTTTTGTGATCGAAAGCAATCTCGGGCAGTTTGATGAGCGGATACCAACCGACCTCGGCGGCGTCGTCTCCGGCGCGGGCTGCCGCCGTGCCGGGAATGAGGGCGAAGTAGGCGACGGTGACCACTCGGCCTCGCGGGTCGCGTTTGGGATCGCCGAAGGTGTACAGTTGCTCAAGATAAATGCCTTCGAGCCCCGTTTCTTCTTTGAGTTCGCGGCGGGCGGCGGCGTCGAGCGATTCGTTTTTGTGTACGAAGCCGCCGGGGATGGCCCAGCGGCCTTTGAACGGCGGGAAGCCGCGCCGCACGAGCAGAGTCTCCAATCGCTCGTCGGCGAGGCGGAAGATGACGACATCGACGGTGAGGGCGGGGCGTTCGGGGGCGGCGCGGTTGCGTGGCATCGGGATTATCCAAATGGTGTAATTCTGACACGATTATAGTTCGATGAGAAACGAATGTCAATCATCGATTTTTCGTTTTGTGTAGAATATCGCTATGACCCGGCGCAGACGCTCACGCAACCCCCCGAAGCCTGTGTCGGTTTACAATGGAGACGGAGGAGACTCGATGGAATCGCTGACGATCAAAGGCAAGCGAGTGGGCATCAATGTATTGGAGGCCAAAGCCACACAGCGCTGTATCACAACCGAGTGCCAGTCGTGGTGTTGTACCGGCGGGGTGTGGATCGATTCGTGGGAGAAGGAAAAGATTCTGGCGCAGGCGGAAAAGGTCAAGCCTCACCTGCCGGAAGGCCGCCGCGACGAAACTCGTTGGTTCGACGGCGAACGAGACAATCACCTCGACTTCCCTTCGGGGTGGGGCGAGGGCACAGCGGTGGTGGATGATCCGACTCACCCGGCGGGAACGACGTGCATCTTCCTTCGCCCTGCCGATCGCTACTGCGCCCTGCAAACGGCTAGCATCGCCAACGGCGATCATCCGTGGTCGTTCAAGCCGTTCTATTGCATTCTGCACCCGCTGACTATCGAACATGATCATCTTCACTTGGACGATGCGAATGAGATTTATCACGAGGGCGGCCACTGCCAGCGGCCTCATGATCGGGAGACGCCGCTGTTCGTGACATTTCGGGCCGAGCTGGAGCACGTGTTGGGCGAAGATGGATACGCCGATTTGTTGAGGCGTGTTGGAGGCTCACTATGAATTACATCAACTTTGACATTCGCATTGAACCGAAGACGAACGAAGGCTACCCGGTGCTGGCCGATAGCACGAAGTACGGGCAGGAGCGCGCGATGTGCCAGTTGGATGTTTCGGGCGCGGAGATGGCGGCCAAGTTGGAGGCGGTTGCCAACGACGAGATCGAGGGGGACGAGTTGACGGCGTTTGGCCGGTTGCTGGCCGCCAATTTGCTCACCGGGCAAGTCGAAGACCTGTTCAACAAAATCGTCGGCGCGGTTCAATCTCAACCGAAGAACGGCGTGCGCATCCGCTTGCGAATCAACGCGCCGGAGTTAAACGTTCTGCCGTGGGAGTTTCTGCAAACCGAAGCGGCGGTGGACCCGCTAGGCATATCGGCGCGCACGGTGGTGACGCGATACATCGAGATGAATGAACTCGTGCGCGAAGTGGAAGCGCCTCAGCCACTGCGGATGCTGGGCATCATTCCGCAGGGCTCGGGCTTGAATGTGGAAAGCGAAAAGGCCGCGCTGGAAAAGGCGGTGTCCGAACTGGGCGACGAGTTGAAGGTGACTTGGCTCGAAGGCATTGTCACCCGCGACCGCATCCGCGGCACGTTGGGCGAGGCCGAATATCATCTCGTTCACTTCATCGGCCACGGACATATGGATAGCAAGAAGGCCTCGCTGTTGTTGAACGACGACGGCGGCGACGATTACCCCATCCTCGCCGAATCGTTCGCCGGGTTCTTCCGCGATTCGAGCGTGCGGCTGGTGGTGCTCAATGCCTGCCGCGGCGCGGCGCGTTCCTCCGCCGATGCGATGGTGGGCGTTGCTCCGCAAGCGGTGCGCATCGGCGTCCCGGCGGTGGTGGCGATGCAGTGGGACATCGGCGACCGGGTGGCCCAGCAGTTTGCCAAATCGTTTTACCGTTCGTTGTGCATTGGGCCGGAGGCAGGCGAGGTGGACACCGCCGTGACGAAAGGGCGCGCGGTGCTGTACGACGATTGGCGCGGCACGAAAGCGTTTGCCACGCCGGTGCTGTTCCTGCGCGCCGAAGATGGGCGGCTGTGGAAGGGCGGCGAAAAAGAAGATGACGAAGACACGAAGACCGCGCCCGTTCAGCAGACGACGGTGCAGAACATCGGCGTGCAGATTTCGGGTTCGACGATCGCCGGCGACGTGACCGGCGGATCGAATATCAAAGCGGGCGGCAACGTGATCATCGCCGGGGAGGGGGCCAACGTGAACATCGGGGCGCCGACTCCGGCGGGCGCTCCCGGCTCGGCCACCGCGCTGGCCGCGCTCATGGCTCAAACCAATTTGTGGCAGAACGCGATCAACACGAAGATCGAGTCGTCGGGCCTTTCAACGGACGAGAAGAAAGACTTGAAGGATACGACGATGAAGATCAAAGCGGAGATGGTGAAGAATCAGAATCTCGATCCGGGGCGGCTGGCGAAGTTGATCAACACGCTGGGCATGATGGGCAGCAACGACTTGGTTGACCTCACGGTGAAGCGGCTGGCTCCGCCCCTGAGCGGCGTGGGCTTCACGCTGACGATGAGCGCGACTTTTCAGGTGACGGTGGATCGGGCGGGGTAACTTCCCGAATCATCCTTCCGCAAACACAATCCTCAGCCTCCCCCCGGCATCATACGAGTAGTGCCCGAAGAAGGGCGGATCGTCGTCGCCCATTGCCAACACTTTCGGCAGAAGAGTCGGCAAGTCTTCCACGAGGTCGAGTTCGAGTATCCGCTCGAACGGAATCCATTCCAGCGCCCCCTCCGCGCCGGAGACGGCCTCCCCTTCGGGCGCAAGGGCGGTGAAGATCAGAATCCCGATGCCGGTCGGTTGCCCGGTGTTGATGTTCACCAGTCCGCGCAAACGCACCTCGGCCACCGTCAGCCCCGTCTCTTCCGCAATCTCACGCCGCGCCGCCGAGAGAAAATCTTCGCCGCGCTCCACGTGCCCGCCCACGCCATTGTATTTGCCCGCCCAAATTCTTTTGGTGGGCGCTCCTTTGAGCAGAAGCGCTTCGCGGCGGCGGGTGATGAAGATGAGAACGCGCGGGATGAGGTGATAGCGGTCGGGGCTGACCCCTTGATCGGAGGCGGGCATGGGTGACATTATACCCATGCCCTCTGCTCAAAGATTAACTCCTGTTTTACATCGCGGTTACACCTTGAGCGCACAATGCCGATAACAAACTCGCGCTGACTCAAAGGACACCGACGATGACGACTCTCTCTCCCACAATGGCAACCGACTCCACAATTGCCCGCCCCCGCGCCGCCTCTCAATTGCTGCATTGGCTCGCGCTGGGCGGCGTTCTGCTTTTGGCCGCGTGGCTTCATTTCTACCGACTCGATCAAGAAGGCTATGCCAATCAATACTACGCCGCCGCCGTCAAAAGCATGTTGATCAGCCCTCATAACTTTTTCTTCGTCTCGTTCGATCCGGCCGGGTTCGTGTCGGTGGATAAACCGCCGCTGGGCTTGTGGATTCAAGCGGTGAGCGCGATGGTCTTCGGCTTCAGCGGATGGAGCATTCTGTTTCCGCAAGCGCTGGCCGGAGTGCTTTCCGTTGCGCTGGTGTATTGGCTGGCGCGGCGAGTCTTCGGGCCACTCGCCGGCCTCATCGCCGCGCTCGTGCTGGCGATCACGCCCATCAGCATCGCCGCCAACCGCAACAACACGATGGACAGCACGTTGGTGTTCACGCTGTTGCTGGCGGCGTGGGCGGTCAGCCTCGCCGCCGAGCGCGGACAACTGCGCTGGCTTTTATTGTGCGCACTGCTCGTGGGCATCGGCTTCAATATCAAAATGTTGCAAGCCTTTTTGGTGTTGCCCGCATTTTACGCCGTCTATTTTCTCGCCCCACCCATCGCTTGGTGGAAACGCATTTTGCATCTCGCGGCGGCGACCATTGTGCTGGCGGTCGTCTCCCTTTCGTGGACCGTCGTCGTCGATCTCACTCCGCCCGATCAGCGCCCGTTTGTCGGCAGCAGTCACGACAACACGGTGATGGAATTGATCGTGGGGCACAACGGCGCGGCGCGACTCTTTTCGTTTCGGCGCGGCGGGACTCCGCCAACCAACAATGCTCCTCCATCGGGCCAACCGCCACTCAACGGACAACCCGGCCAGTTCAATCCGCCGCCGAACGGGCAACCGCCTCTCAATGGACAACCCGGCCAGTTCAATCCGCCGCCGAACGGGCAACCGCCTCTCAATGGACAACCCGGCCAATTCAATCCGCCGCCGAACGGACAGATCGGCCAACCGCCAGTGGGCGGCCAGTTGCCCGGTGGGCCGGGAGGGCAGGGCGCTCCGCGAGGCGGCCTCGCCAACGAAACCGGCGAGCGCGGAGTCTTCCGGTTGTTCAACGAGCAATTGTCCGGGCAAGCCAGTTGGCTTCTGCCATTGGCCGCGCTCGGAATGATCGCTATTGCCTTCAGCACGCCTCTGCGTTGGCCCCTCCGCCGCGAACATGGCGCGCTCATCCTGTGGGGGCTGTGGCTCATCACCCAAGCCGTCTTCTTCAGTGTTGCCGGACTCTTCCATCGCTACTATTTGGAAATGATGTCTCCGGCGATTGCCGTGTTGGTGGGCGCGGGCGTTGTGGCAATGTGGAATTGGTACAAGCATGGCGGGTTGCGCAGTTGGGTTCTGCCGTTCGCCTTCCTCTGCACCGCCGCCGTCGAAGTTTTCATCCTTGCCTACTTCCCCGAATGGGCCGTGTGGATCGCGCCCGTCGTCATCGGCCTCACGCTGATCGCGGTGGCGGGTTTGATGGTGGGCAAGTTGGTGGCCGACAGCGGCGCGAAGTTGTGGCTCGGCTTCCTCGCCGCCAGTGGTTTGATTGCTCTGCTCATCGCGCCCGCGGTGTGGTCGCTCACGCCCGTTCTTTCGCAGGGCGACGCCGGTTTGCCGTTCGCCGGGCCCGAACTGCTCACTCGTCGTGGAGCGAACACTGCGCCTCAATCAAGTCCGCTGGTTGAGTATTTGCTTGCTCACCGCAGTGGCGAAGAATTTTTGCTGGCCACTCTCAACGCCAACTCTGCGGCGCCCATCATTCTTGCCACCGGCGAGCCGGTGATGGCCATGGGCGGCTTCTCCGGCGGCGATCAAATCCTCACTGCCGATCAGTTGGCGCAGAAAGTTGAAGACGGCGATGTGAGATTCTTTTTGATACCGATGGATCGCCAATCCGATCTCACTCGATGGGTAACCGAGCAATGCGCCGCCGTTCCCTCCACCGAATGGGCATCGACTCCCGGTGGCGGCTTCCCCGGCGCGGGCGGGCCGGGCGGACCCGGCGGCCCCACCCAGTTGTACGATTGTGGAACGTAACTCGTAACTCATTCCGCACGAATCACATCAACACCATTGTAGGGGCGGCCCTTGCGGTCGCCCTATTTGTAACCCTGTTGAGACCGACGCGGTTTTAGAAACCGCGTCGGTCTTGCTTGCCCGCTGACATGTTTTGTGTGCGCCCTGTTGCAGTTGCCCCGGCGTTTTGTTTTGCGTGAATGAGTATAATACCGGCGTGAGGTGAATCATGACTCTGAAACGATCCATCATTCGATTAAGTGCAATGCTCGCAGTGTTCGCGTTGGCGGTCTCGCCGGTAAATTTGGCGCAGGCCAAATCGGTGGCCTGGCAGAGGTACGATGTGGACATCACCATCGAGCCGAACGGTGATCTCAAAGTCGTCGAAACGCAAGTCATCGAATTTCAGGGCGGGCCGTTTCGCGGCGGCTTCGCCAGCATCCCGCTCGAAAACACCGACGGCATCACCGATGTCGCCGTCTCCGAGCCGGGGCGCGTTTACGAAAACGCCTTCAGCGGCGCGTACACTTACACGACCTCAGAAGACGCTGGCAATCTTCTCGTCGATTGGTCATTCGAGTCCCTCGCCAACGAAACGCGCACATTCATTCTTTCGTACACCATTCACGGCGCGGTGCGGCAATATGACTCGGGCGACAAGATCCGATTCATGGTGATCAGCCCCGAACTCGATTTTCCGATTCAATCGTCCACCGTCACCGTGCATTTGCCGCCCGGCGGCCCGGTCATCGACGACCCCGACTCGATTGGGACGCCGATGCAGTGGCAAACGAGTCTCGACAACCGCACGGTGACTTACACGACGACTCGCGCCGTCAACGCCTACGAAGGCGTCGGTATTCAAGTGATCTTCGAACACGGCGCAGTGACCGGCCCCAAACCGTCGTGGCAAGCGGAGTTTGATAAAAAGCAAGACTTCGAGCAGAACGTCAAACCGTGGATCGATCTCGGTCTGTGGGCGATTGCGCTGGCTTTGCTGTTGGCACTGCCCGGCGCGTTGTATTTGCTGTGGTATCTGTTTGGCCGCGACCCCGTGCCCGGCCTCACGCCCGATTACATCGCCCAGCCGCCCTCCGATTTGCCGCCCGGTTTGGTGGGCGTGCTCACCGACGAAAAGGCCGACCTGCGCGATCTCACGGCGACGCTGATCGATCTGGCGCGGCGCGGGTTCATCGCCCTCGAAGAATCCGAATCGCCTGCCGCTTTCGGCACCGTGTCGAAGACGTTCACCCTCAGCCAAGTGGGCACGCCCTCCGGCCTCCGCGCGTACGAGCAGGCTCTATACGATGCGGTGTTCGGCGCGGGCGAGACGGTGGCGCTGAACAAGTTGCCTTTCGGTTTTTACTCGCGCCTGCGCTCCATCGAGTCGGCGCTGTACACCGAAGCGGTGAACGTCGGACTCTTTCGCTCGCAGCCCGAAGAAGTGCGCCAACGGTATCGCACGGCGGGGGCGCTGGTCGTGGCGGGGACGTTGGTGTTGGGCTGCCTCGCGGTCGGCGCGGGCGCGGAGATCACCGGATCGATCATTTGCCCGTTCGCGCCGATGGTGCTGTTCGGAGTCGGCCTCATCGCCATCGGCGGTATCATGCCGGCGCGCACTCGCAAAGGCGCGGACGAGACGGCCAAGTGGCGCGCGTTCCAAAAATACCTCGGCAACATTCAGAAGTATGGCGACGTTGCCAACGCGGCCGATCAATTCGAATCGTATCTACCCTACGCGATTGCTTTCGGACTCGAGCGGCGGTGGGTGACGGCGTTCGCGCAAGCGCCAGTGGCGGCCAGTGTGCCCATCCCGCGTTGGTATCGCCCGTGGCGGCGGCCACTGACCACTGCCCAACCCGTTGTGCCGGGCGCGGGGCCAGCAATGCAAGCGCCGGATCTGAATCAGATGGGCGCGGGCATGGTGGGCGGACTCAATTCGATTGGCGATGGATTGGTGAATGCGTTGAACACGGCGGGCCGCTCGTTCTCCACTCCGCCCACGCCCGCCGGGGGAGGCGGATCGTACACGCGACTCGGCGGCGGCAGTCGCGGGTTCAGCGGCGGGCGTTCGACGTTTCGCGGCGGCGGCGGCTTTCGCGGCGGTGGGTTCAGCGGCGGCGGACGGCGCGGCTTTCGATAAACTCAAGAGTCAGTTTTTCCGCCGAGACACAGAGTCCACAGAGTTTCAAAGTCTCTCTGCGCTGTCAGTGTCTCGGTGGTGAAAACCGCCATAGTTCTTTCATACTACGGAGGCGCATTTCATGAAACCGGGTCAAGTTGCAGGCGTATTAATGATCGTCGGCGGCGCGTTGGTGGTCGTCGTCGGGTTGATTATTTTGGCGGCGCTCATGGCGGCGGGCGGGTTGTATGTGGCCGGGTTCGCGGTTGGCGTCGTGTTTCTAGTGATCATTGCTCTGCCATTGGCGGGCGCGGGAATCTTTTTGTGGATCAAAGCCGGGCAGGAGGGCAAAGATGAAGAGAACGCGGCGAAGCAGAGAAAGATTTTGGAGATGGTGGCGACGCGCGGCGAACTGCGGATCAGCGATGCGGCGATTGAGTTGAAGGCCTCGCGCGATCAGATTCAGAGTTGGGTGTACAATTTGGTCGGCTTGGGGCTTTTTAGCGGCTATATTAATTGGGATGACGGCATGTTGTATAGCGCGCAGGCGGCGCAGTTGAAGGGGCTGGAGACTTGCAAGAAGTGCGGCGGCAAAGTGTCGTTGGCCGGCAAAGGTGTTATCAAGTGCCAGTATTGCGGCACCGACTACTTCGTTTAGCGACGTTCTCAAAGGAGAAATATAAATGGACGACATGTTTTCTAAAATTGCCAGTGAACAAAACTTGCTGGAAAAGATCGCCAGCAAGATTCCGGGCTTCGGCGGCTATTTGAAAGAGGAGCAGCGCCGCACCGCCGATAAAATGCTGCGCGAGACTCTGGCGCAGAGATACGATGAGCAGTGGCAGCGCGTTTCGGCCATTCAGCGGCGGATGGTCGAAGAGATGATGATCGATCACGTGGACAATATGGAGTCCGCCGCCATCAAACTGCGCACGTTCATCGACGGCATGAAGACGGCAGCCTACGGCTACGGCTCGCTGTTCGGCGCGGTGAAGGTGAATGACGCCGAGCTGCAAAAGTTGTACGCCTACGATTACGCTCTGCTGGAAGGCGTGAGCAAAGTGTCGAGCGCGGTAGATAACGTGGAGGCCTCGCTCGGCGGTGACGGCCTGCCCGCCGCGATCCGCAATCTCGTGGCCGTGACCACCGAATGCGTCACGGCGTTCGACCGCCGCAAGGATGTGCTGGCCGTATCGTAATGTTTCCCGGCTTTGATCGCAGGGACTCGAAGAAAACATAGGAGACCAACATGGCACGTCGTATTTTTGATGTCATCGAATACCCAGATGAGATGCGCAACGAGATCGTGCGCCGCTTCCCCGAAAGCGGCTCGGGCGATTTCCAGATCGGCTCGCAAGTGATCGTGCGCGAAAGCCAGAACGCGGTGTTCTTCCGCGATGGCCGCGCCCTCGACACCTTCACTGCCGGGCGGCATACCATCACCACCGCCAACATCCCCATCCTGCGCGATTGGATCGGCAAATTGTTCAACGAGCGCTCGCCCTTCACTGCCGAAGTGTATTACGTTTCGATGCGCGAGTTCGCCGACCAGAAATGGGGCACGCCTCAGCCGATCATCGTGCGTAACCCCGGCATGGGGTTGGGCGTGGCCCTGCTTCAGGCCTTCGGCAGTTACTCGTTTGCAGTGAGCAACGCCCAGCAGTTCGTCACGCAGATCGTCGGCGCGCAGGGCGCGTATACCACTAACGATATTCAGGGCCGCTTCCGGGCCATGCTCCTCTCTAAACTCGCCGACCTGCTGGCCGAGCTGGCGACGAAGCAGGGCAAGAGCGTGCCCGAACTGATCGCCTACACCGAAGAGATCGGCTCGGCCATGCGCGCCAAAGTGCAAGACGACTTCCGCGCCATCGGCGTCACCCTCAAGTCATTCTACGTTGAGAGCATCAAGCCCTCCTCGAAGTCTGCCGAAGAATTGCGGGCGATGGGAATGCTGGATATGCAAACGTACATGCAATTGCAGGCCGCCGATGCGATGCGCGACGCGGCCAAGAATCCCGGCGGCGGCGCGGGACTCACTGCCGGAATCGGAGCGGGCATCGGCATCGGCAACATTATGGGGCAAGCCTTTCAGGGCGGCATGGTTCCGCCCGCTGGCCCCGGCGCTCCTGCCGCCGCGCCCACTGCGCCCACCTCCGGCGGCCCGGCCCCCGAAGTGATGAACCCGACGCAGGCGGCGGCCTATCTGCAAGTGCCCGAAGCCGACATCATGCAAATGATTCAGGGCGGGCAACTCAAAGCCAAGCAAGTCGGCTCGCAGTACAGAATATCAAAGAAGGCGCTCGACGATTTTCTTGCCTCGTAAGGCAGTTGACCCCCACCCCACCCCGGCCCTCCCCCATTTGAAAAACACAAATGGGGGAGGGAGTAACTGCGCTCCCCCCTCCCCAAAGGCGCTTATCTGTTGGGGAGGGGTCGGGGGTGGGGTTTGGAGAATGCGATGATCAAATGCCCAGCCTGCGGCACTGAGAACGCCGAAGGATCGAACTTCTGCATTGCCTGCGGGATCGATCTCACCGTCTCGGCAGTCGAACAGAATCTGCGAACCGATTCGGCGGCGGCGCCGACTCCGGAGACGCCGCCCCTCACCTCTCCCTCGGTGGACATGCCACGCGAATACCTCGAGTCGCCTCCGCCGCCCCCGCCTCCTCCTCCCTATGTGCCGCCCCCGCCGATGTATTCGCCGCCCGTCACTCCGTCATACAGCGCCTCTCAACCGGCCAAAGATCGCACCATTGCCCTCGTCATCGAAGTGGCCGCCGGGCTGTTTGGCTTTTTGGGAATCGGCTGGATGTATGCGGGCAACGTCAGCGCCGGGCTGATCTGGCTCATCGGCTTTTGGGTTGGCAACATCATTGGCATCGTGCTCGACCTTTTAACCGTTGGCTTCTTCACCTGCATTCACGTTCCGTTGGCCATCGCCTGCCTGCCCGTCTCGGCCTACCTGCTCTACAACTACACCAAACAGCACCCTGAAGTTTTCGGGCCATGAATTTCGTCAATGGGCGTTGCGCCGCCTCAACCTTTTTCACCGCCGAGACACAGAGTGCGCAGAGTGTTTGATTCTTTTCTCTGTGTTCTCTGCGACTCTGCAGTGAGTAGAACTGAAAGTGTATGTGAGGCGAGTCGCTGAATCAAAAAAGCCCTCGGCACAGCCGGGGGCTTTTTGATTCTTTCACCTCAACTCTCTCACACATTCCCTCACCGCCTCACACACCGCGTTCACTTCGCCGTCGGTCAGTTCGGGGTACATCGGCAGGCACAACAGATCGCGGCAAAACGCTTCGGTGACGGGCAGGCTCAGTGGCGGGTCGTCGGCATAGGCTGGTTGCAGGTGAATGGGGACGGGATACAGAACGGCGGCGCTCACGCCGCGCTCCGCGAGTCGGCTTCGCAGGAGATCGCGGCGGGGATGCCGAATCGTGTATTGGTGGTACACGCCGCCGGTCGGCGGCAGAGTCAGATCGAGATCGGCAAAGGCGGCGTTGTACGTTTCGGCAATGCGGATGCGGCGGGCGTTGTCGGAGTCCAAATGCCGCAGTTTCACTCGCAGAACGGCGGCCTGCAATTCATCTAGCCGGCTGTTGCCGCCGTGCGTCTCCGAGATGTATCGCTCGCGCCAGCCGTACATTCTCGACAGCCTCGCCCGCCCGGCGATTTCATCGGAGTCGGTGACGATTGCGCCGCCGTCGCCCAACGCGCCGAGATTCTTGGTGGGATAAAAACTGAAGGCCGCCGCCGCCCCGAACGACCCCACCCGTTTGCCGCCGAACACCGCGCCGTGCGCTTGGGCGCAGTCTTCGATCACGATCGCGCTCCGCTCGTCGGCCAGCTTCATGATCGCGTCCATGCGCGCCGGTTGGCCGTAGAGATGCACCGGCGTGACGAACATGCCCGGCGCGGTGAGCGCGGAGTCGAGCGCGGCGGGGTCGAGCGTGTATTCGTGTGGATCGATGTCCACCATTATCGGTTGCCAATCGGCTTCCACCAACGCGGCCACCGTCGCCGTCGCCGACATGGAAACGGTGATCCCCTCCGCGCCGCGAAAGGGCAGGGCGGCCAGCACGGCGATGCGAATGGCGTCCGTTCCGTTGGCGACCGACACGCAGTGCTTCACGCCGATGTATGCCGCGAACTCGGCTTCGAACGCTTCCACTTCCGGGCCGAGAATATACCAGCCCGATTCGTTCACGCGGCGGACAGCTTCGTCAATTTCTTGCTTGTGCGCGCGATATGACGCGCCGGGGCTGGCGGGAAGAATCATGACGGCTAAAAACTCAAACCTCCAATCTCAAACTCCAAAACTCAAAACTGCGAGTCGTGCGGTTTGGAGTTTGATGTTTGAAGTTTGGAATTCAGTGTTTCCGCATCACCAATACTCTGCGCCGTTTTGCCTATAGTATTCCAGCGTCCGCTTCAGTCCGTCGGCCAGTTTCACCTTCGGCGCCCAGCCGAGTGCGCCTTTGATTTTGGAGTAGTCGCCATAGTAGTCGCCGATGTCGATGGCCTTTTGCTCAGCGGGGAAGGGCACGAGCCGGTGCGCGCCCGAGCCGTTGATGCTCACCAGCTGCGCGGCTAACGATTTGAGCGACACCACTTCATCGCCGCCGAGATTGTAAATCTCGCCGATGGCCCGGTCGGCGGCGGCCATGAGCAGGGCCTCCACCACGTCATCCACGAAATTGAAATCGCGCTTCTGCTCGCCGTCGCCGTACACAAGAATCTCGTTGCCTTCGATGATGCGCCGAATCCAAATGCCGAGAAACGTTTGCCGCGCATCCACCACCCTCATGCGCGGGCCGTAGGTGTTGGTGAGCCGCAGGGAGGTGGTGCGCAGGCCGTAGGCCCGATGGTACACAATGTGATACCACTCGCCCGCCACTTTATTCACGCCGTTGATGTCCACCGGATCGACCGGATGGCGCTCGTCGGCGGGCAGGTATTGCGGCTTGCCGTAAATTTGCCGCGCGCCCGAAAAGACGATGCGCGCGGCAGGGTTGTGTTTGCGGCAGGCTTCGAGAATCGAAAGTTGACTGCGACAGTTGATGTCGAGATCGGTGTACGGGTCGCGCATCGAGTCGAGATGACTCACTTGCCCGGCGAGGTTGAAAATAAAATCCTGCCCGCGCACGAGGTAATCCATGCTGTGCTCGTCGCGCACATCGGCGATGTTCACTTTGATTCGATCTTCATAGCCGGAGAGGTTGAACAGTTTGCCGCCGTATTCGGGGATGAGCGAATCGATGACGGTGACGCGCGCGCCGAGATCCGCCAGTCGGCGGGCGAGATTACTGCCGATGAAACCGAGTCCGCCGGTGATGAGCGCGGCGCGGGAGTGGAAGGCGGGGGAGAGGTCGGGCATTCAGCGAAGGAAGAAGGATGAGGGATGAAGGATGAACAACGATACGCCCGGTTCATCATTCCGCATTCATCATTTGCTTCTCAGATGTTCTTTCACCACCACCAGCCGCCACCACCAGCCGAGGAGCGCGGCGAGCGTGCGGGCGACGCGCGGAAAGTTGAAGAACTGCGATTCGCCGTATTGCCGATACCAATGAGTCACCGGCACTTCGACGATCCGATACCCGGCGTCCTGAATCTTCTTCACCATCTCGAAGGTGATGGTGCCGGTGGTGGACTCCAATTGCACGCGATCAAAAATGGATCGGCGCATCAAACGGAAGTCGCAGTCCACATCGCGGATGGACAGCCCGAAGAGAAACTTCACGAAGTATTGATAAGCCAACCCGATGACGACGCGGTGGAACGGATCGCGCCGCTTGATTTTGTAACCCTGCACCAAATCCACGCCATCGGCGGCGGCTTCGACGAACTGAGTCATCTCGCGCGGATCGTATTGCGCGTCGCCGTCGGTGTATAAAATCCAATCCTTCTGCGCGGCGGCGAACCCGGCCCGCAGAACCCCGCCGTATCCGCTGGGGCGCTCTCGATGGATCACCCGGAGCGATAACGGATAGTGGCGGGCCATTTCGTCGAGCACGCGCCCGGTGTCGTCAGTCGAGCCGTCGTTGATGACCACGATTTCATAATCGTCGGCGACTTCGGCCAGCGTTTGCGCGGCGCGGATGATCATGGTTGGGATCGTGCCGGCGTCGTTATAGGCCGGGAAGAAGGCGGTGATGCTTTTGGGAGGCATAGTGTCGAAGGATGAGTGGCGAAGGATGAATCACTTGCGCGCTAGAGCAAATAGACTCACACCAGCCGGAAAGCCAAAGTATGAAAGATAAAGATTCTCGATGGCGAGGATGAACTCCAGAAAACGATTGACGACGGGCGAGGGCATTTCGACATCGGAGGCCGACTCGCCGATTCCGTTTTGCAGCTTGCGGCGGAGAAGGACGAAAGGCAACAGCAGGGTGTTGGCGTAAGTGAGCCGCTGAGGGTGGAAACCGGCGGCGCGAAGTTTGGATTCCAGTTCGGGCGCGGAATAGCGGCGCGCGGTGTGCACGAACTCATCGTGCGCTCCGCGCAGGGCTTCCAGCGCCGGAACGCGGATCAGCAACGCACCGCCCGATTTGAGCACGCGCGCAAACTCGCGCAAGGAGATGCCGTCGTCGGCGATGGAGCGATGGCAGACCACATCGAATGAGGTGACGATGTCGAAACTCGAATTGGCAAATGGCAGATGCTCCACCGAGACGCGCGCCAGCGGCGCGTTACCCGCCGCGTGGGCAATTGCCAGCGGGTGAAAATCGATGCCGAAGGGTTGGCCGAACTCACGAAGTTTGGACAACATGCCGCCGGGCCCGCACCCGGCGTCGAGAATGCGCGGCGGCGGGTGGCGGCTCCCCACGCGAGGGCGGAGCAGGGTGAGGCTGATGGCGGCCATGCCCCGATACCACCAATGCTTCTCTTCGACGTTGGCAATGTTGTCGTATTCTGCCGGTTCCATCAGAGGCCGAGCGCTCCATCCAGTTTTTCGATTTGCTCGGCAGAGAGCGTGGGGCCTTTGGGAAGTTTGCGGATGAAGTCTTTGAGTTGCTTGACATACAACGCGGGGATGGGCGGGTTCTCGGCTTGAATGGCGACTTTGGGATTGTAGAAAACGATGATGGCCTGCACCGGGGGGATGTCGCCACCGATTTTTTTGCCGAGCGCGTTGGCTACCCGGCTGGCCTCGGCGGCGGCTTCGGCGTTGGGGTTGGCCAGACTCTCTTGCCCGAAGAGACTGAGGATGAAATTCGAGCCTTTGTGATTCCAGCGTTTGCCATCCCAGATCACTTCTCCGGCCTGAAATTTTGGCACGAGGGCGAAGATGCCCGACGGGCCGATGAGCACGTGCGGCGCAGGCAGACGATAGTTGTAGAGATGATATTTGTCGTCGAGGCCTTTGAGCGCGGCCTCAATCGTTTTGTCGGCGCGCGGCTCGCGCACGAAGCGGTTGGCAAAGTAGATGCCGACGTTGGACAGAATGAAGCCGACGATGAGCGTGTAGAACGGGACGAGTTGCAGTTGCGGGTTATCGCGGGCGGTGAACGAGACGACGAGTCCGCCCACGAGCACCACCAGCCCGGCGCTGGCCGCGTATTTGCCGATGGCGGCATTTCGTTTGATGAGGGGTTCGTTGGTAATGAGACGCATAAGGAAATGCTGAATGCTAATCGCTAATCGCTAACCGTCACCCTTCATACTTCTTCAACACCACGCAGGCATTTTGCCCGCCGAGTCCGAACGAGTTGGACAGGGCGACGCGCACGGACGCATTGCGGGCCGTATTGGGCACGTAATCAAGATCGCATTCGGGATCGGGATTGTCGAGGTTGACGGTGGGATGCACGATGCCGGTGTTGATCGATTTGACGCAGGCGATGGCTTCCAATGTGCCCGAGGCGCCCATCGGGTGGCCGATCATCGATTTGGTGGATGAGATCATCAACTTGCGGGCGCGCTCTCCAAACACGGTTTTGATCGCCATCGTCTCCAGCGGATCGTTGATGGGCGTGCTGCTGCCGTGCGCGTTCACGTAATCCACTTCCGATGGATCGATGCGCGCATCTTTCAGCGCCCACTTCATGGCGCGGATCGCGCCCGCGCCGCTGGGGTCGGGCTGGGCAACATGGAAGGCGTCGGAGGAGGCGGCGTGCCCGATCACTTCGGCGAGGATTCGCGCGCCGCGCGCCAGCGCCGTTTCCAGTCGCTCCAGCACCATCACTCCGCACCCCTCCGAGAACACGAAGCCCTCGCGATCTTTGTCGAACGGGCGCGAGGCTTTATCGGGTGTGTGATTGAAGTGGACGGGCAGAGCCTTCATGCCCGAAAATCCGGCGATGGAAAAATCGCCGATGATGGCTTCGGTGCCTCCGGCGAACACCATATCCACCACGCCGCGCCGAATCAACTCGACGCCTTCGCCGATCACTTGCGTGCCGGTGGCGCAGGCGGTGACGAGGCACATGAGCGGGCCGCGGGTGAGGAACGTGCGCGAGACGTGATGGGCGGCCATGTTCGGGATGGAGGCCGTCACCGCGAATGGATTGGCGCGCACCGATCCTTTGCGCCGGAACTCGGCCACGGCTTCATCCGACTTCTCGAACCCGCCCATCGCCGTGCCCACGATCACGCCGGCGCGCTCTTCGTCGGCCAGCGGCGTCGAGAGATTCGCGTCGGCGGCGGCTGCCTTTGCGGCGGCAATGGCAAATTGTGTGCAGCGAGCCATGCGCCGCGCCTCTTTCGGGTCAATGTAGTTCGCCGGATCGAATCCTTTGACCTCTCCGGCGATCTGGCAATCGAAATCGCTGGCGTCGAATTGCGTGATGCGGTTGATCCCGTTGCGGCCCTTGATGAGCCCGTCCCAAAATTCGTTTACCGTGAGTCCGAGCGGGGTGATGGCTCCCAGTCCGGTGATGACGACACGAGCGCGTCCATTGTCATTCATTGCCCGCCTCCGCGAGTTCGGCTTCCGAAAGTTGAGCGGCCAGCTCGGCGCGAATGGCGTCGAGCAACTTTTCTTTGGCCGCGATGCGCGCGACGTTGATCGCGCTACGCACGGCGCGGGCGTTGGATCGCCCGTGCCCCACAATGGCGATGCCGTCCAATCCGAGCAGGGGCGCGCCGCCCACTTCGGTGGGGTCCATTTGCTTGCGAATGGCGGCGAAGGCTGGCCGGACGAGGAGGCCGCCGAGGGTGGTGAGCGGGCTCTTCACGATGTTCTCGCGGATCGAATCGCTCATGAACGAGGCGACGCTCTCGCTGGTTTTGAGGAAGATGTTTCCGGTGAAGCCGTCGGTGACCACCACCTCGGCTTCACCCGCGAAGAATTCTTTGCTCTCCACGTTGCCGATGTAATTCAGTTTGCTCTTCTTCAACAGCGCCGCCGACTCTTTGACCAGCGTGTTGCCTTTGCCTTCCTCTTCGCCGTTGGAGAGGGTGGCGACGCGCGGGTTTTCGATGCCCAGCACTTTGCGGGCGTACACACTGCCCATGATTCCGAATTGAAGCAGATATTCTGGCTTGCAATCGGCGTTCGCGCCGATGTCGAGCAGAACGGCGCGCCCTTTGCGCGTGGGCAGCAGCACGGTGAGCGCCGGGCGCTTCACGCCGCGAATGCGCTTGAGGATGAACAGGCCGTTGGTGAGCGCCGCGCCGGTGTTGCCCATTGTCACAAACGCATCGGCCTTGCCGTCTTTCACCCATTGCAGGCCGACGGCCATCGAGTTCTCCGACTTTTGCCGCGAGGCGAAGGCGGGTTTATCGCCCATCTCCACCACGTCTTTGGCGTGGACGATTTCAACCTTCGCATCGGTTGCGCTTTTGAGATGAGTCTCGAGCAATGGGCGCAGGCGGGCCTCGTCGCCGGTGAGGATGATGTCGTCGCCGAATTCCCGCGCCGCTATCACTGCGCCCTCAACTTCCGGGTCGGGAAATTTGTCGCTCCCCATCCCATCGAGCACAATTCGCATTTGGTGATCTCCTGTGGTCTCCGTGAGTGAGCGCAATTATACCCTCACCGCAATTGCTTTAGCCGCAGAGTTTGCGGAGTCGCACTGGCAAAAGTACAATGCCATGCAAGAATACAGTGGCGACCATTTGCCCTCTCTGAGTCATCTTTGCCATTCTGTCATCTTGCCACCTTGCCGCGCCGATTCGCCGCCCCGTTGTTTTTCATTGCTTGGGCCTGCCTCACCCTCTGGCCTGCCGTTCTCCATCCCGGCCAGCCGCTCGCGCATCCCAAATCGCAATTCTCCGATCTGCTGATCTCGCATTGGCCCAACGCCGAATTCCTGCGGCGCTCGCTCTTCGAGTTCCATCAATTCCCGTTGTGGAATCCGTCGATTCTGGGGGGCGCTCCATTCGCCGCCGACCCGTTGGCCGGGCTGTGGTATCCGCCGAACTGGCTCACGGTCATTCTGCCTCTGCCGTTCGCTTTCAACTTTCTGCTCCTTCTGCATCTTGCGTGGGCGGGGTGGGGCATGTATCGGTGGGCGCGCGCCGATGGATTCGGGGTGATGCCCGCCCTCGTTGGCGGCCTCGCCTTTGCCGCCATGCCGAAACTGATCGCGCACATTGGCGCGGGGCACGTGTCGCTGGCGTATGCGGTGGCGTGGACTCCGTGGATAATGCGGAATGTGGAATGCAGAACGCAGAGCCTTTCATCGTTCATCGTTCATCGTTCATCGTTGGCATGGGCCATGTGCTTCCTTGCCGATGCGCGTTGGGGAGTGTACGCGGGAGTGGTGATGGCGGCGTGGTGGTTAGCGCGGGATCGGTCGCGGGTGGGAGTGCGTGGGCTCGGCATTTGCATTACGTTGTTTCTTTTGCTCACCGCAGTCTTGTGGCTGCCCATGCTCGAATTTGTTCGGCGCTCATCGCGCACTGCGCTGACAATGGAAGAAGCCGGAGTCTTTTCGTTGCCCGCCAATCACCTCATCGGCCTGCTCGCTCCCGATCTCGGCGGCTTTCAAGAATACATGACGTATCTTGGGATCGCGCCGCTTGCGTTTGCTCTTAGCGGCGCGGGCGCGAGTCGTAATCGCGTAGGCATTTTAACTATGATCATGCTTGCGCTCATCTCAACATGGTGGGCATTGGGGCCGAGCGCCGGACTATTCACATGGTTCGCCCGCGCCCCCGGCCTCACATTATTGCGCGTGCCATCGCGAGCGTGGTTCATCGTTGGGTTGGCAGTGAGTTGGCTGGCTGTGCGCGGCGCGGCGGCTGTGGAGGAGGGTTGGCGGTTGAAAGGGCGCGCATGGAATTTGGCATCGGTCGGCCTCATTGCCGCCGCATGGACTCTCGCGCTCGGCGGGAGCGCAGTGGCGCAGCGACCGTTGGGCAATCTTTTCGCCACTGCGTTTGCGATCACGGGTGTGATGATTGCTCTGCGACTCAAACCCGCATTGCCGATCATGATTGCTATCACTGCGATTGAACTGCTGATCGTCAATTCCACGCTGATCGAGTCGTGGGCGGTGGCGCACAGCCCAATTGCCGATTGGCTGAAAAGCCAACCCGGCGTTTGGCGAGTATACTCACCATCGTACAGCCTGACTCAATTGGACGCGGCGCAAGCCGGGATCGAACAGGCTGACGGAGTGAATCCGATTCAATTGAGGGACACCGCCACTTTTATGGAGGCCGCCACCGGAGTGGCGCGAACGGGGTACAGTGTGACTCTGCCGCCGTTCAATGGAGAGGTGGCAACGGCGAACGCTGATGCCGTTCCTTCAGCCGGGCTGCTCGGAGCAATGAATGTGCGATTCGTGCTGAGCGAGTTCGACATCGACGCCGAAGGGTTGGAGTTGCAGGAGCAGATTGGGGACACGCGCATTTATAGAAACACATTCGACGGCGGGCGGGTGAATGGCGGCGAGTTGGTATCATGGAGTCCGAATCGGATCGTCATCGCGGCGGACGGTTCGGGCCGGGTGCGATTGGCCGAAGTGTGGTACCCCGGCTGGGCGGCGAGCGTTGACGGAGTCCCGGCAGTGGTGGAGGGGGATGGAATCTTCCGGTCGGTAACGGCCGGCGAAGGGTCGCGCGAAATCGTGTTCGAGTTCCGGCCCGTGATCGTTTGGATCGGGCTCGCGCTGAGTCTGATCGGCTTGCTTGTGTCGATTGCGCTTTTTCGTTGGCCGAGAATTGTATGAGACGAGTCAAACTGAAAGAGTGGGCGTGGGTGATCGTCTTTGCCGCGCTGGTGATGGCGCTGACGTGCGTGCCTTATATTGTCGGCGTCGTTCGATCCGATAGCGCGTGGCGGTTCTCCGGTTTTGTCATCGCTGTCGAGGATGGCAATTCCTATTTGGCGAAGATGCAATTGGGCGCGCACGGGCAATGGCTGTTGCAGTTATCATATGCCATCGAGGAACATCCGCCGTCGTTGGTGTACCCGTTTTTTATTTTGCTCGGCAAGTTGATTGGATGGATGGCGGGCACAGGCGATGCTCTGCGATTGCATGATGCGCTGGTTTTCGGCTACCATGCGGCGCGCGTTGTGTTTGGCTTCGCGCTGGTGTTGGTGACGTATCGCTTCATCGCCGAACTGCTTCCGCATGTGCGGCAGAGACGGCTGGCGCTCATCGTGATTGTGCTGGGCGGGGGGCTGGGTTGGCTGTTGCTCGTTTTGCAATCGCCCGACACGCCGCTTGAGTTTTACTCGCCCGAAGCGTTCACGTTTCTGCATCTCTATAGCCTGCCGCATTTGGCGGCGGCGCGCGCGCTCATGCTCGGCGGAATGTTGTTTTATCTTTGGGCCGTGCGCGGCCATTGGGCGTGGGGACTTGCGGCGGGCGGCTCGTGGTTTCTGCTCACGCTCCTTCAACCGTTTTACATGCTGATAGTTTACACTGCGCTCGGACTGCACGTCGCCGTTCTTGCGGCGATGGCTTTTCGGCAGGGCGAACATGAATTGACTCGCGGGATGGATTTGGGCGCAGTGGCGGTGCGGGCGTTGTGGGTGTCGGCCTTTGCGGGATCGTTCGGTGTGCCGATCACCCTGTACACGTTTTTGCTGTTTCAAGTCGATCCCATTTACTCGTTGTGGGGCGCGCAGAATATCATCGTATCGCCGCCGCCATGGCACTACCTTTTGGCGTGGGGGTTGCTGATCGCCGGCGCAGTGTTTGGGCTGAGATCGCTGTATCGCCGCCACATGATTGCGTGGGCATTCATTGCGGGCTGGCTGTTGATCGTGCCGTTGTTATTGTATGTGCCCTACAACTTGCAGAGGCGATTTGCGGAGGGCGCGCAAGTTCCGTTGGCGGCGATGGCATTGCTCGGGCTCACGGTGGGCATCGGCAAAGGGCGAGCGCGGCGGTGGGCGGCGCGGTATGCGCCGCTGGCGCTCATCGCCCTCGTTCTTCCGGGAACGGCGCTGGTGTGGGCGGGCGGCCTCATCGCCGCGCTCAACCCACAAGAGCCGGTGTATCACACTCACGATCAGGCGGCGACGTATGCGTTTCTCGGAAAGAGTCTGCCGCCGCGCGCGGTGGTGATGTCGTCGTACGAATTCGGCAATGCCGCTCCGGCCTACGGCTACTTCGTATCGTATATCGGCCATGGCCCCGAAACGCCATATCTTTCATACAAGAAAGATGTCGTGCAACAGTTGTATCGCGGCTCCACGCCGACTTATGAGCGGCGCGATTTATACAACGGCGCCGGAGCGCCGTATTTGATCATCGGCCCGCACGAAAAAGCGTTGGGCAGTTTCAATCCTGCGCGGGACGCCGCCGATTACATGCATATGGTTTTCCAGTCGGGCGAGTATTCGGTATGGGCTTTGAAATGAAGGATGAGCGATGAAGGATGAATGAACCACAATCGGCCATGCGGCGATATTGGCCCGAGGCCGTTGTTGCCGTTGCGCCGCTTGTAACTTTTTGGCGGCTGGTCGTCGGCGGGCAAGTGTTGTACTGGGGATTGCCCGCCCTGCAATTCGTTCCGTGGCGCGTCTTGGTGAACGAGGCTCTGCGGCAGGGGCGGCTCCCCCTGTGGAGTCCGCTGCTCGGCATGGGCGCGCCGCTGATGGCGAATCACCAATCCGCTGTTCTCTATCCCCCGAATTTTCTTTCGCTCATCCTCCCGCCCGAAACCGCGATCAGTGTGCTGGCCGTTCTGCATCTTTCGTTCGCCGGCGTGGGCATGGTTCGGTTGGGGCGGCGCATTGGGCTGGGCCACTTTGGCTCCGCTGTGTGCGGTCTTGCCTTCGCCCTTTCCGGCTACCTCAGCGGGCGGCTGTGGTTCATCACCATCAACAACGCAATGGCTTGGTTGCCGTGGATTGTGCTTTTCTCCCATCCCCCGGAAGAGGAAAAGGCTGAAGGTGGGGGCGGACTCCAACCCCAACTCAAACTCAAACACTTCCTCACCCTCTCCCTCCTCATTTCTCTCCAACTTCTCTCCGGCCACGCGCAGAGCTCGTTTTACACACTGCTCATCGCGGGCGCGTGGGTCGTGTGGCATTCCGTCTCTCCAACGCTCACGCCCCACGCCCCACGCTTCACGCTCCACGCTTCACGCCCCACACTTCGCAACCTTGCCTTCTTCTCCCTCGCCATCGTCCTCGCCCTCGGCCTCACCGCCGTTCAACTTATCCCCACGCTCGAACTTCTTCGGCAATCGCCCCGCGCCGACGCCGCCGAATACGAATTCGCCATGACCTATTCGCTTTGGCCGTGGCGATTGCTTACCTTCGTCGCCCCCAACTTCTTCGGCCACCCCGCCGATGGCAACTATTGGGGCTATGGCGCATATTGGGAAGACAACGCCTACATGGGGCTGTTGCCTCTCGCCTTCGCCGCCTACGCCATCTACATTGCCTATCGCAGAGAACACAAACCATCGCCGGCAAACCTCTCTGTGAGCTCTGTGGTCAACTTTTCTCTCGCCCTCGCCACCATCTCCATCCTCCTTGCCCTTGGCAAGAACACCCCTCTCTTTCCACTCTTCTATCGTTTCGTTCCCGGCTTCGATCTCTTTCAAGCCCCGGCACGGATGCTCATCGGCTACACCTCTGCCCTCAGCCTCCTCGCCGGTATCGGCGCGGATCGTTGGCGCGCATCCGAACGCAAACGGTATTGGGCGCGACTCGGCATTGCCGGAAGCCTCGCCGTGATCGTCTTCGGCCTCGCCGCCAACTTCATCATCGCCGACCCTCGCGCCCAAACTTTTGGCGCCGCCCTCGCCTCCGCCGCCTCCTTCGCCTCCCTCGCCTTTCTCCTCCTCCTCACCCAACCACCCAACCACCGAACCACCCAACCACCGAACCACCGAACCACCCAACCACCCAACCACCCACCCACCCTCTGGCATCTCCTCACCCTCGCCTTCATCGCCATCGATCTCGGCCTCGCCGCCGCGCGCCTCAACCCGGCCACCGGCCGCGCGCTTTACCATCTCACCCCAAACTTCGCCCTCGCCGAAGGCCGCCTCTTTCAATTTGCCGACGATGAATACCGCGCCAAGTTTGGCGAGCACTTTCGCTTTCAATCGTTCGATCCCCTCGATCCCGGCGCTCTCCGTAACTCGCTTCTGCCCAACCTTCCCGCCCTCAGCAACATCGCCTCGGCCAACAGCTTCGATCCGCTCCTGCCCGCCCGACACACTCGATACCTCACAGCAATGGAGACGAATCCCCTGTTGATGAATCTGGCCGACGTGAGAGCCATCGTCAAACCGATGGGCGCGGTGACCGTGCGTTCGGAGAAAACATCGCGCCTGCGGATCGTTTACAACGCCCGGAGCGTTGCCAACGGCGACGCCGCCTTTGCCGCCATCACCGGCCCGAACTTCGATCCCGAAACCGAAGCCATCCTCGAGCTGCCCGAACCTGCCTCCGCCTTTCCAACCCTCGCCCTCGACCCCAACCGCTTCACTGCCTCCGTCATCCTCGACCGCGATGGCTACGTTGTCCTCTCCGACACGTATTATCCCGGCTGGCGCACATTTGTGGATGGCCGCCCCCAACCCATTCTCCGCGCCGACTACAACTTTCGCGCCGTCGCCGTCCCCGCCGGTACGCACGCCATCCTTTTCGAATACACTCCACCCTCCGTCACCCTCGGCCTCATTATCACGGCCAGCGCATCAACCCTTTGGCTCGCCCTCTTCTTCGCCCTTCGCTCTCACCCTCATGCGTAACACTTTCATCCTTCACCCTTCATCCTTCATCCTTCTTGTTGCCTACCTCCTCTACCTCACCCTCATCCTCGCTCGCAACGGCGGCGATCCGCTCGCCTTGGCCCGCATCGGCCACGGCCCCAACGAGGGCTACGATGGGCAGTTCACCTATCTCATCGCCGTCGATCCGAGTCCGGCGGCAGTCGTGCGCGAAATTGCCGAAGCGCGCGCCGACATTCCCGCCTATCGCTATCAGCGTATTCTTTTGCCATTCCTCGCCCGGCTGTTCGGTTTGGGCCAGCCCGCACTGATTGCGTGGGCCATTCCGCTGATCAACCTCGCCGCTCAAACGATGGGCGCGGCGCTCGTGGCGCAGTTGCTCGCGGAGCTCGGCGTCAGCCGATGGTACGCGCTGGTGTACGGTTTGTGGCCGGGCCTCGCCGTCGCCGTCCGCGCCGACCTCACCGAGCCGCTTTCGTATGCGCTCGTCGCCGCCGCGTATCTTTTTCACGGGCGCGAACGCGCGTGGCTCTCAGCGCTGTGCTTCGGCCTCGCCCTCTTCGCCAAAGAAACGGCCATGCTGTTCGTCGCCGCGCACATGGCCTACGCTCTCTTCGCCCGCGATGCGCGCCGCCTGCTCTCATTGACTCTCATTGCCGTTGCGCCGTTCATCGCGTGGCAGTTCGCGCTGAAAGCGATGTTCGGCAGTTTCGGAATCGGTTCGGGCGGATACCTCGGCGCCCCGTTCGAGATCATTCCTTTCAACGGCGTGTGGCGCATTCTTTCGGATCGCGGCCTCGCGGTGTTCGCCATCTTCATTTTGTTTCTCGGTCCATGGGTTGCGTTTCCATCAGTATGGGGCATCATCGCTTCGGCGCGAGAGGCGCTCAAACGGAATTGGCATCCCTACGTTTGGGCGCTCGGCGCAAACGCCGCCATCACCCCGTTCACGCCATACTCCACCTTTCGCGAGCCGGTCGCTATCTTTCGTTTCTGCACCGGGCTTGTGTTGGCGACTCTGTTGTTTGGCGGTCTGGTAAAATCGCGCCGTGTTCTCAATTACTCGTGGCTGTGGTTAGCCATGCTTGTCTTTTTGGTGAAGGACTGAATTGCGAACTTTCATCATCGTTCCCACATACAACGAAGCCGAGAACTTGCCGAAACTCTTGAGCGAGATACTCGCACTGCCGGTCGATGTGGCCGTGATCAATGTGGACGACGGCTCCCCCGACGGAACGGGGGGCATCGCCGATGAGTGGGCGGCCTCCCATCCGGGCAAAGTGATTCCCGTTCACCGGGCGGGCAAACTCGGGCTCGGCACGGCCTACATCGCCGGATTTCATCGCGCCTTCGATCTCGGCGCGACACGCGCGATCACGATGGACGCCGACTTCTCGCACAACCCGCGATACATCCCGGCCATGATCGCCAGAAGCGAAGAGGCCGATGTGGTCATCGGCTCGCGGTACGTTCCGGGCGGCGATATGCTCTACTGCCCGTGGTATCGCAAAGCCTTGAGCGCCGGCGCGAACATGATCGCTCACACGGCGCTCGGCCTCAAAGCCCGCGACACGACGGCGGGGTTTCGGTTGTATCGCCGCGAAGTGCTCGAGTCGATCCACTTCGACAGCATTTTCTCTTCGGGCTATTCGTTTCTGATCGAGATGCTGTATCTCGTTCAGCGCAAAGGCTGGCGCGTGGCCGAAGTGCCCATCGTGTACGAAGATCGAATGCGCGGGCAAACCAAAATCTCGCGCAACGAAATCTTCCGCGCGCTCTACACGGTGGCCCGCCTCTCCTTTCGGCGCTTCGTCAAACGGAAATGATTCCTTGACGGATCATCGGCGGCGCGTTAAAATCTCCGTTCGCTGACGGGGCATCATCTGCCCCGTCGTATTGTGTCTGCCGGACTGCCTGCGTGTTCAGAAACCTCAGCGATAAACTACAAAACGTCTTCAAAGAGCTCACGCGGCGCGGGAAACTGACCGAAGCCGATGTGGATGTTGCCCTGCGCGAAGTGCGCATGGCCCTGCTCGAAGCCGATGTCAACTTCGTCGTCGTCAAAGATTTTCTGGCGCGAGTCAAAGCCCGCGCCGTCGGCGCAGAAGTATCGCGGGCGCTGAACCCCGGCCAGCAGGTGGTCAAGATCGTTCACGAAGAATTGATCGCCACGCTGGGCGAGCCGGGCAAACTGAATCTGAGCGGCCAGCCGCCGCGCACCATCATGCTCGTGGGGTTGCAGGGCGCGGGCAAAACGACGATGGCCGCCAAACTCGCGCGCTGGCTGAGGTCGCAGGGCCAAAAGCCTATGCTGGTCGCCGCCGATCCGTATCGCCCGGCGGCGGCCGAACAACTGAAGACGCTCGGCGCGCAGATCGATGTGCCGGTGTTCACTGGCCCCGAGTCCCCGCCCGACTTGTGCGCCAACGCCGTCCGGCACGCCGCCGACATCGGGCACACGGTTGTCATTCTCGACACCGCCGGGCGCCTGCAAATTGATCCGGCGATGATGGCCGAAGTGGCCTCCATCAAAGAGCGCGCGACGCCCAACGAAGTGCTGTTGGTTGCCGACGCGATGACCGGCCAAGAGGCGGTGCGTATCGCCGATGGGTTTAACAAACAGGTCGGACTCAGCGGCCTCATTCTGACCAAAGTGGATGGCGACGCGCGCGGCGGCGCGGCCATCTCCATGCGATCCGTCACCGGAGTCCCGATCAAGTTTCTGGGCACGAGCGAAAAGATCGACGGCATCGAAGCCTTCGCCCCCGAGCGATTGAGCGGCCGCATTCTCGGCATGGGCGACATTCTCGGCCTGATCGAAAAAGCCGAGTCGGCCTTCTCGGCGCAGGAAGCGCAGAAGGCGCAAGAGAAATTGGTCTCGGGCGAGTTCACGCTCGAAGACTTCCGCGATCAGATGCGGCAGATCAAAAAGATGGGGCCGCTCGGCCAGTTAATGGAAATGGTTCCCGGCATGGGCAAGATCGCCGGGCAAATGAATCAACAAGATTTGGACAACAGCCTCAAGCGAGTCGAGGCTATCATCAATTCGATGACTCGGCACGAGCGAGTGAATCCGCAAGTGCTCAATGCCGGCCGCAAACGCCGAGTGGCCGCCGGGTCGGGAACGTCGGTGCAGGAGATCAATCAGCTGGTCAAGCAGTTCCGTGATATGCAGAAGTTGATGAAGCAGATCGGGAAAACCAAAGGCAGAGGACTGCCGGATATGTTTAGAGGGTTTCGGTAAAAAGATTCTCTAAAGAGGAGTAACACAAATCCATGCTTCGAATTCGTTTGCGCCGCGAAGGCGCCAAAGCTCAACCGGTGTACCGCATCGTCGTCGCCGAGCGTGAGCACCCCCGCGATGGCCGGTTTCTCGAAGTGGTGGGCGAATATAACCCGCGCACCCACCCGGCTTATATCAAAGTTGATGAGGCCCGCGCTCTGCATCATCTCAAGAACGGCGCTCAACCTTCGGAGCCGGTCGCCCGCATCCTCAAAATATCGGGGACGATGGATCGATTGGCCCGGCTGAAGAAGGGCGAGCCGGTGGAAACGTTGGTGGCCGAGGCCGCCGCCGCCGCGAAAGCCCAAGCCACAACTCTCAAGACTCGCCGCGACGATCAAATCGGCGTGGCCTCGAAAGGCAAGTCGAAGAAGGCCAAAGCCAAAGCCGCCGCCGGATAGCCATGAAAGAGCTGGTGGAGCATATCGTTCGCTCGTTGGTTGATCACCCCGGCGATGTGAAGGTGGAGGTGATCAATCAGGGCGGGCAAACCGTGATTGAGCTGCATGTGGCCGAAGAAGATATGGGCCGCGTGATCGGCAAGGACGGCAAAGTCGCCAACGCTATTCGCACTCTTCTACGAGTGGTTGCCGCCCGCGAGGGCCAGCGCATCCAGCTTGAGATCGTGTGAGCGCGCGAGAAGCACAAGCCGCAAAGCCGCGCCGCCGCCGAACACAACGGCCCAAAGGTGAGCCGTCGTTTCTGGTGATTGGCCGCGTCCTTCGCCCGCACGGCGTGCGCGGCGAACTTCGCCTCGCAATGCAAACTGCGTTCCCCGCGCATTTGAGCGAAGTGGATGTGGTGCACATCGGCGACGACCACAAGCCGTACCCGCTGAAGTCGTTCCGGCTCCACAAAGCAATGCTGTTGATTTCGGTGGAGGGCTGCGATGATCGAAACGAAGCCGACACTTTGCGCGGCGAGATCGTTTCGATCAAAGCAACCGACGCCGCGCCTCTCAAGCCCGGCGAGTATTACCATCATCAAATCGTCGGCCTCACTGTGGTGACGGACACCGGCGAGGAATTGGGCTCGGTTGTCGAGATCATTGAGACGGGGGCTAACGATGTGTATGTCGTGAGAGGGCAGGTGGGTGAGATTCTCCTTCCGGCGATCAAATCGGTGATACTCAAAATTGAGCCGTCGCAGATGCGTGTGCATCTCATCGATGGCCTCCGCTGAGATGGCCGAAAAATTGAGTCTTGACACAAGGACATCTTTGGATAAAATCTAATCGTCATTGCTATCCAACATTGTTGAGCGCTTCAAGAGAAAAGAGCTTGAAGCGCTCATTTTGCTTTGCCTAGCGCCTAGCACGAGTGTTCGAGTGAATCTAGATTGATAGGAGGAAGCCTGTGGAACCACGAAGTTTGCGCGCATTGAAAATTAGTTTGGCATCGCCAGAACAGATTCTTTCATGGTCATATGGCGAAGTGCTCAAACCGGAGACGATCAACTATCGGCGGCTGCGCCCGGAGAAGGATGGCTTGTTTTGCGAAGCCATCTTTGGGCCGACGAAAGATTGGCAATGCTATTGCGGCAAATATAAAAACGTTCGATACAAAGGCACCGTTTGCGATAAATGCGGGGTGGAAGTCACGCGCTCATCGGTGCGGCGCGAGCGGATGGGGCATATCGAATTGGCCGCCCCGGTGGCGCATGTGTGGTACACCCGCCGCGTGCCCTCTTATCTCGGAGTCTTGCTCGATGTGTCGCGCCGCAACCTCGACCGCGTGCTGTATTTCGCGCAGTACGTCGTCACGCACGTGGACGAAGAGGCGCGGCAGAAGGCCCTCAAACGCATTGACGAGGAAGTTCAGCGCGAAGAAAAGCGCCAAGTGGACAACTTGAACGCGAAGATCGCCGCAGTGAAAACGAGCCGCGACAAAAAGATCGGCGACCTCAAAGCCAAGATCGACGCCGTCAATGAGAAGTATGAGGCCGATCTCGCCGAGAAGATCGAGCCGCTGGTGAAAGAGGGGCAGAAACTCCAACGCGCGCTCGAAGAGAAAATGGAAACCACCATCCGCAAGGCCATTGAGTTTGAGCCGGCGCGGACAGTCATTGCCGAAGAAGGGGAGACCATTTCCCGCAAACACCTCACGGCGCTCAACAAAGCCGTGCAGGGCAAACTGGGCGAGATCGAATCGTCCATGAAAGAGAAGCGCGACGCCAAACTTGACGGCCTCAAGATGGACATCGAGAAGCTCAAAGCGGAAGCCGAAGAGCAAATTGTCCAGCTTCGCAATTCGCTCGAAGATGTGACCGCCGGTTCCAGCAAAGCTGTGGACAAAGATCGGGACGAACTGCTCGACCTCCACCCGATGATGTTTCTCGGCGAAAGCAAATATCGTGAACTCAAACAGAAGTACGGGCAGGTCTTCAAAGCCGACATGGGCGCGGAGGCTTTCTACGACATTCTGCATTCTCTCGATCTCGACAAACTGGCGAAAGAACTGTGGCACGAAGTCCGCAGCACCAAATCGAAACAACGCAAGAAGAAGGCTATCAAACGGTTGAAGGTCGTCGAATCGCTCCGCCGCTCGGCCAACCGGCCCGAATGGATGATCCTGACCATCCTGCCGGTGATCCCGCCCGACCTGCGCCCGATGGTGCAGCTCGACGGAGGCCGGTTCGCCACCTCCGATCTCAACGACCTCTATCGCCGGGTGATCAACCGCAACAACCGTCTCAAGCGTTTGCTTGAACTCGGCGCCCCCGATGTGATCGTGCGCAATGAGAAGCGCATGTTGCAGGAGGCCGTGGACTCGCTGATCGACAACAGCCAGCGCGGCAAGGCGCTCTCGCGCCGGGGCCGCCGCGAACTGAAATCGTTGAGCGATATGCTCAAAGGCAAAAAGGGCCGCTTCCGCCGCAACCTACTGGGCAAGCGCGTGGACTATTCGGGGCGCTCGGTGATTGTGACCGGCCCCAAACTCAAGCTGCATCAATGCGGCCTGCCGCGCACCATGGCCCTCGAGCTATATCGCCCGTTCGTGATCGCTAAACTGGTGCAATACAGTTTCGCTTCCAATGTCAAAGGGGCAAAGCGCATCATCGAAAAGGAGCGCCCCGAAGTGTGGGAGGTGCTGGAAGAGGTGATCAAAGATCGCCCCGTTCTGCTCAATCGCGCGCCGACCCTGCACCGACTCGGCATCCAGGCCTTCGAGCCGGTGCTCGTCGAGGGCAAAGCCATCCACTTGCACCCGCTGGTGTGCTCGGCCTTCAACGCCGATTTCGACGGCGACCAAATGGCGATTCACGTTCCCCTGTCGCGCAAGGCCGTCGAAGAAGCCCGCACCCTCATGCTGTCCACAAACAATCTGCTCAAGCCAGCCGATGGCGAGCCGATCGTCGGGCCGTCGAAAGACATGGTCTTGGGCGTGTATTATCTGACGATGATCCGTGATGATCGCAAAGGACAGGGCCGCACGTTCGCCGACTATGACGAGGTGGAGACGGCTTATGTGCTCGGGCAGGTTGATATTCATGCCAAGATCAAAATTTATGTTCCGACGCATGTCAACGAACACGGCCAGCGTTTCGCCGACGGCAAACCGCGCCGCCGCATGATCGAGACCTCGGTGGGCCGCGTGTTGTTTAACAGCATCCTGCCCGACGAGATGCGCTTCGTGAACGAAGTGCTCGACAAGGGCGGCTTGCAGAAGTTGGTGCAGAAGTGCTATCAAGTCGTCGGCAGTGAGATCACCACCGATGTGGTGGATCGAATCAAGGAAATTGGTTTCAAGTACGCAACCAAGTCGGGCGTCACCATCGCGGTGTCCGACATCACCGTACCTCCGGCCAAAACCACGATTGTGAACCGCACGGAAGAAGAAGTGGCCGACGTGGAGAAGCAGTATCGGCGCGGCCTGCTCACCGAGCAGGAGCAAACCGATCGCGTGATCGAACTGTGGACGAAGGCGCGCGATGAAGTGGCGAGCGAAGTGAAAACGTATCTCGATCCGTTCGGCTCGCTGGCGGTGATGGCGAAGTCGGGCGCGACGAAAGGCGGCTTCGGCCCCATCGCCCAGCTGGCCGGGATGCGCGGCCTCATGGCCGATCCGTCGGGCCGCATCATCCCCCTGCCGATCCGATCGAACTTCCGCGAAGGTTTGCGGGTGCTTGAATACTTCATCTCGACTCACGGCGCGCGCAAAGGCTTGGCCGACACCGCGCTCCGCACCGCCGACGCCGGTTACCTCACCCGCCGCCTCGTGGATGTGGCGCAGGATGTGATCATCAACGAGATCGATTGCGGCGCCGAGGCCGGCATCTGGATCCGGCGGCGCGACGATGTGGCCGGGCAGACGCTTTACGACCGCATCATCGGGCGCATGGCCGCAGGCAATGTGATCGATCCGAAATCGGGCGAGTTGATCGTCGAACGCAATCAGGAGATTGACGAGCATGTGGCCGGGCGCATTCAGTCGTCGGGCATCGAGCAAGTGTTCGTGCGCTCGCCGCTTTCGTGCCAGTTGGCGCGGGGAATTTGCGCGATGTGCTACGGGCGCGATCTGGGGCGCGGCAAGTTAGTGGAAGTGGGCGTGGCTGTGGGCATCGTGGCCGCGCAATCCATCGGCGAGCCGGGCACGCAGCTCACCCTGCGCACGTTCCACAGCGGCGGCGTCGCCGCCGGAGGCGACATCACCAGCGGTCTGCCGCGCGTGGAGGAGTTGTTCGAGGCGCGGAAGAAGCCGAAAGGTGAAGCGGTCGTCACCGAGATCGATGGCATCGCTCACGTGGAACGATCGGAAAAAGTCGGCGGCGCGAAGTATGTGAAAGTGATCAACGTCGCGACTCTGCGCGACGAATACGAAGTTCCGGGCAACTGGTCGGTGAAAGTCGAGGACGGCGATCACGTTCCCGACGGCGCGTTGCTGGCCCAGCGCGGCGACAGCCAGGTGCTGGCCGAGCACGGCGGCAAAGTGAAGCGCAAAGAGACTGCGCTCATCATCACTCGTGAACTGCGCGACGAGTGCGAGTACGAGATTCCGAGCAACTCGCGTTTGCTGGTGGTGGACGGGCAAGAGGTGCGCGCCGGTGAAGCGCTGACCGAAGGCTCGCAGAACCCGCACCGTATCCTGCGCATTTTGGGCCGCGAGGCGTGCGAGCTGTATTTCTTGCAAGAGATGCAGAAGGTGTATCGCGCGCAGGGCCAGAATATCAACGATAAACACTTCGAGGTGATCGTGCGCAAGATGCTGACCCGGGTGCAGGTGATGAAAGCCGGAGACACGGAATGGCTGCCGGGCGAATTGGTGGATCGGTACGACTTCCAGCAAGCCAACGAGCGGCTGATCGCCGAGGGGAGAACTCCGGCGGCGGCGGTGCCTTCGTTGTTGGGCGTGACGCGCGCTTCACTGGCGACCGAGTCGTTCCTCTCCGCCTCATCGTTCCAGCACACAATCAAGGTGCTGGCCGGCGCGGCTATCGAGGGCAAGTGGGACGGACTCTTCGGGTTGAAGGAGAACGTGATCATCGGTAAGTTGATCCCGGCGGGCACGGGCTATTGGATTTACAAAGATAAACCGGAAGAATTGTCCGAAGGCAGCAGCGATCTCGTTCAACTGCTCGGCGGGGACGGCGACACCCTGCCGCTGGCCGAATAGCGATTGAGAAACGAAAACGCCCCTCGCGAGAAGTTCTGCGGGGGGCGTTTTTGTTGACAGATTGCGCTGAGTCTCACTCAGGGTTGCGCTCTCCCGCCGCAGAGTTTCTCATGGGCCCCACAGATTCTTGGGTATCTCCCGGCGCATCCGCTCGATGATGGCAATCTTTACCGGCCAGTCTTCGATCACGATTGCTTCACCCTGTGGGATGCTTCGAGTCTGTTAATCGTCCACCATCTGCTCGTGCCCGGCGGGGCAAATGCCCATCGTGCAATCGTAGAAGCCGTCATCGAATTCCGGCGGGCCGATGCGCCAGCATTGCTCGCAATAATCTTTGCCGCACTCCCAACAATGGAAGGCGATGAAATCGGCGTCGAGCCGCCGGAGCGTTTCGTAGTCGTGTCGGCGGAGCGTTTCGAAGAGTTGAGCGAGCGATTCGAGCGAGCCGAATTTGATCACCACGCCCATGAAACCCGCGCGCTCGATCCGATCGTGATCGCGCCACAAGCCGTCGCCCTCTCCGGCGGCATGCACGGTGAACGCGGCGGCGGGCCTGCCACATTGGGCGCAGGGGAGGGTGATTTGCATGGCGTTTCCCTATTTCGCGCCTCTGGCGATCACGCCCATGAACTCCATGATGATCTTGAGCGCGGCGAAGACGGTGGACTCCGACGGGTCGAGCGGGGGGGCGACTTCCACCACATCCAGCCCCACCAGCGGCAAGCCCTGCATGGCTTTGATCAGCGTGAGCGCTTCGCGCGCGGTCATGCCGCCGGCTTCGGGGATGCCCGTGCCCGGCGCGGCGGCGGGGTCGAGGCAGTCGATGTCCAACGAGATATGCACCGCGTCGCACGCCGACAGAATCCGTTTCACTTCGGCGGCGATGGCCGCCATGCCGCGCTCGGCCACCATCGGCATCGGGCACACGTTCATCTGCCCCTTCTCGATCAGATCGATCTCCGGCTCTTCCCACGAGCGCAGGCCCACGAGGCACACATCGCGTTGCTCGATGCCGGACTCCAACCCGCGCCGCAGAACGCAGGCATGGCTCAATCGCGAGCCGTCGAATTCGTCGCACAGATCGGGGTGAGCATCCACCCACAGCAGGCCGAGCCGCTTTCCGGCGAAGCGCTCGCGCTGCGCTCGCAAAACCGGAATGCTGATCGAATGATCGCCGCCGAGGATGATGGGAATGTTCGGAAGGGCGGCGATGACTTGCCGCGCGCGCTCGAAATCGCGCGGCTGATCTTCGATGGCGATGTCGCCGAGATCGCACACGCTGAGTTGGCCGAGCCGCGTGCGGTCTTCGGTGAACGGGGTGAGGTGATGTGTCCAGCGGCGGATGCGCTGGGGGCCGAGCGCCGCGCCCTGCCGCGCGCTGGCCGAGCGATCATAGGGGATGCCGATGACGGTGAAGGTCGTTTCGGCGGGCGTGCTGTTTGGCCGGTGCAAGTCGGCCCAGAGGCTGTGAGTGTCGGACATGTTCAATTGTCGAGGATATATTTGACGATGGCAACGACGACGATGACGATGATGGCGACGACGATCAGGCCGCCGACTCCGGGCGGGAGGTTGGGGAGTCCGCCTCCGCCTGTGGTGATCATAGAGCCTCCGTTTGGAACCACAGATTTCACGGATTACACGAAACTGCTATGCCTTCATCCGTGAAATCTGCGCAATCCGTAGTTGCTTCTCGACTCAACCGCATGACTCCTCATCGCAGTGAAATCTATTTGCGCTCGGCGGCGGGCGTATGATCGACGATCGGAGTCTTCGATGCGCCTTTGTCGGTGTAGAGGGCTTTATCGGCGGCGCCCACCAGTTCGTCGAACGACGAGGTAATTCCGGCCTCCCAACCGGCAATGCCCACACTCGTTTGCAAACGAATCGCCATCCCTTCCCACTCCAGCTCGTATTGCGCGGCTACTATTTTCATGCGCTCGGCAAATTGCTGAGCCGCCGCAGGCGTCGTGTTGGGCATGATGATGGCGAACTCATCGCCGCCGAGCCGCGCCACCACATCGGTCTCACGGGATTGTTGTTTGAGCAGGCGGGCAAAGCCCTGCAGGTAAGCGTCTCCGGCAAGGTGGCCGCGCTCGTCGTTCAACTGTTTGAACTTATCGAGATCGAAAAGAACCAGCGAGGCGGGCGATTGATAGCGGCGGGCGCGGCGTATTTCGTCGATGAGCGCTTCGTTGAAGCGGCGGCGGTTGGCCAAGCCGGTGAGGCTGTCGGTGGCGGCCTGCTGTTCGGTTTGCTCGTGCAGCTGCGCGTTGCGCACGGCCACCGACGTCTGATCGGCCAGCGCGGTCACAAACCGCCCTTCGTCGGCGGTGAGCGCGCACGACGCCCCGTACACCACTGTGAGGACGCCGATCACTTCCGCGCCGTGCCGGAGCGGGAACGCGCCCAGCGACTGCACCCATCCCTGCCACTGCGCCCCGAACATCGGGTGCGCGTGGACGTCGTTGAGGATCGCCGGTTTGCCGCTCTGCGCCACGCTTTGGCACAGCGCCTCCACGCGCGGGTCGAGCGTGTCGCCCGTCGCTTCGACCGCCGCGCTGATGTCTTCGGCATACTGCAGGCCCCCGGCCAGCGGCTTGATCAGCCGCACCGACACGCTGTCGGCCCGCATCATCTTGCGCGTCGATCCGCACAACTCTTTCAGCACCGTTTCGAGATCGAGCGTGCTGGCGAGCGAGTGCGACACTGTGTAGAGCAGCTGCATTTCGTGCGACTGCCGCATGGCGTCGGCTTGCAGTTGGATGGTTCTCTGCGCATCCTCCAGCGATTTGCGGTGCGCGGCCAGCGCCTCGTCGAACAGCCGCGAGATGCCCATGACCATGATGCACATGAACACAAAGCGCGCGGTGATTTCGAGATTGCCCGGCTCAAAATGATCGGCCGCTAACGCCAATCGGCGGAATTCGAGAGTCTGCGAAATGGCGAACGCGCCGAACGACAGGGCCAGCATCCACCAGCCGATGCTGAGGCCCTCGCGCCGGTGGCGAAACCAGAACCGCGCCGCCACTCCCAACGTGATCAATGCCATGATCAAGTTGAGCAGGCCGACGCCAAGTTGCACGTATGCGATGGGAATCTCGATCATGGTTTCGTGTTATTCACAGGCAATGGTGATACGCGGATGATGCTGATCCAAGCGGATGAACGCTGATTTTTCAGATCGCGCCTGCCACGGGCCAAGCACTCTGAGCGAAGCCGCGAAGCGGCGAAGTCGAAGAGTGCGGTGTCTGCCGCGAGTTTGCGCGCGAAGCATTCGACTTCGCGGCGATGCTTCGGCTTCACTTCGTTTCGCTCAGCAGCATCGCCGCTTCGTCTCGCGGAGCGCCCCATTGGGGCAGGATGCTTTCGTGATCTGCTGACAATCAAATGATCAGCGTTCATCTGCGTCCCCAACACGCCGGGCAACATCTCTGAATTCGGGATCGTCGGCGTACAGCTTCTGAAACTCTTTGCTGGCCTGCGCCGTTTTGCCCAGCCGTTCGTAGGCCGCCGCCCGCCAATAGCGGGCTTCGTTCAACAGCGGCGGGCTGATGCCCTTCTTCTTTTTCAACGCTTCGCCGAACACGCTCGCCGCCGCTTCGGGCAACCCTTTTTCGAGCATCGCCCGCCCATACCACACTTTCGTTTCGAGAGTCACATCGTCGGTTGCGGCAGTGTCTTTCGCCAGCGCGATGATCTCATCCCACATGTTTTTGTTTGCCAACAGTTCGCACAGCGACAGCGTGAGCGCCGGGCTTTGGGCGAGATCGTTGATCTCGTCGAGCAGGGCGATGGCCTCATCCACTTGACCTTCGGCCTGATACAACTCGGCTAACAACAGCGAGGCCGCCAACCCGTCGGCGGGAACGTCGGCGCTGACGGTGGGGCTGATGGCTACGGGCAGTGTGGCCGACGCCAGATATTTTTGCATGAGCACGGTGGGCAGTTTCGCGTCGGACTGCGCGACGCCTTCGAGCAGTTCGATGGCCCGCGCTCTGCCCTCACTGCGCCCGGCGAGAACGAAGGCGGCGAAGATGGCCGCGGCGGGTTCGTGCGGGGCGGCGGCGAGAAGATGCGCCAAAGCCGAGTCGGCTTGCCCGTTGTAGAAGTCGTTGAGTCCGGCCACCAATTCTTTTTCGTAGTCGGGCGCGAAGGGGCCGGGATCACGGAAGTGCTGTGGAGCGTGGGGCGTGGAGGGTGGGGCGGAGATCGAATCGAACCTGCCGACTTTTGCATCGGCGATCTTCTGCGTGTAACTGAGGCCGGTGCCGGGCAGGCCCACGGTGGCGTGCGTTCCTCGCGGCCCGACGGTGACGTTCGCGCCGCGCGGCCCCACCGTGAGCCCCACTCCGCTTTTGCTGATGTTCAGCCGCAGAAACTTTCCCAGTGAAACGCGTTTGTTGAATCGCAGTGGCATAGGCTCTTCTCACCGCTGAGAGCGCGGAGAAAAACAATTAGAGCAACCCTTCTTGCTTTGCGCCGCCTTTGCTTTTAACTTTCTCGGCCTGCTTGAAGGTGATGGCCGCCGGGGGCATTTTCACCTCGGCGCCGTTCAGCAGTTCGGCAATAGTCAGGATTTGCAGTTTGGGGTAATCCCTGTCCCATCCGGGCGAATGATAAAAGCCGGCGGCGGCGGCTTCGGCCAGCATATCGCGGCTTGGGTTTTCGAGGGTGATGAAGACTCCCATCGCTGCGCCTTCGCGGTCAACCGTGCCGCGCAAATCGCGGAGGTCGCCGCTCTTCACTTTGCCACTCTTCACTTGCGCCAGCGCGCGCTTGGCCTTTCCGCTCGCGTCGTCGATGAAGGTGATGACGCCGTCGATGCCTTTGTCGCGGCCTTTCTTGCCCTCACCCCGATGCCCCTCACCCCCAACCCCTCTCCCTTTGGGAGAGGGGAGTCGGACTCCCTCTCCCTTTGGGAGAGGGCCGGGGTGAGGGCCGCCACCCAACGGCATGGCCTTGATCAGCGACAGCGCCCACCACTGGAATTGATAGCGGTCGTCGTTGGCGAGTTGCTGGGCCGAGGGCAAATCTTCGGGCTCGCCCTCCACAAGATAATCTTTTTTCTCGATCAGGCCGAACGAATCTTTGAGGCGATATTTTTGCAGGGCGATGGAAAGGTGGGTGATGTCGATTCCGATCCACTGGCGGCCCAGTTTTTGCGCGGCGGCTATCGTCGTGCCGCAACCGCAGAAGGGATCGAGCACCACATCGCCTTCGTTACTGCTGGCTTGAATGATGCGCTCCAAAAGGGCAACGGGTTTTTGGGTGGGGTAGCCGAGACGTTCGGCGGCTGATGCTTGGAGCGGCGATATGTCGTCGAATACATCTTGGAGGGGCACGCCTTTCATTTCATCCAAGTATCGTTTGTAAGCTGGAACAGTGCCCGGCTTCGTCTGGATAATTCGGCCTTGCCGATGGAGCTCTTCCATTTTCTCTTTGCTGTAGCGCCAGTAACGGGTCACTCCCAAAAACTCATAACTCGGATTCCCTTTGGCCCCTCCGCCGGGGCCAGTGAGATTGTCGAGGCGATAGCGCCGCCCATCCGAATCAAGGTGTCGATAGGAGGTAGCCAGATACTCATCGTTGTAGGGCAGATAAACTTCATTGCGAATAGCGGAGTCGGTTTTGGTGTAAAACAAGATGACGTCGTGTATCCGCCCAAAATGAATCACATGCCCCTGTGCGCGGTCGCTGTGCGCTCCTGTTCGTTTCCAAATGAGTTCATTCCGAAAATTGCGCGCCCCAAAAATTGCATCCATTGTCACACGGAGGTAATGGCTTGCCGTCGGGTCGCAGTGGAGGTACAAACTGCCGGTGGGTTTGAGAACACGGTGCAATTCCACGAGGCGGGCGGCCATCATCACCAAATAGGCCATCATCTGATTCGCGCCGATGGATTCGCGCAGGGCGCTGATCATGCTGGAGACGCGCGCGCCGCCCAGCGTCACCAAATCGCGGTAAGTTTGTTCGGCGGTGGGGTTCCAATGCCACGCATCTTCAAAGGCGGTGATCTGCGCGTCGGCTTCTTTGCCGCTCTCATCTTTGAACAGCACGTTGTAACTGCGGTTGGAGTTGAAAGGCGGGTCGAGGTAAATGAGGTCGATGCTTTCGTTCTCGATATGCTCGCGCAGGATGATGAGGTTGTCGCCGTAGAAGAGAGTGTTCTGTTTTTGGCGCATGAGGCTACTGTAGCGCAAATTGAAAATTTGCGCCACGAAAAAGGGGCGTCATTCCGTAGGGGCGGGTCTCAGACCCGCCCCTACTCATCATCGCCGTGATACGGCAGTCGCCCGCTCAGCCACACCACCATCAAACTCACATCGTCAGTGGATGCGCCATCGGCAGGGTGCGCTGTGGCGTAGGCTTTGTTGATCACGTCGAAGTCTTCGCCATTGGGCCACTGCGGGAGAAAGCCCGGCAGTTTGGTTCGGTCGGCGTCGGGCGGCAGAACTTCCCAGCCGCGCCCGGTCAGCAGATCAAACACTTTGGATCGCAAATCGGTGTGCGCTTCGGCCCACGCGGCGAGAATGGCGGCCACCAGTTCGGGGCTCTTTTGGAAGGCCTCGGCGGTTGGCCCGGCTCGCAGTGGCGTGGGCGCTTGCAGGCTGTTGCGGAAGCCCGGCACGCGCACGATTTGTTTCGTCCATTTGTCAATCGGCGCGCGGAAATGATCGGGCAGTTTGGGCAGGGCGGCCAGCGCCGAGCGGACGACGGCCAGCCGATAGTCGTCGCGCATGAATTCGTTGAGGGCATGGAAAGGAAGGAACTCGGCGGTGGGTTTGGTCATGCGCGCGATTATAGCGTGGAAGAGGATCGAAGGCGACTGTACCCTCACCCCGGCCCTCTCCCACTGGGAGAGGGGTTGGGGGTGAGGGTGGGGGTGAGGGCACGGGAACCGATTCTCCCTCATCGGCGTCTTTCCACATAGAATTGCCAAAAGGAGACAATATAAAATGATTACCCAATCCAAACTGACTTCGATATTTCTGGCCGCGACCATTGGCCTGCTTATGCTTTCGGCCTGCGGGACTCCGGCCACCGGTGGTGGAACTTCCGAACAACCCCACACCATCAGCGTCACCGGCGCCGGCACTGCTTACGGCAAGCCCGATGTGGCCGTCGCCCAAATCGGCGTGCAGACTCGCGACGAGAACCCGAGCACGGCGGTGAGCGACAACACCGACAAAATGAACGCCGTCATCACCGCGCTCAAAGCGTTGGGCATCGAAGAGAAAGATATTCAGACTTCTAACTTTTCGGTGTACGCTCAACAAAACTACGACACCAACGGCGTGCCCACCGATTACACTTACGTGGCCGACAACACCGTGACCGTCACCATTCGTGATCTATCGAAAGTGGGCGATGCGTTGGGCAAGGCCGTGTCTGTCGGAGCGAACAGCATTTACGGCGTGTCGTTCAGCGTCAGCGATCAATCGGCGCTGGAGGCCGAAGCCCGCGACAAAGCGATGGCCGACGCCAAAGCCCGCGCCGAACAATTGGCCGCCGCCGCCGGTGTGGCGCTGGATGCGCCGCTCAACATCAGCGAATACACCAGCGGCCCGGCGCCATACTATGATGTTCGCGCAGTGGCCCAAGAGTTGGGCGGCGGCGGCGGGCCGGCGCCGGTGTCCACCGGGCAAATTCAGATGACCCTGCAAGTGAGCGTCACCTACGTCATCAAGTAGCCGGGTGGTCGAGTAGCCGAGTAGTCGAAGTGTCGAGTAGTCAAACAGACCGGCGCGGTTTCCGAAACCGCGTCGGTCTGTTTTGTTTCCGTTTGCTCTGCGAAGCCGTGTGATAAAATCCGCTTGCTTCAACTCAAACTCCAACTCCAACCCAAACTCCAACTCAAACTCCCCTCGGTGATACATGGCCTCTGGCATTCGCAAAATCAACATCGATACTGAAATGCAAAGCGCGTACCTTTCGTACGCGATGTCGGTGATCGTATCGCGCGCTCTGCCCGACGCGCGCGACGGCCTCAAACCCGTTCAGCGCCGCATCCTGTACGCGATGCACGACATGGGCATCGCCCCCGACTCGCCGTACAAAAAATCGGCGCGCATTGTCGGCGAGGTGCTGGGCAAATATCACCCGCACGGCGACGCGGCGGTGTACGACACGATGGCGCGCATGGCGCAGGATTTTTCGATGCGCTGTCTGCTGGTGGACGGGCAGGGCAACTTCGGCTCGATTGACGGTGACGCGCCCGCCGCCATGCGCTACACCGAAGCGCGGCTGGCTCGCCCGGCGGGCGAGATGCTGGCCGACATCCAAAAAGACACCGTTGACTTCGTCCCGAACTTCGACGACACGCTGGAAGAACCGGAAGTGCTTCCGGCGGCCCTGCCCAACCTTTTGATCAACGGGGCGACCGGCATCGCCGTGGGCATGGCCACTTCCATTCCGCCGCACAACCTCGGCGAAGTGGTGGACGCCTGCCTCCATCTTTTGACTCATTGGACGAAGATGGACGACGTGACGGTGGAAGATTTGATGAAGTTCATCAAAGGCCCCGACTTCCCCACCGGCGGCGTGATCGTCCGTTCGGAGAGCGAGGAGGAGGGGCTGGCGGCGGCCTACGGCACCGGGCGCGGAAAAATTTTGGTGCAGGCCAAAGTGCACGTCGAAGAAATGGAGCGGGGCCGCAGTCGAATCATCGTCGCCGAACTGCCGTATCAAACCAACAAATCGTCGCTCATCGAGCGCATTGCCGAACTGGCCCGCGATGGCCGCATCGAAGGCTTGGCCGATCTGCGCGACGAATCGGATCGGCAGGGGATGCGCATCGTGATCGAATTGACGAAGACCGCCGACCCGAACGCGATCATCAATTTGCTGTTCAAGCACACCCCGATGCAGGGCACGTTCAGCATCAATTTGCTGGCGCTGGTGGGCGGCGAGCCGCGCACGCTCACCCTCAAGCAAACCCTGCGCGTGTTCCTCGATCATCGGCTGGAGATTGTGCGGCGGCGGAGCGAGTTCGATCTGGCGCGGGCCAAAGAGCGCGCGCATATCCTCGAAGGACTGCTCGCCGCGCTCAAACACCTTGACGAAGTGATCCGCATCATTCGTGGCTCGCGAGACACCGACGACGCGCGGGCGAAGCTGATCCGGCGTTTCAAGTTTTCCGACGCGCAGACGACGGCCATTCTCGATATGCCTCTGCGCCGACTCGCCCAACTCGAACGGCAGAAGATCGAAGACGAATACAAAGAGAAGAAGGAGCTGATCAAGTATCTCGAAAAACTGCTCGGCTCGCCGAAGTTGATGCGCGAAGCCATCGCAACCGAGTTGAAAGAGCTCAAAGGAAAATATGGCGACCGGCGCAGAACGCAGATCGTGGAAGCCAGCGCCATCCGCGCGGCGGCCAGCGGCGCGGTGAAGGCCGCCGATCTCGTGCCCGACGAAGAAGCATGGGTGACGGTGACTCGGTCGGGGTTGCTGTCGCGGGCGTATTCGGGCAAACAGCCGAAGTTCGACAAAGAGAGCACGCCGCTGGCGGTGGCGCAGGCCAGCACGCGCGATCTCATTTATCTCATCACCCAAAAAGGGCGCGCCTCGGCTATCTCGGTGTATTCGATTCCAGGGTCGGATGACCCGGCGAACGGCAGTCCGTTTTCGTCGCTGTGCCCGTTGGATTCGGCGGCGCGGGTGGTGACGGCGGTGAGCGTTCCGGCGGCGGCGCGCGCGGCGGAGTTGGCCTCCGCTGAGGAGAATGGTGAAGGCTCGGAAGAGAGCTCCGCCGGAGTCTTTCTTTTGCTCGCCACGGCCAAAGGCATGATCAAAAAAATCGCCGCGCGCGATCTGCCTCTGCCGTCGTCCAAAGTGGGGCAGGTGATGGGCGTCGCTGAAGACGACGCCATCGTGTCGGCGCGGCTCTCGAACGGCAGTGATGAAGTGTTGATGGTGTCGGCTCTGGGGCAGAGCATTCGATTCAAAGAGGCCGAAGTGCGGGCGATGGGCACGGGCGCGGCCGGCGTGCAGGGCATCAAACTATCGAAGCCGGGCGACGCCATTGTGGCGATGAGCATGGCCGACCCGAAGGGCGAAGTGTATTTGATCACCGATGCGGGCGCGGGCAAGCGTGTGCCGATGAAAGATTTTCCGACGCAGGGACGTTACGGGGTGGGCACGATTGCGATGGCGGTGAAGGGCAAGAGCAAATTGGTGGGCGCGGTGGTGGGCGCGCCCGATGAAAAGTTGGTGATGATCACCTCGAAGGGCGGGGGGCGAATCGCAAAACTCGACGAGGCGCCGAAGCGAGGCCGCCCCGCGCACGGCGGCGCGGTGATCAAATTGAAGCCGGGCGATGCGGTGGAAGGATTGACGCCGTTCGTGGCGCGGTTTTCCATGCCGAGTGTTGAGCCGCCCGCGCCGAAGAAGAAACAGAAGCCGGGGAAGAAAGCGTCCGCGCCGAAAGCAAAGCGAAGGCGAAGGCAAAAAAGAGATAAACGTTGAAGATCATCAAAGTTTCCGGCTCGCACTACGAGTGCGGCAAACAAATTGGCATGGCTTGCGCCGAGGCCCTGCATCGTTCGCTCGCCAACAGCCGCGCGTGGATCGACGGCTGCAATCTGTGGGACGATTATCGCGCGGCGGCGCAGCCCTATTGGGCCGCCACCGAGCGCGCGTTTCCGTGGGTGGTGGATGAGATTCGCGGCGCGGCCGAGGGCGCGGGGATCGATTTCCAAGATTTGTTCACGACGGCGGTGGAGGAAATTTTCGCCGGGCCGCTGGTGGGGCGCTGTTCCGATTTCGCCGCGCGCCCTCCGGCCAGCGATGGGCATGTGCTGTTGGCTCACAACAACGATCTCTCGCCGGCCACGCAGGAGTTGATCGTCGGGGTGGAGTGGCGGCTGCCCGATCACCCAACGCTGTTCACCATCGGAGTCGGCGGGTTATTTTTGAGCATCGGACTCAACGCGGCCAAAGTCTGTCTCACCGGCAACGAACTCTCCCCGAACGACGAACGGCCCGGCATCCCTCGATTGCTCATCGCCCGGGCTCTGCTCTCGGCCCGCAGCTTCGGGGAGGCCGCCGCCATTGCCCTGCACCCCGATCGCGCCTCGTCGTACAACAACCTGATCTCGACGGCGGAGGGAGAGATCGCCAGCGTGGAGGCTTCGGCCACCGACCACGAAATGTTGTTCCCCGAAGAGGGCTGGCTGGTGCACACCAATCATTATTCGCACCCGCGCATGAAACAATACGAACGCGCCTCCGATAAAATTGCGGGGTCGATCAGCCGTTTCGAGCGGGCGAGCGAGTTGATGCGCGCGCGGCCCGGCCCGGCCACCCTGCCCATGCTCAAAACGTTCCTCGCCGATCACGACGCCTCGCCGGTGGCGCTGTGCCGGCACGGCGAGAAAAACAAAACCGTGTTCTCGGCCCTCATCGATCTCACCGATGGCACGGTCGATGCGGCGGTGGGCAACCCGTGCCACAGCGAATTTGCGCGAGTGTGGGCGATTGGGTGAGGGGCGGTGGCACGGAAATTGCGGACTTGTGCGAAGCGCAATAATTTGCTATTCTATAGCAACCTGTAAAAATCTTAAACATCGTGGTTGGCCGCCCCAATCACTGCAAATCAAAACATGCTCAATGGCTTGCCATTCACAATGGATTCAAGGAATAGGAGGAAGGGCTGAAATGTTGCGCCGCGCCACCTTTGTCGCACTGGTCGTCTTCCTTGTCGCGTGCACGTCAGCCGCGCCAACCCCGAATGAAATTTCAGAGTCGGGTCAGTTCACAATCTCGCCGTTGTTTCTTGAGTTCTACACCCGGTATGGGGGCGAAAAGACATTCGGCCAGCCCATCAGCCCCGAGAGGGACGAGAACGGGATCATCGCCCAATACTTCCAAAACGCAAATTTAGAATACTACCCGCAGTTCCCGGAAGGCAGCCGAGTTCTTCTTGCCAATCTCGGCGATAGGTATTACGGACGATCGCCCTGTGTGCCCGCCGAAACCGTCGAACCCGGCGCCCTCTATTTGGACGACTGCCACTCGGTCAGCCCGGAATTTCGGCCCTATTTTGAATCGATGGACGGCCCGCGTTTCTTTGGCTATCCCACATCCGAGCGTTACATTTTCGACAACATGCTGGTGCAGAACTTTGAGCGGGCCGTGATTGTGTGGGATGCCTCCAAGCCTGCCGAATACCAGTTTGGCATTCTGCCGTTGGGCCTGCAGGCCTGCCGGGATAACCAATGCAACGCCGATCCCGGTCCGGCCCGACTCATTCCCCCAGTTGCCACTTCCACTCCGCATCCGGGATCGGTGGGCTCTCTCAGCGATTTCTATGCCAAACACGGCGGGCCGCGCGTGTTTGGCATCGCCCTTTCTGCCCCGCGTGTTGGCAGTGATGGCGCGATGGAGCAGGTGTACGAAAAGGCGATCCTCTATTTGGACCCTTCCACCCCGGAGGGGGTGGGGTTGCGGCCATTGGGCAAACAAGTCTTGGCCCAGCCCGAACCGCCCGCGCCGCCAGCCAGCGGCCCCAGCACCATTTACTTTTCGGATTATGGGCACAACGTGAAGCTCGTGATGTATGATTTCTTCACCCAGTATGGCGGCGAAGCCGTCTTCGGCCAACCCATCTCCGAATGGCGAATCGTGGGCAATCACTTCGAGCAATACTTCGAGAATACGGTGTTCACCTACCGCCTTGATCTTCCGCCGGATCAGGGCGTGCAACTAGTCGATCTGGGGCGGCAGGCATTGCTGGCCCAATCTCAAGCGGCGGCTAGCGGACAAGCCGCGCCGCAAATGATCCGCATCGCCGCCGAGCCGCTCTTTGCCCTCTACGCGCCCGCCAGCGGCGACCAAACGCTCACTGCCAAAGTGGTGGATCAGGCGGGCATGCCGGTGGCCGGAGCGAGGGTGGCGTTTGTGGTTCACACCCCCGATGGGGACATGGAGCATGTGAGCACGACCGATGCGCTGGGCTTTGCCTCATACACGTTTGGCGTCATGTCGTTTGTTGACGGCGGCTTCATGCTGTTTGAGGCGACGGCCTCACTTGATCAACTCTCGGCCACGGCCGAGGGTCAATTCGTCACTTGGAAGAATCCGGCGCCCTAAGCGGCGGCGGTTGATTAAAAGGACAGGGCTTCTGCCAGCAGAAGCCCTGTTTTGTTTTGCCCTGCGTTGCCGCGCAGTTACTCGGCGTCTCTGGACGGGCGGCGGGTCAGTATGGTTTTGAGTCGGGCCATGATCTCGTGGCGGCTGTCGCGCCAAACATGAATAATGGCCGGAAGCGCGGAGATGAAGATGACGGCCAGCACGATGATGGTGAAGTATTTATCGACGCCTTCGATTTGGCCGAAGAGCAGACCGAAGAGATAGCCCATCGCCGTGACGCCGATGGCCCAGACGAGGCCGCCGACGAGGTTGAAGAACATGAACCGCTGGTAGTTCATTTCCACTGCGCCGGCCACGATGGGCGCAAAGGTGCGGATGAACGGCATGAACCGGGCGAGAATGATCGTCTTGCCGCCGTGCTTGTCGTAAAAGGCTTTGGCCGCCAGCAAATTCTTGCGGCGGAACAGCAGCGAGTTTTCGCGGTTGAAGATTCGCGGGCCGGTCTTCGCCCCGAACCAATAGCCCACATTGTCGCCGAGCACGGCGGCGATGAAGAGCAGGGGCAGCAGCACCCAGATGTTGAGAATGTCCCGCGAGGCCAACAGCCCGGCGGTGAGCAGAAGGCTGTCGCCCGGCAGAAAGAAGCCGAAGAACAGCCCCGATTCGGCGAACACGATGAGGAACAGCCCCACGTAGCCGACTTGTGTGATGAGTTGTACAAGATCGAAATGCATGATTGGTGTTTCCTTAGAGGCTATCTCTAAACCTGCCAGAAGGTGACTGTCACCTGCACGGTGCGCCTGATTTCCGAATGTGCGATGCACAGGTGGCAGTCACCTGGAGTGGTTTAGAGATAAGTTCTTAGGTTTCTCCAGTGTGGGGCAACTTTACCACAAAACTGAGGACTATGAACACATCATCACACCTCACGCGCTCGTGGCCGCACGTCGCGCTTTTGATCGCCGCGCTGGCCTCGCTCGTGATTTATAGCGCCTCAACGTTTGACTCGCCGGGCAAAGCCAAGCAGCTGCGCCGCAGTGGCGTGATCTTCAATCAGGTTGTGGCGGCGGCCCCGCTCGGCCCGGTGACGGTTCCCCCGCCGCGCCCATCCGGCTTCGCGCCGCAGACCCGATTGGGATTCACATCCGGCGATCAATAGGAGCCGGCCATCGCCGCCGATCGTTTCGGGCATGTGTACATCCTCTATCCACAGTATCTCGGCGCGCCGGGTTGCGCCGACTGTTACAGCCCGACGATGATTTTGCAGATCAGCAACGACGGCGGCGCAACGTGGAATCCGCCGACGCTGATTCATGCGGCGGGATCGGGCGCCGGGCAGTGGGATGCGCAGATTGTTGTTGATCCGGTGGATGGGAGCACGGTGTATGCCGCATGGCTGCAAGACGGCAAAAGTAAAATCGCTGTGGGCAAGTCCACCGATTTCGGAGTGACGTGGTCGGTGGCGATTGCCAACAGCACCAACGCCGGAACCGACAAGCCGATTTTGGCCGTGCGCGGGCAGGATGTGCACGTCGCTTACAACCACGCGCAGAAGGTGTGGGTGTCGTCATCGCATGATAGCGGCGCGTCGTTCACGTCGGTCAACATTAACGCTAACGCGAAGTTGGGTTGGTGTCCGTGTTGCCTGGATGGACGCGCGCGGCGGATTGTGGAACACGTATTATCGAAGTTCGACCGACGGAGGCGCGAAGTGGTCTGCCGAAGTTGATCTTTCAACTTACGTCGAAGGATTCGATTACATTCAGCCCGCCGGGTTCGGTTTCCCCTTCGGCGACTATTTCGAGCTGGACATTGACGGTGATGGAAACACGCATGCCGTTTGGGGTGAAGGCCGCAACTACGACACGCCCGGATCGATCTGGTACACGAAAGGGAAATAGTCGAATAGAATTGGGACTTACGCCGCTCAACTCGTTTTTGTCCACGAATTTCTCGAATTATTCACCTCGAGCTTCGTGACATTCGTGAAATTCGCGGGCCGTTTTTCGGCAATGGCGTAACCCCCACGGAATTACGGGCATGACCTCTCCAGCATTCGCTTTTGGCACAGTCGGTTCGCCTATCTCCACCCCCAAAAAGCCCGGCGGCTCGGTCGGGGCGATCATCCGCTCGGCGGAGCTCTCTCTGCGCGCGTTCGAACTCGGCTGGGTGCGGAGCATCAACGTCACCGAAGCCACCTGCGCGGCCATCAAAGCGCAGGGCGTCGAATCGAACGTGGCGATCAGCGTGCACGCCACCTACTTTTTCAACCTCAATGCCACCGCCGACGAATGGCCGAAGAGCCGCAAGCGATTGATGGATGCCTGCTACTTCGGCCACCTCGCCGGGGCCACCGACATCATCTTCCATCCCGGATCGTATTTCGGCGCGCCGCCGGCCGAGGTGCTCAAAGTCGCCATCCCGCGCCTGCGCGATGTGGTGAAAGAACTGCGCGACTCCGGCAACCCGGTGACTCTGCGACCCGAAACAATGGGCAAGGGCGCGATGCTCGGCTCGTTGGAGGACACACTCGAAATGTCCGGCGAGATCGAAGGGGTGCTGCCGTGCATTGACTTCGCCCACCTTCACGCCCGGCCCGGCGACGGCTCGGTGAATTCGTACGGCGAGTGGGGCGCGCTGATCAAAAAACTCAAGCGGGCGCTCGGCGCATCGGCGCTGAAGAAAATGCACCTTCACCTTTCCGGCATCGAGTACGGGCCGAAAGGCGAGAAGAAACATTTGCCTGCCGCCGAAGCCGATCTCAAATACAAAGACCTCTTCCGCGCCCTCGCCGACAACAAATGCGCTGGCCGCCTCCTCTGCGAAAGCCCGCTGATGGAAGAGGATGCGGTGTTGTATATGAAGGCGTGGGGAAAGATCAAGTAACAGGTGGCAGGTGGAAAGTGGCAGGTGGAAAGTGGCGGGTAGCGGATGACGGATAGCAGGTGGCGAATGGCGGATGGCCGCTTCGCGTGGCGCCTCTCCTCTCCCCCGATCACCGATTACTAATTACCAATCACCAATTACTGACTTCTCACTACTGACTTCTGTCTTCTTCCACAATGCCCATCGCCCACCGCGTTTCCACTTTCGGCACCAGCATCTTCGCCGAGATGACTCTGCTGGCGAATCAGCACAAAGCCATCAATCTCTCGCAGGGTTTCCCCGATTTCGACGGCCCCGACGACGTGAAGGCCGCCGCCACTGCCGCTATCGCCGCCGGTCAGAATCAATACGCCCTCTCCAACGGACAGATCGATCTGCGCCAAGCCATCGCCGCTCACGCGCATCGATTCTACGGCCAAGCCGTCAACCCCGATACCGAAGTGACCGTGACCAGCGGCGCAACCGAAGCCCTCTTCGCCGCCATCATCGGCCTCGTCAATCCCGGCGATGAAGTGATTCTCTTCGAGCCGTTCTACGACGGCTATGTGCCCGATGTGATCATGGCCGGAGGCGCGCCGCGTTTCGTTCCCCTCCGCGCGCCCGATTGGCGCATCGACTTGGACGAACTGGCCACCGCCTTCAACAACCGCACGCGCGCTATCGTCGTCAACACGCCGCACAACCCCACCGGCAAAGTCTATTCGCGCGCCGAACTCGAAGCCATCGCCGCGCTGTGCCAAAAGTGGAACGCCGTCGCCATCAGCGACGAGGTGTACGAGCACATCATCTTCGACGGCGCGCAACATCATCGCCTCGCGCAGCTGCCGGGCATGGCCGAGCGCACGGTGACGATCAGCAGTCAGGGCAAAACGTTTTCGTTCACCGGTTGGAAGATCGGCTGGGCCATCGCGCCGCTCGACCTCACGACAGGCATCCGCCGCGCCCATCAATTCATCACCTTCGCCGCGGCCACGCCCATGCAGGCCGCCGCCGCATACGCGCTCGGCCTCGACGACGAATACTATTCGACTCTCGCCGCCGATTATCAGCGCCGCCGCGATTATCTTGTGGAGGCTCTGCGCCGTTCGGGATTAGAAGTCGGCGCCCCCAGTGGAACGTATTTCATCATGGGCGACATTTCTCGATTCGGTTTCGACGACGACGTGGCCTTCTGCCGATACCTCACCGCCGAGATCGGGGTGGCCGCCATCCCCCCATCGGCGTTTTACTCCGACGAGCACAAATCGTTGGGGAAGGCGTATGCGCGTTTTGCCTTTTGCAAGCGGATGGAAACACTGGAGCGCGCGGCGGAGCGGTTGAGTCGGTTGAAGCGGTGAAGGTATAATCGGCAAATCGTAAAACAAGCACTCCCCCAAAGGGGGCCTATGGGTGAGCAAAGCCGCGAAGCGGCGAAGTCGAAGAGTGCGGGTCTCGTGCCAAAGCCGCATCCTTCGACTTTGCGCCGAAAAGCATCGGCGCTTCGCTCAGGATGCTGTCATGATTCGCTGATAATCTGCGCCCAACATTCGGAGCCAAGAGAGGGATATGTCCAAAAAATCAAAACAAAGCAAGCCGGTCAAGTCAGCGCGTGAATACGCCCATGAGTCGGAGCCTCTGCGAGTGAATTGGTTTGTCATCGCCGGAGCAATTGCCGTCGTGGGTGCGCTGGCGTTTTTCTCCATCCAACAGTCGCAACAGTCTGCGCCCGCGGCAACGGGCGTGGCCTCTTCGGGCGGCGACGACTGCGCGCCGACGACAAAGCAGTGGAGCGCCCCGCCGGAGATGATGATTGACACATCGAAACAATACACCGCTACCGTCACATTGGCGAAGGGCGGCCAGTTCACCATTCAACTGTTCCCCGACAAAGCGCCCATCACCGTCAACAGTTTCGTCTTTCTCGCCCGCGAAGGCTTCTTCGACTGTGTCACCTTTCATCGCGTGCTGGAAGGGTTCATGGCGCAAGGCGGCGACCCCACCGGAACGGGCGCGGGCGGGCCGGGCTATGAGTTCGTCAACGAGGACAGCGATCTGAAGTTCGACAAAGCCGGGGTGGTGGCGATGGCCAATGCCGGGCGCGACACGAACGGCAGCCAATTCTTCATCACCTTTGCCGCCGCCGAACACCTCAACGGCGGCTACACCATCTTCGGGCAAGTGACCGACGGGATGGATGTGGTGAACAGCATCACCCTGCGCGACCCGAACACCGGGCCGACGTTCAGCGGCGACGTGATCCAAAGCGTCGCCATCACCGAGCAGTGAAGCGATGGCCGAAATCTCTCGCAAAGAATTATTGCTCAGGCTGATCGGCGCGGGCGATCATCCGCGACTCGGCGGCGCTGATCTCAGCGGGCTGAATCTCACCGGCATCGAGCTGCGCGGCGCTCTGTTGTGCCAAGCGGATTTGAGCGGCGCGAATCTCAACGGCGCAAACTTGGGCAAGGCCGATTTGCGGCTGGCCGATCTCAGTTTGGCCGACATGCGCGGGGCGTTTCTTCGCGATGCGACCCTCACTGGCGCAAACCTGCGCGGCGCGCGCCTCAACTTTGCCGATTTGGTGGACGCCGATCTATCGGGGGCCAGCCTGGCCAAAGCCGATTTGCGCGAGGCCAATTTGAGCGGGGCAAAACTGAACGACGCGAATCTGACGGGCGCAAAACTGGCGGGCGCGGTGATGCCTGACGGCAAACGCCACGAATAAAAAGAGAGACGGCTCCGGGCCGTCTCTCTTTCTTACGGATAATTCCTCTGCAACATCCTCGGAAACGGATTCGTTTCGCGGATGTGTTCCGTGCCGCAAATCCAGGCCACCGTGCGCTCCACGCCGAGTCCGAAACCAGAGTGCGGCGCGGTGCCATACTTCCGCAAATCGAGATACCACTTGTAATGCTCCACCGGCAGTTTATGATCGTGGATGCGCTGGAGCAGGGTGTCGTGATCGGAGATGCGCTCCGAGCCGCCGATGATCTCGCCGTAGCCTTCGGGCGCGAGCAAGTCGGCGCTCTTGCACACTTCGGGCCGGCCCGGCCACGGCTCCATATAAAACGCTTTCACCGCCGTGGGGTAGCCCGTCACGAACACCGGCTTCTCGAATTGCTTCGTCAATTCCGTCTCGTGCGGCGAGCCAAAGTCGTCGCCCCACTCGATCTTCAACAGCGCCTTCTTCTCCGGGTCGGTTTCCTGTTCGGCCAGCGTCTTCAGCCGCGCTACCGCCTCGTCGTATGAAATGCGCGGGAAGGGCGGGATCATTTTTTCGAGAACGCTCGTGTCGCGCTCTAGCACCTTCAGTTCGGCGGCGCGTTCGCGCAAGCACGTCTGCACGATGTGCGATACAAAGTTTTCCTCGATCACCAACAACTGATCCAAATCGCAATACGCGATCTCCGGCTCGACCATCCAAAACTCGGTGAGGTGGCGGCGCGTCTTCGACTTCTCGGCGCGAAAGGTGGGGCCGAAGCAATACACCCGGCCAAACGCGCCGATGTTGGCTTCGTTGTACAACTGCCCGGTCTGCGCCAAATACGCGCTCTCGCCAAAGTAATCGATCTCGAACAGCGTGCTCGTGCCCTCTGCCGCCGACGGAGTGATGATGGGCGTGGACATCTCGAGGAAGCCGTTGGTGTCGAGCCACTCGCGGATGGCGCGCATCACGGTGGCGCGGACTCTCAAAATGGCCCACTGCCGCGACGACCGAATCCACAGATGCCGCCAGTCCATCAAAAATTCGACTCCGTGCTCTTTGGGCGAGATGGGATATTCGTTGGCGACTTGCACGATCTTCAGATCGCTCACACCCAACTCGAATCCGCCCGGCGTGCCCGGCGCGCGCGGATCGGCGCGAACCGTTCCGGTGATCTCCACCGACGACTCCTGAGTGAGCCGGGCCGCCGCCGCGAACACTTCTTCGGGCACTTCCTTTTTGAACACGACGCACTGGACAATGCCCGTCCCGTCGCGCACTTGCAGGAATTGCAGTTTGCCTTTGTCGGTGCGCGCGTACAGCCAACCCTGCAACGTCACCGTTTCGCCCGTGTGGGCGGCGATGTCTTGAATGCGAATGATGATCACTCTTTGTTCTCCAAGTAGCCTAACGATTTCTTTCCTCATACTCTCTCACGAAGACTGTTCTACCATTTACATCCACACCACTTAACTCCCGCAGGGCTTTTTGCGCCGCGTCGCGGGAGTAATACCAAACAAATCCGAAACCTCTTGGCCGTTGGGTGAGATGATCTACAGGGAGTACTACCTGTTCCACTTCACCATATCTTTCAAATACCTTCTTAAGGTCTTCCGGCGTAGATGAAAACGGAAGATTGTATATGAAGACACAACGTTGAGCATCCTTGAGCATAGCATTGCCACGAGGTTTTGGTTTATCAGGGTGTGTTGATTCTGGCACAGCAACCTTGAAGCGAGGGACTTCCCCCTTCTTAATCTTATTATTGCGGGCATATGATTGTGCTTGAACGTTGGTTCTGATTTCTATTAATACATTGGCTTTGCGTAGTCCAGTGACCTCTCTATCATACGTGTTTCGATCATCAGTATTCATGGCGCGGTAAATATCATTCGGCGACAGGTCTCTACCGTCCATGCCCAAGACAATGATTTTCTTTTGCCGCGGCGACAAATCTAGCGAATCGTACAATTGAAGCCATTGCTCTTGTTGGGTAGAGAAGACAGACTTATGGTTTAGAGTTACGCTAAACGAGGTTGAATTGGAATATAAAACAGGTTTGTCCAATTCGCTCTGTTCCATGAGCTCGAACATTCGCTTGATGCCCTCACCCAGCTCCCGCATATACTTATTCTCGCTAAGCACTTTGGCGACGAAGGCGTTTCGGGATTCATGAGCTCCCTGAAGCCCTTGTAGGTCCTCTATAGTCAAGGTTGACAGTAGTGCGCCCGGGCTTTTTATTTCCATTCTGTCATCGAAAATGAATACTTCGATCCCGTTTTGGACACTATAATCTCTATGGGCGAGCGCGTTGATCAAAGCTTCTCGAGAAGCACCCTCAGGATATAGATACTTTTGCTCGAATTTTGCATCGGTTCCGAATTCTGTTTTATCAGCAAGAAATGGACGAAGTTGCTCCCATGCGTTAGGGATAAGATCGAAAATATTCCCGCGCACAATCTGATCCGATTTAACATTGTAATTCTCCCCAGATTTTAGCTGCGTGCCTACAACTTTGAGTATTCGTACTTGGCAACGGGGATGCCATCGCTGAATGTCTTTAGCAAAGAGCAACAAAGCTGCCATTCGTAACCTCAACCCACCGGACGAATACTCTGCCAAGCCAGTTTGTTGAAGATACCTTTCAACACTCAGCCCTCGCAAATGATTGTCTGCGATTGACTGGATAAGAGCGACATCCAAATCATTCACCGTTGCGCCATCAACAAATTGGCGATCGCATTCTCGCGATCTGGTTTCTTGCCGCTCGAACACAATTTGCTTGATTGCAACAGGAATAGATACTTTGTCTTTGCGCCGCACACATCTTCCATCAGAAAGTTGATATATTTCAGTCGTTCCTTTTAGTACGGAGAAGAATACTAGTGTTTGATTCTCACATTCCAATTTTGTAGCAATCGACAGAGGAAGTTGATTTTCCGAATGTACATAAGTTTGATAAGCAAATAGCATCTGATTGAGTGCTTGTCCGTCGTGAGGAACCCCTGTTATCGTGCCGTCATCTTCAACACCCACTATTAATTCCCCTCCGTCGGCATTTGCGAACGACACTAGAGCCTCTGCTATGTCGCGACAAATTTCCTTGACAGGCCGGGGCTTTTTGTTCTCCGGTGCTCCTTCCCATGCGCTCTTAAACTCTCGTATATGGCTTTCGCCGAGTTGGATGGTATTCTTGACGCGCTCTTGAAGTAATAGAATCTCTGACATGCCTGGCCTCCTGCTTGTCGCAATGCACTCCCCCGTATGGCCCTATTTTATCACCACCTTGATTCGGTCTCTCGTCCCCCTCGGTAATACACCGATCAATTGCCCGCGTTCGTCGGCGTCGAAGAGGCGCAGGGCGACGGCGAGGCCAAGGTAGGCGGCCCCGCCCAAACCGAGTCCGATGAGCGGATGTATCTGCCATCCAATCCACGTTAGCCCGAACATGATCGTTGTGGCGAGCGCCGGCTTCCACAAAATGCGCGGCCACGGGATGGGCGCGAGCGTGCGGTGAAGGGTGATGTAAAACGGCGTCCCTTCCACGATCTCGGAGAGGATGGTGATGATCGCCGCCGCCGGGTAGCCGTAGATCGGGAGGAAGATCAGGTTGGCGATCACGTTGAAGGTCAGGCTGATGATGAAGGCGCGGGTGAGGGATCGTTGTTGGCCGAGCGCGATGAGCACATAATTGGTCACGCTGTTGATCCAGCCGACGGGGATCGACCAGACCATGAGGGTGAGGGCGACTGCGCCGTGCGGCAGAAATTCCGGCCCGGCGAGGAGGCCGATCATTGTCGGCGCGAGAAAGGTGGTGACGACGGCGAGGGGCAGGGCGGTGGCGACGAGCAATTTGACGGCGAGGGTGTACGAGCGAGTGAGAGCCGGGCGATCTTCATTCGCTTGCCGACTCATGATTGGAAAGAGGGCGAAAGTGAAGAACGAGGGGATGATGTTGAAGGCTTCGATGAATTTGTAGCCCGTGCTGTACCAGCCCACTTCGGTGTCGCCGCGAATGGGCTGGAGCAATGCCACGTCCACTTTGAAGAAGAGGGTGGCGAGAAGGTGGTTGAGCATGAGCGGCCACGATTCGCGGATCATGGCGCTTTGCAGTGGCCGCTCGAATTCGAGGCGCGGGCGGAAGAAGAGGCGGACGACGAGGATCGCCAGCACGATCATTGTGACGGTGTTGACGATGATCGTGACTGCGGCGAGGCCGATGAAGCCGTAGCCGAGAAGGAGGGCGATTGCGCCGAAGGTGACTTTGAGGAGCGTGGTGAGGGTGGTGATCGCCGCCGGGTACTCGGCCTTTTCGTAGGCGTAGAAGAGGGCGGTGAGGCCGGTGGACACCGACGAGGGGGCGAGGCCGATGGCGAGCAACACGATGGCGAGCGCGGTGTCGTTGGCGAGGTTGCCGGAGGCCGAGAGGCCGAGCATGATCACGGCCAGCACGGGGAACGAGACCGCGCCGAGTCCGAGCCGCAGGAGCGTGGTGTTCGAGAGGTAACGATTAGCGTGCGAACGGTCGCGCGAGACTTCGCGGGTGAGGTAAGTGTTGAGGCCAAAGTTCGTCCAAATCTCGAACCAGGTGATGAGCACTCCGGCGTAATAGTATTTGCCTGCGTCGCCGGGGCCGAGGATGCGCAACATGAACGCGGCGAAGACGAGATCGATGGCGCGGTTCATGAGGGTGAGGGCCATGGGGGCAAGGCTGTTCTTGGCGACGCGGCGCGCGGTGGAATCCTCGGCGCTTTCGCGATAGAAGTAGCGCCACAACCAAATGCCTGCGGTGAGCAGAACGGTGAGCGCGGCGATGGCCGAAGTGAAGCCGCCGAGTTTTACCGAGTTGGGGCTGTACTTGAATCGGATTGACCAGCCGCTCGTGGCGCTGTCCAATTTCACCGCCCGGAAGTTTCCATTGACGCGATAGAGGGGAACTTCGGTTTCCATTTTTTCATCAGCGCCGACGGGGCGAATGAATGCGCGCCAGCCGCGCGCGTACGAGTCGGCGAGGACGAGGAACGATGGCTCGACAGGCCCGACGTTGATTGTAACTTCGTTGATGCCGTAGGCCATGATGTCGGCGGGGATCGGGTTGCAGGCAGTTAGGTGGTTGGGTGGTTGGGTGGTTCCCGCTCCGCTGTCGCTTCGGGGCGCTGTCGCGGGGTGGCTGGGTGGCTGGTCGAAGATGGCGAGGCGGCGAGGGTCGTTGGATTGGACGGTGGAGGCGAAGTCGTCGGCGGCGATGGAGCATTCTTCGGGTAGGGTGAAAGCACGAGGCGAGACGCCCAGATTTTCATACACCTTCACTTCGGCGTCGTAGACGAGTTTGTATTTGGGGAGTGGAATCTCGGCGAGCGAGAGGACGTATTTGACGTTGAGGAGATCGAGAAGGGGAGAATCGAGCGATTGGAGATTGGAGATGGGGGCGATGCGGTTGAATTGCAGTTCGCCCTGCGGCTCGATGAGACTCATGTATTGCGCGTACTGTTTCGGGATGATCGAGTCATAGCCGCGCACATCGTAAAGAGTGAAGAACCATCCGGCGTTGGCGTTGAAGGGTTTGCGCCCGTCGGGGTCGAAGGTGGTGAAGCGCCAGTAGCCGGTGTCTTTTTTGAGGAAGTCGATGACTGGTGGTGTGTATGAAAGGATCGACGGGTCGGCGGCGGAATTGAAACCGGCGCTGGCGCTGAGGAGATCGACAGCGACGAGGGCAATGGCGAGCGGCTGCCACCAGCGATGATTGCGGGCGGCGAGCCGTAGCACGATGCCCGATGCGATCAGCAGCCCGCCGAGCTGCGCGACCCACACGGCTTCGTATGAGAAAAACATTCGCGCATCGGCGAAGGCGGTGTTGGCGAGGGCGAGAGAGTTGAGAAGATCGGAGATTGAAGACTCAAGATTGGCAAAGTTGAGGCCAACAAGGAGAAGGGCGGCGAGGGTTGCGATGCCGGAGAGGAGCGCGAGGCGTGAGGCGTGAAGCGTGGGGCGTGGGGCGTGGGGTGTGAGGCGAAGGTGATCGAGGCCGAAGCCGGAGAGGGCGGCGATGCAAAGGCTGAAGGGCCACACCCAGCGGAAGGGTGAGTGCAGTTGGTTGAGACCGGGAAGATAATAGATGAGGGCATAGAGCGGCGTGCCGAAGGCGAAGGCGAGAGAGAGGGCGGCGAGGATGGCGAAGAAGAGTTTGGCGGTTAGGTGGTTGGATGGTTGGGTGGCTAGGTGGTTCCCACTTCGCTTTCGCTTCGGGGCGCTGTCGCGGGGTGGTTGGGTGGTTCCCGCTCCGCTGTCGCTTCGGGGCGCTGTCGCGGGGTGGCTAGGTGGTTGGGTAGATGAGCGTTGGAAGATGGAGAGAATGCCAAACGTGGAAAGGATGAGCGACAGGATGCCAACGTATGCGCCGCCTTCGACGTAATTAGTGATCGGCGGGCCCCAATCAATTTTGACGATGGGCTGACCGAGCGCGTTGACGGTGACGGGCGTCCACTGCCACGTGAATAGATCGAGGTAGCGGTGATGAGCCGGGTTGCCGAAGACGTTGGGGATGAGGAAAGCGAGAAGGTGCCGAGGCGGATACCCCCAGCCGCGCACTTGTTCCAGCGTAGCTGATCCGACTCGGAAGTTGTCGCGCAGGACATCGATCAGCGGAATCAATTGCGCCGCGCCAAGCGCGAGGCCGAGCGTGACCATAGCGAGAAGATAGAGTGCGGGGCGCAGAAGGGATTTGAGATTTGAGATTTGAGATTTGAGATTGAAGGCAGAGTAAGCGCCAGCGATGAGGAGTGTGTAATAGATGACTTCGGGGTGGCCGGCGAGGATTTGGCAGCCGAGGGCAATGCCGCCGATGATGACCCATGGGAGGGAGGCCGGGCGACCGCCGAGCGCGGGGCGTTGCTCGATGATCCAGTGGGCAGAGGCGAGCACCAATGGAAGCCACACAGCCCCGGCGATGATCATCGGGAAAGTGACGCTGACGATCATGAACAGGCTGAATTCGTACACCAGCCCGCCGAGAAAGGCGGCGACGCGACTCTGCCCGATGGCTCGCAGAAAAATGTATGCAAACAACCCGGCGAGAAAAAATTGCGAAACGATGAACCAACCGAAAGCGCGCGGGATGGGGAGAATGTAGAAGAGGAGGCTGAAAGGATAGAGGGCGGAGTGTTGCCCGGCGGCGAGGAAGGGCGCTCCAGCAAAGAGGTGCGGATTCCACAACGGCAGTTCGCCCTCGCGCAGTGAGTCGGCGATGAACCGTTTCCAGGCGTAGTTTTCGAGGAGCAGATCGAGCGGGAGGTCGTTGTGCGGAATGTCGGGCGGGAGGGCGTTGAATTGTTCGCGCGCCGAAGCCCACGGCTCGAAAAAGAAAAGGTTGTCTGCGGGGATGAGGGTGCGGCCGCCGAGCGCGACCGGCCAAAACAAGACGAAGGGCAGAAGGAGGAAGCCGAGTGCGGCGAGGAGGTCGTCGCGGTAGCGGGGCACAGAGAATGACAAGATGGCCCGATGACAAAATGACAAAATGATCAATCTCATCCCTTCATCTTGTCATCCTCTCATCTTGTCAGAAGTTGCGGCGATCTTTCGAGGTGAGGCGGCTGTGCCGGGCGCGCACCTGCCATGTGTGCAGGGCGGCTTCGATCTTCACCGGCACGCTCATTTTGGATTTGCCGATGCGTCGATCCTCAAAGTAAATGGGGATTTCGAGGACGCGATAGCCCAACCGTTCCGTCAGATACGCCATCTCAACTTGAAAGATGTACCCGTTGGAGCGGACGCGGTCGAGGCCGAGACCGAGCAGAGTTTCGCGCCGCCACGCTTTGAATCCGGCAGTGGCATCGTGGACGTGAACATTGAGCAGGAGCCGCGTGTACACGCTGTTGGCGAACCAGCTGAGAAGGTAGCGGCCATACTCCCAGCGCTCGTCGAGTTTTCCGCCGGAGACGTATCGCGAGCCGACGACGACATCGTGTTCTTTCAACCCCTCGAGCATTTGCGGGATGTAGTTGGGCGAATGGGAAAAGTCGGCGTCCATTTGAATGATGGTTTCGGCGCCGTCGGCGATGGCGCGGGTGAAGCCTTCGATGTAAGCCGTGCCCAATCCACTTTTGCCGGGGCGATGGATGACGCCAATGCGCGATGGGTGCTCGGCGCACAGTTCATCTGCCACACGGCCCGTGCCGTCAGGCGAATTGTCGTCGATGATGAGCGCCGAGAGGCCGGGCAGGGGCAGGGCCAAAAGGGCGGCGGTCATCTGCGGCAAGTTGTCGGCTTCATTGTAAGTGGGGATGACGACGACGGTTTTCATGCGAGGCGGCAGGCGCAAAAAAAGGCCGCGAGCCGTGCGGGCGGTGGCGGCCTCACTCGGAGATCGAAGGGCTATTGCCCGCGTGTCCTGATCACGGCTGATTTGATCGCGCCGATGTCGGCGTAGGGGCCGCTCGCCGCATTGAGTGTCTTCAGCGTCAGCGACAACCGCGCCCGGCCATTGGTCTCGGCTTGCCGATCTTTGAGCGGGTAAAAATAATCCATGCTTTGAGAAAGCCGCGAGTTCACTCGTTCGCTGATCTCTTTGGCTCGCGCGCCCGAGGTGACGATGATGAAATCTTCCGCCGAAAGGTGGCCGACGAAGTCCTCATCGCCGCCGATCTCTTTGTTGCTCCTCAGCAATTTGTCGAGCTGCTCATCCACCAATTTGCCTTCGGGCAAACCGGTCACCGGGTTCACCAGCGATTCGAGGCTGGCCCGGCGCAAGGCGTTGCGCACCCGCAATCGCAGTTCTTGAATATCGAACGGTTTGGTGATGTAATCGACGACTCCCAATTCGAGGCCTTGCAGTTTGTCGATCCGGTCGCGCCGCTCGGTGAGGAAGATGATGGGCAGGCTTTCGGTGCGGCGCTGGGATCGGATTCGGCGGCACACCTCGTAGCCGTCGATGTCGGGCAGGCGGATTCTTCCACAGCCTGGCTCCTTTGAAAACGCATTGTAGGCACACCTCGTAGCCGTCGATGTCGGGCAGGCGGATGTCGAGCAAAACGATGTGAGGGGTGTTCTCTTGCGAAATGCGAACGGCATCTTCGCCCCATGCGGCGGTCAGAACGTCGTAGCCCTGAACGCGGAAGTATGCGTTCCGCATCTCGGCCAAGTCGAGATCGTCCTCCACGATGAGGATGGACTGTTTATCGGCCACGAGACAATCTCCGCCGTCGATTCAATTAGCTGATCGGCTCTTTTTGGATGACGAAGGTGCAGAGCTCGTCGCCCGCCGATTTGCCTTTGTCTTGATTGACCCGGAACTCGTGGCCGCCCGACACCCATTTGAAGCATTCTTGAAGGAGGCCGGTGGCCGTGTAGCAGGCGGGCTTGTCGGTGGTGCGGCCCCAGCACACCGGGCACTTGTGAATGATGTAGAGGTATTCGTTCTCGTGCTCTTCGACGGTGGAGTATTGATCGGATAACTGGCTGAAGACTTTGGCGACCGAGGGCAGGCCGACTTTGATTTTGACCGGCAGAGGCAGAACCTTGAAGGCCATATCGCCCACGCCGACCAACGCGCCGAAGTTTTTCAGCGCATCGGCGAAGACGGCGCGGCCGGCGCGCAGGGCCAACCCGCGCCCGCCGCGCGGGCCGTACATCTCCTCCAGCGCCGCGTGGAGGGAGGAGTAATCGGCAAAATCAAACTCCTTTTCCAGGTTGTCGAGCGGGTAATTGTCGATGAGTTGGGGGAGTCCGGCGAGGTTGAGGATCGCGTTCAATCCGTTCTTGCCCATCACATCTTCCATTGCCTTGATAGTGATCCGGGCAAATTTGTTCGGGTAATACAAGTCAGCCTTTGGAATGGATATAGCCACAGTCGCCTCCGAAGAACCTTGCCTCAGATCATCTTCGACAGATCGCTGGCCGCCCGACGCATATCGAGCAGCAACAAGCCCAGTTTGGCGTCTTTGCGCGCCAACACCGTGAGCACTGCTTCGGAACCGACAGCCATAAGAAAGACGTAGCCATTCTCGCCTTTGATGTACACCTGATCCAGCGTGCCGCGGCCCAATTCGCTGGCGATGCGCTCGCCCAACGACAGCATGGCCGCCGACATGGCCGACACCCGATCCTCTTCCACCTCGCGGGGCAGGGCCGAGGCCATGGTCAAGCCGTCCACGCTCACAACCGCGGCGGCCTCCACGTCGGGCGAACTGACTTGCAGGTCGCGCAAGCGATCCGCCATCATTTCATTGCGAGATTTCGACAAGGCAGGGACTCCTTCCCCTATAAAGTTGCTCAGGGAACAGCGGCGTGTAATGTAGCATAACGCTATAGGGATGTCAAGCAAAGCGCCCCGATTCTGCGCTCATTCGGCGCCATGCGCCCCTCCCAGACGATTTGTCTTAAAGCAAACTGTGACTATAATCGTTCCTCATACCCGGCCTCACGAACCGTGAATTCTATGGAGCAGTTTCTCAACCGCTTTGTCGAGTCACTCACCGGCGACAAGGGATATTCCGACAACACCATCGCCGCGTACCTCAACGACCTCAACCAGTTCGTCGAGTATCTGCGCTCGCACCCAAACGCCCCCGTGTCGGATCCCTCCGAATGCTCCCCGCAAGTGCTGCGCGACTTTTTGGCCGATCTGCAAACGCGAGGATACGCCTCGTCCACCGTTGCCCGCAAAGTCGCCGCCGTCAAATCCTTCTTTCACTTCCTCGCCGCGCAGGGCGTCGTCACCTCGGACCCCACCGCCGGGCTCGAGTCGCCGCGAATCGAAAAGCGCGCGCCCCGCGTTCTCTCGCCCGACGAAGTCGAGCGATTGCTCATCGCTCCCCAGCAATCTATCGGCCCCAAAGCCCTGCGCGACCGCGCCCTGCTCGAACTGCTCTGCGCCAGCGGTATGCGTGTCACCGAGTTGGTGACGCTCGAAGTGGACGATCTTGATCTCGACAAAGGCCTCGTGATGTGTCGGGGCAAACAAGGCCGCCGCCGCGCCATTCCCATCCAAAACCCATCCACGCTCACCGCCCTCCGCGAATACCTCTTGCGCTCGCGGCCCGGCCTCGCCCGCGACTCGGAACAGCGCGCGCTCTTCCTCAACCATCGCGGCGAAAAACTCACCCGGCAGGGCCTGTGGCTCATCATCAAATCGCACGCCGAAGCCGCCGGCATCTCCGCCGAAGTCACCCCGCACACCTTGCGGCACTCCTTCGCCAAACATCTGCTCAGTCAAGGCGCAGAACTGCGCCAACTGCAAGAACTGCTCGGCCACGCCAACCTTTCCACCACTCTCATTTACGGACAAATGGACAAAGACTCGGAATGACAACTTACTTCACCCGCGCCCACTACCAACAATCTGCCGACTTCATCCGACACCGCACACAGCATACACCCAAATTCGGACTCATCCTCGGCTCCGGACTCGGCGGGCTGGCCGACTCCATCGAAAATGCCAACCGCATCCCCTCCACCGACATTCCCCATTGGCCGCACTCCACTGTCGAGGGCCACGCCGGCCAACTCGTTATCGGCAAACTGCGCGGGCAAACCGTGTTGGCTCAGCAAGGCCGCGTCCATTTTTACGAAGGCCTGCCCATGCAGCACATCACGCTCCCCGTTCGTGTCATGTTCGAACTCGGAGTCCGCTATCTCATCGTCACCAACGCCGCAGGCGGCATCAACCCCACTTTCAATCCGGGCGATGTCATGCTGATCGAAGATCACATCAACCTCGTGGGCATGGCCGGATTCAACCCGCTGATCGGCCCCAACGATTCCGACCTCGGCCCCCGCTTCCCCGACATGAGCAACGCCTACGATCGCGATCTGCGGGGAGTCGCCATGCGCGCCGCCGCCGACTCTGGCATCACCCTTCGGCAGGGCGTGTACTGCCAACTCGCCGGGCCCTCCTTCGAGACCCCTGCCGACATTCGTTTCTTGAAAGCCATCGGGGCCGACGCGGTGGGCATGTCCACCGTGCCCGAAACCACAGTGGCGCGGCACTGTGGAATGAAAGTGCTGGGCTTCTCCGGCATCAGCAACGTTCACCGCCTCGACGGCTCCCCCACCACGCACGAAGAAGTGCTCGAAACGGGCAAAGCCATCGGCCCGAAACTGGCAGCCATCATCACAGGGGTCTTGAGCAAATTGGCGGAGCAAGGCATTGGCGTGGATATCTGATGCAATCCTCTGGCTCTACGATCATCAGCGGTGGGTGTTTGTCGTTTTGCTGGCGCTCTGCGTTCTGCAATTGTTTCTATTTTGGCGGGCGCAAACGCATCTGCGCTATACGGCCTTCAGCATCGAACGCGAGAACATTGTTGCCGCCCGCAACCGAAGCCTGACGCTGGCTGTTCTGTGGGCCGCGCTCATGGCCGCCGCCCTCCTTTCCAACACTTTCCTCGCGCCCAACCTCACCGATCTCTTCGGCGCCGCGCCCACGCCCACCATCCCTCTCCCCACGAGCACGCCCGCGCCCACCGTCACCCCCGAACTCGTTTTGCCCGGCCTCGAATCGCCCACCCCCGAGGCGGCGCTCGGCCCCACGCCCTCGCGCACGCCGGTGCCCGCCGGGGGCGCGGGCTGCCTCTTCCCATTGGCGACCATCACCAGCCCCATCCCCGGCGCAATACTCGCCGGTGAAGTGGAAGTGCGCGGCGCGGCCAACATCGAGAACTTCGCCTTTTATGTTGTCGAAATCTCCACGCTCGGCGAAAACTGGCTCACCGTCATCACCTCTCAACCCGACTCGGAAGGGCATATGCTCCCCGTCATTGACGGCGTGCTCGGCAAATGGGACACTCGTTTGCAGGAGCCGGGCGATTACGCTTTGCGGCTGGTGGTGTACGACGCCGCCGGTAACCATCCCGTGCCCTGCACTATCCCCATCACCATCGCGCCGTTGATTGAGCCCACCGATACGCCGTTTCCGTGAGGTATACTCTGGCTATGCCCTCCGCGAACCGAATCCCCGTCGTCGTCCGCCCGGCCCGCGCCGACGACATTCGCACCCTCGCCACCTTCGATCACAGTTACAGCACCGATTACGTGTGGCAAGTGGAAGTGCGCGAAGAGCAGGGGCAGATCACCGCCGGGTTTAGGCAAGCGCGGTTGCCGCGCTCGGTGCGTGTGCTGTATCCGCGCGACGCCGAGACGTTGGCCGCCGTGTGGACTCAGCGCCGACTGTTCATCGTGGCCGAGATCGAAGATCAAGTGCGCGGCTATCTCAGTGTGATGGAAGCGACGGTGAACGACACCGGCTGGGTAGCCGAGTTTGCGGTGGAGCGCAAAGTGCGGCGGCAGGGCATTGGCGCAGTGCTCGTTGCTTCGGCAGTCGATTGGGCGCGCGCAGTGGACCTGCGGCGGCTGTTGGTGGAAGTGCAATCGAAAAACTATCCGGCCATCTGTTTTTGTCAGAAGCATGGATTCACATTCTGCGGCTACAACGACCGATACTTCGCCAATCAGGACATTGCCTTGTTCTTTGGCATATCGTTGTGAGTCGCTGATCAGAAAGGCGGTCCCATGAGCCCACAACCAACACGCGGCGACAAGCGCATACCGGCCTATATTAAAGCGGCGGAGCGTTTCCAAAAGGGAGACTTCGAGCTCGAAGTTCCTACCGCGCCGCCCGACGAGGTGGGGCGGTTGTTGGGGCAGGCGTTGGGCAATTTGGGCCGCGCGCTCGAAACGCGCTACCACGAAGTTTCTCTCCTTGATTCGATCACCTCGCAAATCAACGAAGGCCTCCTGCTCGACGATATTCTTGAGCACGTGTACCGCCTCAGAACGTTTGTCGTGCGTGATTTCATCGCCGAGATTGTTGGCCGCCACAACAATTTGGCCAAGCCCAAAGGAACAACCGTCACTCTCGACGAATGTGCCAGCGGCGAGGTTGTGGCTGATCCGTTGCGCTTGCGGCAAGTGATGGACAATTTGATCTCGAACGGCGTGAAGTATTCGCCGCCCGGCAGTGTGCAAGCGCACGGCGGCGAGATCGGCGTGGACTCGGAGCCGGGCCGCGGCGCAACGTTTTGGTTTACGCTCCCCCGCTGAGGGAAAAAGACCTGTCCATAAACGTAGGGGCGACCCTTGCGGTCGCCTGCAATGGGCAGGGGCAAGCCCTGCCCCAACGGGTTGACGGATAGTCTCTAAGTTGAGCCCCTCGCATGTCCATCGCCGTCGTTCTGCTGTTCGTCGCCGAATCGCTGGCCGCCTTCAATCAGATTCTCACGGCGGCCGTCGTCGTCACGGCGCTCTCGCTCCTTCTCTATAGCCTCACTTTCAATCTTCATGACCGGGTGTCCCGCTCGTACAGCGGCTTGCTCGGCGCGGTGTCGGCAGTGTTCGTGGGCGATGTGGTCGCCTCGCTCACCACGCAGGCCAGCGCCGCCGAAGCCTGGCTCCGCTTTCAGTGGTTGGGCATCGCCTTTCTGCCCCCGGCCTACTTTCACTTTTCGGATGCATTGCTCGAAACGACCGGCCTGCCTTCGCGCGGGCGGCGGCGCGCGGCCATCCGTGTCGTGTACGTTCTGGCGGCGGCCTGCTTCGCGGTGGCGGCCTTCACCGAATGGCTGGTGACCGATCCGCGTATCGAAGGCGGCACACAACATCTTCAGCCCGGCCCCCTGTTTCCTCTCTTTTCACTTCTGTTTGCCGCCGGATCGTTCATCGCCTGGATGAACGTCTATCGCGCCTACAACCGCTGTCTCACGTCGGCCACTCGCCGCCGCATGAGCTATCTGCTCATCGCCTCCATTACTTTGCCCTTCAGCGTATTCCCTTACCTTCTGCTCGTCGGCGGGCAGAGCGCCATTCTGCACCCGCTCATCTTTTGGTTCTTCTCCGTCAGCGGCAACATGTTTGTGGGCGCCATGCTCACGGTGATGGCCTACACGGTGGCTTTCTTCGGCACGGCGCAAGCCGACCGTGTGATCAAAAGCCGACTCTTTCAATGGCTGCTTCGCGGCCCGTTCGTGGCCTCGATGGTGTTGATGGTGATGGTGTTGGCCGGCCGCGTGGCGCGCGGCTTGGCGCTCGAAGGCGTGCCGTTGGTGTCCATCGCGGCCATCGGCGCACTGCTGCTTTTGCAGTTCGTCATCACGCTGGTGCGCGTGCCGCTGGAGCGCTGGCTGTTTTACGGCGGCAGCGCCGATCGCGGCGACGTGCGCCGATTGCAATTGCTCGAAGAGCGTTTGCTCACCGCCAACGACGCCGAACAGTTCTTGGAATCGGTGGTGGCCGCCGTGTGCGATCTGCTTCGCGTGCCGTCGGCGTTCGTGGCTTCGGTGTCCCCTGAGGGCGCGCGGATCGAAGCCAAAGTGGGACCCGATGCTCCACCGGAAGAGGCGGCCAACCTGAGTCTGTCTGTGATTCAAAATGGGGCGCCGTCGCCTCACCCCGACTCATTATTCGTTTGGGATCGATACTGGGTGATGCCGCTTCACGCTCAAAGTGAGGCCGATGGCCTCGCTCGCCCCAACGAGGTGCTGGGGCTCATGGCTCTACGCGCGCGCGCGCCGCAACCCGATTTGACTCCCGACGAAACGCAAACGCTCGAAACGTTGGCCGAACGCGCCGCCGCCGCGCTCGAAGATCGGCGGTTGCAGCGCAACGTGTTCGCCGCGCTCGATTCGCTCCTCTCGCAAGTGGATCGCTTGCAGAGGTTGAGAGCGGCGGCGCGTTACTCGTCGGCGCAAGTGCTCATGCCCGATGCCGTCGCCGAATCCGATCTCACCCAATACGTTCGCGATGCGCTCAAGCAGTATTGGGGCGGCCCCAAATTGGCGAACAGCCCGCTGTTGCGATTGAAGGTGGTGGAGCAGGCCTTGCGCGATCACAACGGCAATGCGGCCAATGCGCTGAGGGCGGTTCTGCACGACGCCATCGAGCGAGTGAGGCCCGAAGGCCAGCGCAAGTTCATCGCCGAATGGATTCTGTACAACATTCTCGAAATGAAGTTCATGCAGGGCCGCAGTGTGCGCGAGGTGGCCATGCGGCTGGCGGTGAGCGAAGCCGATCTCTATCGCAAACAGAAGGTTGCCATCGAGCAAGTGGCGCACGCCATTGCCGAGATGGAACGCGATCTGCGAGACTCGGCGAGGGAGATGGATTACCCGGTGGCCGGTTGAGGGCGGCCCGGCGTATGATGCCAATCATAGAGCCTGCCTCACAGTGTGCGGTAAAATATCGCCGGACCCATGAAGCGATTCCATGCCGCCCTTATTGTATTTTTCGCCAGCTTCATGTCGCTGGTGCAGCCCGGCCAGTGCCCTTACTGGCTATTGGCCGGCACCCCTCACCATCCGCACCACGCCGGCCACCCCGGCAAACCCATCAGCCACAATGATTTGCAGGGCTACTATCAGGCCGATGTCCCGCCCGATTCTCAAATCGCAGTGATCCCGGTGAGCGAAATCATCGCCGCCCTTGATGCGCGCAGTCTCTATCGGCAGATTAGCCACGACGAGCCCGCCGCCCGTGAATGGCAAGCGGCCGTGGAGCCGCCTCCCCCTCGCTAACTCCCTCTCACCCTTCTTCGTGAGCGCCATCGCTCACCCCACAAACAATCGAACACTGGAACGATCCCAATTCGGGCACGGCGAAACATGCGCCGCATGTGCCGCATGTGGCTGTGTCACGCCTGACCCGGTTGGGCACGTCACACAAGGATGCTGTATGAGACGATATTTCCTCCTTGCGTTGAGCGTGTTGTTCGGCCTGGCGACAATCGCCGCCGCCGCTTGGCTCATCCGCCTCGCCCAACGCCCAACATTCCACGGCGCGGCCATCGAACCGCGCCTGCTCGCCGCCGACTTCTCACTCATGGCCACTACCGGCCAACCGGCGAAGCTCAGCGACTATCGCGGCAAAGTTGTCCTGCTCTACTTTGGATACACCTTCTGCCCCGATGTTTGCCCTACCACATTAGTGGACGTGAAGCGGGCCTTCGAGCGGCTCGGCCCCCAAGCCGAAGACGTTCAACTGCTCATGGTTACCGTTGACCCCGAACGCGACACGCCCAAAAAACTGGGCGAGTATCTGCGCTACTTCCACCCTTCGTTTGTCGGCCTCACCGGCACGGTAGACGAGATTCGGCGCGTCGCCGATTCGTTCGGCGCCAAGTTCGAGAAGCACGAAGGCACGGCGGCCACCGGCTACCTCGTCGATCACACCGCCCGCGTCTTCGTCATCGACCGGCAGGGATACCTCTCTCTCAGCATCCCCTTCGGAGCGACTCCCGACGAGATCGCCGCCGACCTCACCTACTTTCTCACTCACTGATCACACACCCGCGAGGACACTCTCATGAAAAAGTTGACTTTCATATCACTCCTGATTCTGACATTGACGTTGGCGGCTTGCGGCGGCGCCGCGCCCACAGCGACCCCCACACCCGAACCGCCACCGCCGCCCACTTCAACGCCCGTGCCGCCCGCCCCTGAGATCGTCGTCGAAGAAGCGTGGGGGCGCGCTTCGCCAATGATGGCCGATGCCGGAGCGATCTACATGCACATTCACAACGAGGGTGACGCCGCAGATACGCTGATCAGCGCGGCGACCGACGCCTGCGGCGTAGTGGAACTGCACGAAACCTACGACAAAGGCGATGGCACAATGGGCATGCGCCCGGTAGAAGGCGGAATCGAAATCCCGGCCGACGAGGCCGTTGCGCTGGAGCCCGGCGGCCTGCACATCATGTGTTTGCAGAAGAAGGCCGACTTTGCTGTGGGCGCAACCGTGGCCCTCACCCTCACCTTCGAGAAATTCGGCGAAGTGACAGTGGAGGCCGAAGTGCGCGAGATGGAAGAAGGCATGATGCCCATGTCGCCCATTGCCATCGAAGAGGCCTGGGGCCGCGCTTCGCCAATGATGGCCGACGCCGGAGCGTTTTACATGAATATCCACAACAGCGGCCATGACGCCGACACGCTGATCAGCGCGGCGACCGGCGCCTGCGGCGTAGTGGAACTGCACGAAACCTACGACAAAGGCGATGGCACAATGGGCATGCGCCCGGTAGAAGGCGGAATCGAAATCCCGGCCGACGAGGCCGTTGCGCTGGAGCCCGGTGGCCTGCACATCATGTGTTTGCAGAAGAAGGCCGACTTTGCTGTGGGCGCAAAGATCATGCTCACCCTCAACTTTGAGCACGCTGGCGAAGTGATGGTTGAGGCCGAAGTGCGCGATCAGTAGAATCAATTGGAGTTGCCTGCGCCATTGCCAAGGCGATGGCGCAGGCCAGTGCTATGAAACCACATCCGATTGTGATCTTGATCCTGCTCGTCTTGCTTGCATCTTGTGGCGGGGCGCCGACTCTGACCCCGACCGCCATAAGTGCAGTTTGCTCCAAGCCTCAATCGCATCGCACTACACCCCGCGCGGTTGCCGTCGCCGTCGTTCCGGGCGACGCGGCGCGCGGCGAAACGTTGTTCAACCGCACCGTGATGGGGAAGAACGCCGCGCCCGGCTGTATCAACTGCCATTCGCTCGCGCCCGGCGTGACGCTGGTGGGGCCCTCGCTGGCCAGCATCGGCGCGCGCCCCGATGCCACTGCCGACTATGTGCGCGAGTCGATCATTGCGCCGGACGCAGTAATCGCCGTGGGATTCACGGTTGGCAGTATGTACCCAAACTATGCCGCCGAGCTGACGCCGCAAGAACTCGCCGACCTCACCGAGTTCATGCTGACCCTGCGCTGATCTTTCGCCGAAGTTTGGCGATTGACTCTTCCGGTTGTACAATACCAGCCGCCGATTCACTCGGCGGCTTTTTGTTCTATGGAGCGAAAACAGAGCTCAACAAAAACAGATTCACAATTAGGCGGGCATCGTTATCATGACGATGCGCCCGGCGAGCAGCTGCCCCTGCCCAAAGCCTCGCCGTTGCAGAGAGCGGCGATGCTGTTGGTGCAGTTGGGGCAGGGTATTGCTGATCATGGGCAAGAGATAGCGGCGGTGCTTCTGTTGGCCTTTGCGCTCATCGCTCTGCTGGCTTTGCTCAACCTCAGCGCCGGCACCCTCACCAATGCATTGGCCGACACCCTGCTCAGCTGGCTGGGGGTCGGCGCGTGGCTCGTCCCGCTCACGGCAATGGGGATCGGCGCCGCGCTCATTGCGCCCCTCTTTCGCAAGCGAGTGATCATCCATTGGCCGCGCGTCATTGCCGCCGAGGTGGCCGTGTTCTGCGGGCTGGGGCTCCTGCAAATGATGATGAAAGCCACACTGGCCGAAGCCGTTGCCGGACGGGCGGGGGGCATTGTGGGCTGGTCGGTGGCGATGATGATGAGCGACGGATTGAAGTCGTGGGCGGCGCTGGCGCTCACGCTGATCTTTTTGGTCTGCGTGGCATTCGCCGCCGGGCTCACTCCCGGCGCCGCTCTGCGTTGGCTGATGCGCGCGCAGGCGCGGTTGAGGGGCGAAGAATGGGCGGAAGAAGAGTCGGTGTCTACCACGGTGGTGACGGCGCCCATTGGCAAAATCGATTCGTCGCGCACGATCAAACTCGACGACCGCCCGCGAGAGAAGATCAAATACGCCAAACGATTCACGGTGGAGCCGATCAAAGACTCCAAACCGGCGAAACCGAAGAAGCGCGACACGCGACTGCCGCCGCTGGAGATGTTGGAGGATGGCGGCGCGAGCAAAGTGTCGGAAGCGGACATCAATCGCAATGCGGCCATCATCGAAAAGACGCTGGGCGATTTCGGCATCCCGGCTAAAGTGATCGATTTCAAGTCCGGGCCGTCGGTGACGCAATACGCGGTGGAGCCGGGATACGTGGAGCGGCCCGGCCCCGACGGGTCGCCGAAACGATACAAAGTTCGTGTGTCGCAGATCTCGACGCTGGCGAACGATCTGGCGTTGGCGCTGTCGGCCAGCACCATTCGCATCGAAGCGCCCGTGCCGGGCCATTCGTATGTGGGCATCGAAGTGCCCAACCGCAAAACGTCGAACGTGGGGCTGCGCGGGGTGATAGAGTCCGACGGCTTCGCCCGACTCAATTCGCCGCTGGCGATTGCGCTGGGGCGCGATGTGTCCGGCTCGCCCATCTCGGCAGACTTGGGGAAGATGCCGCATCTGCTCATCGCCGGAACAACGGGGTCGGGCAAGTCGGTGTGCATCACGTCGATCATTTCGTGTTTGGTGATGAACAACACGCCCGAAGATTTGCGGCTGGTGATGATCGACCCGAAGATGGTGGAGTTGGCGCGCTTCAACGGTTTGCCGCATCTCTTCGGCAAAGTGGAGGTGGAACTGGAGCGAATCATCGGCACACTGCGTTGGGCCACGCGCGAGATGGATCGCCGCTACAAGTTGTTCGAGTCGCTGCAAGCGCGCGACATTGCCAACTACAATCAAAAGGTGAAGCGGAGCGGCGAGCGTTTGCCGCGCATCGTGGTGTTGATCGACGAGCTGGCCGACTTGATGATGATGTCCCCCGACGAAACGGAAAAGACTCTGGTGCGCTTGGCGCAAATGGCGCGAGCCACCGGAATCCACTTGGTCGTCGCCACCCAACGCCCCAGCACCGACATTGTGACTGGACTCATCAAGGCCAACTTTCCGGCGCGCGTGTCGTTTGCCGTCGCTTCGGGCATCGACAGCCGCGTGATTCTCGACACGCCCGGCGCGGAGTCGTTGCTGGGGCGGGGCGATATGCTCTTCCTTGCGCCGGAGGCGGCCGGCCCGGCCCGCTTGCAGGGTTGCTTCGTGGGCGACCGCGAAGTGGAGCGAGTGGTGACTTTTTGGAAAGAGCAAATGTTGGACGAGGAGCCGGAAGAAGAAGAGGAGAAGGGGAGCATGGAAGAGGCGGAGAAGAAGACGGCTGCCCCGTGGGATGATATGCTGGCGCGTGAGGCGGTGGTGAGCGACAAAGATTCGCAAATCGAAGAGGCCATCGCCATCGTCAAACAATATGGAACGGCTTCGGCCAGTTTGCTTCAGCGCAAGATGCGCATCGGTTATCCGCGCGCGGCGCGGCTGATGGATGAACTGAAAGAGATGGGCATTGTGGGCCGCGAGCAGGCTGGAGGCAAAACGCGCGAGCTGCTGATCGGCAAAGACGACGATCCCATCGGGCGGCGGGCGAGGATTATCGGGGATGAGGAGGATGAATGATGGTCAACCCTGAGCCGCTCTCCGACGCAACCCCTCCGGCTGAGTCGGCGGTCGAGCGGGCGATTGCTTTCGGCATCGACATGACATTGCTGATCGAGAATTTGCGGTTGACGCCGACGGAGAGGGTGAAACGCGGCCAGGCCATGCTTGATTCGGTTGTTGCACTGCAAACGGAAATTCAGGCGTGGCGGTCCCGACAAGCGCAGTCAACATGAGCACCACAAACTTCCAACGCCTCATCGCTTTGTTCGAATTGCGAAAGCGACCTTCCGAATAGCCGGAGCGCTCGCCCGTTACCGGCGCGGACTGCCCGGCGGATACTCGGGCGTGCAGGCGTTCGTTTCCATTTCGGGGATGGGCGCAAGCAATGCGATACCTTGCTGGAAACGCCCCGCCGCGACGAAGACGCACCGGTCGCGCATCGAGAACAGAATAGTGATACCCCCTTTGATCTCGACCTGCGGATTGCGCAGGCGAAAGACGAGAGTCGGCGACTCGAATAGCGCACCCTGCATATCGAACACGGGGCCGGCGTCTCTAACGCGGTAGACTGTCAACGCTATGTTTGTCACCGAGAGGGCGACGACTATTCCCAACACCGCTGCGCGCATGACTCACCTCGCGATCACATCGTGCTGGCAAACAGAATCAGAGTTGCCAGCACGATTACGGTGCTTGCGGCCACTGCCAATTTGCGGTTCGCCAACGCCGCCTTGAGGTCAAATGGATACAGCCGGGCGTTCCGCGCCTCGTCGATGATTTCTTCTTGTTTGATTTGAGCGAGTTTCGCCAGGGTGTACATATCGTGTGTGTTCATTGCCGTCTCCTGTTTGTGTGTTCGAAGGATTATTGTTGCTCATACCATAGCACCCACCCCCTTGCCAAACTTGATCTTTCTTGACAAAACTGCTCCGGAAACTTGACAGTTGCGATATACTCGGATCACTCCGCCATGCCCTTTTCACAGTGGCACAGCCTTGAGCCGAACCCCAGCCGTCACCCCCGAAACATTTGCCACCTTCGGCGATCTGCTGAAGTATCTGCGCCGTCGGGCGGGCCTCACCCAACGTGAACTGTCCATAGCCGTCGGATACAGCGAGTCGCTCATCAGCCGCCTTGAACAGAACCAGCGCGCGCCCGACGAGGCGACACTGGCCGCTCGCTTCGTGCCTGCCCTGCAAATTGAGCATGAACCGGAGTGGGTCGCGCGTTTGTTTGAGTTGGCGGCGCCACGCGCCGAAGGCGAATCGGAAAGGCAGGGTGACGAAACCCCGCCGCCGAACAACCTGCCGATTCAACTCACCAGTTTCATTGGGCGCGAGAAGGAGACTGAACACATTGGGCAGTTGCTCTCCGGCCACCGATTGGTTACGCTTATCGGCCCCGGCGGCACGGGCAAGACGCGACTCTCACTGCAAGTCGCCGCCCTCCTGTTACGCTCATATCCTCAGGGCGTATGGATGGTGGATTTCGCCCCACTCTTCGATCCCAGCCTCGTGCCTCAAACCGTCGCCGCCATATTGGATGTGCGCGAACGACAGGGCGGCTCCACCCTCGCGGCGTTGGTTGATTCTCTGCGTGAGAGACGTTTGCTCTTGTTGCTCGACAACTGTGAACATTTGGCGGACGCTTGTGCGTATTTGATTGAGCCGTTGCTGTGCGCTTGCCCCGACCTGCGCATCCTCGCCACCAGCCGCGAGGCGTTTGGCATAGCGGGCGAGGCTGTGTTTCATGTGCCTTCTCTCGCCGTGCCGGATGCCAACCGCCCTATGCCCATCGAGACTCTTGTTCAATGCGAAGCCGTCCGGTTGTTCGTCGAACGCGCCACGGCGATCATGCCGGACTTTATCGTGGCGGACGATAACGCGCCCGCCCTCGTTGATGTGTGCCGGCACTTGGACGGTATCCCGCTCGCCATCGAGTTGGCGGCGGCCAAAGTGAGTGTGCTGCGGGTGGAGCAGATTGCGGCGCGGCTGAATGATAGTTTTCGTTTGCTCGGCGGGGGAAGCCGCGCCGCCCTCCCGCGCCACCGGACTCTGCGAGCGACAATGGATTGGAGCTATGACTTGCTCGGCGAGGAAGAGCAAACGTTGCTGAGGCGGTTGTCGGTTTTCGCTGGCGGTTGGACGTTGGAGGCGGCAGAAGCAGTGGCTGGCGGGCAATCGTCGTTGATTGATGCAGATGTGCTGGAGCTGCTCACACTGTTGGTGAACAAGTCTCTGGTGGTTGCCGAACGCAAACAAGGCCGGGAAGCGCGCTATCATTTGCTCGAAACCGTTCGCCAGTATGCGCGTGAGAAGTTGGCGGAGAGCGACGAGGAAGATAGAGTGCGCGAACGGCAGTACCAATGGTTCTTGAGTGTGGCTGAACGCGCCGACCTAGAATTGATGCAGGGAGGCAAACAAGAGTATTGGCTCAATCGGTTGGATGTTGAACTCGACAATGTGCGCGCCGCCCTCGACTGGTCATTGATGACGGAACGGTTCGAAGCCGAGTCGCGGCTGGCCGCCAGCCTTTTGATGTTTTGGCTGCATCACGGGTTTCGAGAGGGACGCACATGGCTGGAAGCCGCTCTGACTCGGCGGGAGACTTTGCCAAAGGCTCTGCTGGCGCGAACATTTCGCGCCGCCGGCCGATTGGCCGCACGGCAGGGTGATTTCGATGCGGCAGAGAAATATTCGGAAGCCGTGCAGTTGTTTGTAGATCGCGCGGTTGCCGCTCTGCCCGATTTCACGCTCACCGCGGCCAACGCCCCGGCGGTGGCGCAAGTGTGCCAACGGTTGGATGGCGTGGCGTTGGCGATTGAGTTGGCGGCCTCGCGGGTAAAGATGTTGAAGGTGGAGCAGATCGCCGCGCGGTTGGACGACGCTTTTCGTCTGCTCACTGGCGGCAGTCGCACCGCCCTCCCGTGCCAGCAAACATTGCGCGCCACCATTGATTGGAGTTACAGCCTGCTTTCCGAAACAGAGCGGAAGGTGCTGCGCCGACTCTCCGTGTTTGCAGGCGGCTGGACTCTGGAAGCCGCCGAGTCGGTGTGTGGGGGGAACGGCGTTGACGAGCGCGACCTCTTGGATTTGTTGACTCAATTGGCGAACAAATCACTGGTGATGGCCGAGCGGGAGCAGGGAGCCGATGCCCGTTATTCCTTCGGCACCTCACGTATTACCTGCAATTGGCCGAGTCGGCTGAGGCCGAGTTGCATCAACGCAATCAGGCGCAATGGATGTCGCGTTTGGAATTGGAGCACGACAATCTGCGTGTTGCACTGGGTTGGGCGGTGAAGGCGCAACCAGAATACGGCTTGCGATTGGCCGCGGCCCTGTCGGAGTTTTGGGACACGCACGGCCATCTCACCGAGGGGCGCAAGTGGTTGGAAGCCGCATTGAAGGCGAGGAGCAACTTGCCGCCCACACCTACGAGGGTGAAGGCGCTCTATGGAGCAATGGGGCTTGCCATCCGGCAGACGGATGTTGCCAGCGGCCTTGCGCTCTCTGCCGAAGGTTTTGCTCTGGCGCAGACCCTTGATTACAAGCCCGGCATTGCCGACGGCTTCGCCTTGCAGGGGATGGTGACAGAACATTTTGAAAACGACATGACCCGCGCCAATGCTTTCTATGATCAGGCGCTCGAATCGTGGCGCGCGCTCGGCGACAGAAGACGGATTGGGCAAGCACTCGGGCCTCTCGCTTCGCGCGCGCTCAGACACTACAAGTATGCGGAGGCCGAGAAACTATTTGCCGAAAGCCTGTCGTTGTTTCGCGAAGTGGAAGATGAAAGGGAGATTGCCGGAGCGTTGTGGAATCTGGCGGAAGTGGCCAACCTGCGCGGCGACTATGAATTGGCCCGAACCCGCGCCGACGATAGCTTCGCCCTCTATCGAGAGTTGGATGATAAGCACGGCATCGCCACGGCTCTGCGCGCTCTCAGCGAAGCCATGCAGAATCAGGGCCGTCTCGAACAGGCAATCAGTGCCAGTGAGCAAAGCGTGGGCATCTTTAGCCAACTGAATGATCGCGGCTGTTTAGGAACCACTCTGTGTGTGCTGGCACGGCAGATTCAGCAGAGCGGCGATCTTCAACGCGCGAGCGCATTGGCCGGAGAGGCGGTGCGCATTGCGCGCGAAATCGGGCACAAGCACTCGGCATCTGCGGCGCTGGAAACGTTGGGGAGTATTGCGTTGGCGCAGGGCGATGCGGCCGCGGCGCAACAGCAATTCCATGATGGGCTGATGTTGCAGTACGACCTCAAAGACATGCGCTGTATCTCCTCACTTCTACGCGGCTGTGCTTGTTTGGCGGCGGCGCTGAAGCAACCGGATCGCGCGGCGCGGTTGTTGGGAGCGGTGGAGGCGCTGTGGGATGGGATCGGCGCCCGACCCGCGCCCGCCGACCACGCGGCATGGGAACGGGAGGCCGTTGCTGCGCGCGCCCAACTGGACGAATCCACATTCAATGCTGCGCGGGATGAAGGCCGGGCGATGACAATGGATCAGGCGATAGAGTTCGCAATGGGTTACAATTCACCCGCCGCTGAGGCAACGCCGACGAGCCATTGACAGGCCGCCTCTTGCGCCAAATCCATTTCACAGGTGAATGATGTCCTCCCTCTCCACCATCAAAACCCTATTCGAGTACAACTGCTGGGCTAATCGTCGAATGCTCGCGGCGTGCGCCGGATTGACGGTAGAGGAATGGTCACGCGAAGTGAACCAATCGTGGGGCAGTGTGCACAAACTGCTCACCCACATGTTCGCCGCCGAGACGGTGTGGCTGGCCCGTTGGATGGGGACATCGCCCAAAGCATTGCGGCAGGCCGCCGACTTCCCCACCTATGGCGATTTGGTGCGCGCGTGGGAAGGGCTCAACGCGGAGACGGAATTGTTCATCGCCGGGTGTGATGAGAAGGCGCTGAAACGCGAGGTGGCCTACACCAACACCAAAGGTGAAACGCGCACCTTCCCGCTCGGCCAACTCATGTTGCACGTCGCCAATCACGCCACGCACCACCGCGGGGAATTGGCCGCCATGCTATCCTCATTCGGCGTTGACCATCCCGAAGATGATCTGCTGTGGTATTTGCGGGAACTGAAAGAAGGAAAGTAGAATCGCCGGGCAAGGGGCTTAAGCCTCTTGTCATCAGATTTCCGAAGGAGCCTGTTATCCATGCCCGAGCCGCGCGCCGTCAAGCTTGCTCAAGTGCTCGTCCGTTATTCGCTCGAACTCAAACCCGGCCAGCAGTTCAACCTGCGCACCTCGCCGCAGGCCGAAGAACTCTCGCTGGCAATCTACGCCGAAGCGATTCGCGCCGGAGCGCACGTGTTCGCGCAAAACGCATTGCCCGGCGCAGACGAAGCGTTTTACAAATACGCTTCCGAAGCCCAACTCGATTTTGTGTCGCCGGTGCGAAAACTGGTCACCGAAACCTTCGATGCTGTGTTGTTCATTGACGCCCAGCACAACACGCGCGAACTGAGCGCCATCGACCCGGCGCGGCAGGCGCGCGCCCGCAAAGCCGGCGCTCCGCTCAGCAAACTGTTGATGGAGCGCGCCGCCCGCAACGAACTGCGCTGGTGTGTCACGGTCTATCCCACGCATGCGATGGCGCAAGAGGCCGATATGAGTCTCGACGACTATCGAGATTTTGTGTACGGCGCGGGCTTGCTCGACGATCCGGACCCGGTGGCGCGGTGGCGCGAAGAGGGCGCGCGCCAGCAAAAACTGATCGGCTGGCTGGCCGGGAAAGATCGCGTGACTCTGAAGGGCGCGAATGTCGATCTCGCTCTGTCAATCAAAGATCGCAAATTCAAAGAAGCCGACGGCAAGTACAATTTCCCCGACGGCGAAATTTTCACCGGCCCGGTCGAAGAGTCGGCCAACGGATGGATCCGATTCCGTTACCCGGCCATTTACGGCGGGCAAGAGGTCACCGACATCGAATTGTGGTTCGAGAACGGCAAAGTGGTGAAGGAGAAAGCGACGAAAGGCCAGGAGCTTCTCACCTCACTGCTCAATACCGATGCGGGCGCGCGCTATTTGGGCGAGTTGGGCATTGGCACGAACTACGGCATCCAGCGCTTCACCAAAAATATGTTGTTCGACGAAAAGATTGGCGGCACGATTCATTTGGCCGCTGGCGCGAGTTACCCCGAGACCGGCGGCAAAAACGAATCCGGTTTGCATTGGGATATGCTGTGCGATATGGCCGAGAGCGAAATCCACGTGGACGGGGAACTGTTCTACAAGAACGGCAAGCCCGTTGCGGGATAACTCAATACACTCACCTTACGCAGTGTCATTGCGAGGGCAGTGGTTTTCGCCCGAAGCAATCTCGGTTTGCTCGGGGGATTGCTTCGCACAAATCGCTCGCAATGACATCGAGTGCGTAAGGTGAGTATTTAGATGCGATGTTGAGACGGAGTCTGCATTGGCGTGTTGTGCGAGAAGATGAGAGCGAATGACCATAGATAAGGAAACCGAAAGATGATGCCGTTCAGTAAATGTCCGGTGTGTGGGGGCGATCTGATTGAAAAGGATGTTGAGAAGATCCTGCGTGGTGGGGCCGATACAGCGGTTCTGATGGTGCGCGCAGAAGTCTGTTTGAAGTGTGGTGAGCGTTTGTATTCTCAGGAGACGGTCAGGAAGTTTGAGCAAATTCGCGCGAAACTTGAACGCCATGAAGTTGGAGAGTTTCAGCCGTTGGGCCAATCCTTTCAAGTTGCCTGATCGATTTTGAAAAGGAGAGGCCGTATATGTTCAACACAACCACCGAAGTCGCCGACGCGCTCGGCAAACAGCAGTACATTGCTTCCAGTGAAATCTCCACCGTGCTTTACCTCGCCGAGCGGCTGGGCAAGCCGGTGCTGGCGGAGGGCCCGGCAGGCGTGGGCAAAACGGAATTGGCAAAAGCGTGGGCCGCCGCCGCCGGACGCGAACTGGTGCGCCTGCAATGCTACGAAGGGCTGGACGAAACCAAAGCCCTCTACGAATGGGAATACGCGAAACAGATGCTGTACACGCAGTTGTTGCGCGACAAACTGCAAACGCTGTTGGCCGATTCGCAAAGCCTCGCCTCCGCCGCCGACCGATTGGCGAAAGAAGAGGACATCTTTTTTTCTCAACGTTTTCTTTTGCCGCGCCCTCTGCTCAAAGCTGTCCTCTCCGACACGCCCATCACTCTGCTCATCGACGAAATCGACCGCACCGACGCCGAGTTCGAAGCCTTTCTGCTCGAAGTGCTCTCCGATTTTCAGGTGAGCGTCCCGGAGATTGGCACGCTCAAAGCCAAACATCAGCCGCTCGTTCTGCTCACCTCCAACAACACCCGCGAACTGTCCGAGGCCCTCAAGCGGCGGTGTGTTTATCTCTTCATCGACTACCCCACCCCCGAAGCGGAACTGCGTGTCGTCCGACTCAAAGTGCCCGATCTTTCGCCCGCGCTCGCCCGGCAAGCGGTGGAGTTCGTTCAACGTCTGCGCCGGCTCGATCTCAAGAAAAGCCCCAGCGTCAGCGAAACGCTCGATTGGGCGAAGGCGCTCGTTCTCCTCAATGCCAAGAACCTCGATAAAGAGACGCTGGAGACGACTCTCACGATTCTTCTCAAGCACGAAGCCGACGTGCAGCGCGCCCGCGCCACCATCCACCGCGAGGACTCCCCACGCCGGAGCAGCCGCCCCACCGATCCCGATTCGGGCAGTACGTTCGATGGCAACATTCGCCCTCTAAAGCGGATTTAGTCTTCAGCGATCAGCACTCGGCTGATGGCTGAACGCTGATCGCTCACCGCTGTGCTATGGAAGATCGCATCATTCAATTCATCGCCGGACTGCGCGCCGCTGGCGTGCGCATTTCGTTGGCCGAGTCGCAAGACGCCGTTCGCGCCACCGCGCACATCGGCATCGCTAACCGCGATCTGTTTCGGTCGGCGCTCAAAGCCACACTCATCAAAGATCATTCCGACGGCGCGATCTTCGACAAACTCTTCCCGCTCTACTTTTCAGCGGGCGGGCCGCCGCTGATTCCCCCCTCCGACGTTCTGACTCCCGACGAGCAAGCCATGCTGCGCGATGCCATGCGCGGCCTCGCAGGTGAACTCAAAGATTTGATCCGCCGATTGGTGAAAGGCCAAGACCTCTCGCCCGAAGAACTCGAACGGCTCGCCCGCCGCGTGGGAGCCGACCGCAATACCCGGCCCGAAAATATCCGCTACCTCACCCGGCAAATGCTGCGCGAGATGGGGCTGGATGATCTCGCCGCAGAGATAGAAAAACTGCTGGCGCAGTTGGCGCAACTCGGAATGAGCCTTGAAGCGCTGGCGCAATTGCGCGAACTGCTGGAACAGAACGCGCAGGCTATTGCCGAGCAGGCCGAGCAATACGTCGGCGAGTCGCTGGCCCGCCGCCTCTCCGAACAGCCGCCCGACAAAGCCGCCGTGGATGAATTGATGGATCGGCCCTTCAACTCGCTCAGCGAATCGGAAGCGCGCGAGTTACGGCGAGAGATGACTCGGCTGGCGGCAAAACTGCGTTCGCGGGCCGCCTTGCGCCAGCGAAAAGGACGCGGCCCCACGTTCGACGCCAAGAGCACACTGCGCGCCAACGTCCGGCACGGCGGCATCCCGTTCGATCTACGATGGAAGAAGAGACGGCTCAAACCCAAGTTCGCCCTCATCTGCGACGTGTCCACTTCGATGCGTCCCGTCGTCGATTTCCTTTTGCGGTTGGTGTACGAGATGCAGGATCAGGTGGGGCGGGCGCGGTCGTTCGCTTTCATCGATCACATCGAAGAAGTGACCGACGAGTTTGCCGCGCATCGCCCGGAAGTTGCTGTGCCGGTGGTGTTGCGCCGCCTGCCATCGGGACACTACAACACTGATCTCGGCGCGAGCCTGACTCAATTCGTCAAAGAGTTCGGCGACGCGGTGGACAACCGCACGACGCTGATCATTTGCGGCGATGGCCGAAACAATTACAACGATCCGCGGCTCGATCTGCTTCAGCAGTTGCAGAGGCGCGCGCGCCGCGCGGTGTGGTTCAACCCCGAAGACAAATACGAGTGGGGCACCGGCGACAGCGACATGCTGCGTTATGCGCCCATCGTCGATGCAGTGTATCAGGTGGCAAATTTGAGGCAGTTGGCCGATGCGGTGGATAAATTGTTCGTCTTTCGTTGATGTGTAGGGGCAGGCCTTGCGTCTGCCCAGTTTTGTCGAGCAGCCTGCTATGAGTCAGACCGATCCCCTTTTGCAACCCTTCCAACTCAAACACCTCCGGCTCAAGAATCGGGTGATGAGCACCAGCCACGAGCCGTCGTACGCCGAGGACGCAAAACCGAAACTGCGCTATCAACTGTATCAAGAAGAAAAAGCCAAGGGCGGCGTGGCGCTCACCATGTTCGGCGGCTCCGCCAACATTGCGCCTGATTCCCCGGCGGCCTTCGGCCAAATCTATGTGGGCGATGATTCGATCATCCCCTACTTTCAACAAATGGCCGAGCGTCTTCACCGACACGGCGCGGCGGCCATGTGCCAGATCACGCACATGGGGCGGCGCACCTATTGGGACACTGAGAACTGGCTGCCGGTCATTGCGCCGTCTCCGGTGCGCGAACCGGCTCATCGCTCCATTCCTAAAGAGATGGAACACGCCGACATCAAGCGTGTGATCAAAACCTACGGCGCGGCGGCGCGGCGATGCAAAGAAGGGGGATTGGACGGAGTCGAGATCGAAGCCTACGGCCATCTCTTCGACAGTTTTTGGACTCCGTTGGTCAACCGCCGCACGGACGAGTATGGCGGCAGTTTCGAGAATCGGATGCGCTTCAGTTTGGATGCGCTGGCCGAGATTCGCAAACAAGTCGGCGATGAGTTCATCGTCGGCATCCGCATGTCGGGAGATGAAAGTGTGGAAGGCGGGCTGACGTATAAGGATTGCCTCGTCATCGTGCGGCGACTCGTATCCACCGGGATGCTCGATTTCCTGAACATCGTCAAGGGGTATATCGCCACCGATGAGGCGCTCTCGCATGTGATTCCAAACATGGGCACGCCCAGCGCGCCGCACCTGCCGCTCGTCGCCGCCATCCGCGAAGAGGTGGAAATACCTCTGTTCCATGCCGCGCGCATCGCCGATGTGGCCACGGCTCGCCACGCCCTCCGCGCCGGGATCGTGGATATGGTGGGCATGACTCGCGCGCTCATGGCCGATCCCCATCTTGTGGCAAAGGTCGAGCGCGGCGAAGAGGATCAAATTCGCCCGTGCGTGGGCATGGGCTATTGCATCGATCGGATCTACGTTGGGCGCGAGGCGCTGTGCGTTCACAACCCGGCGACGGGGCGCGAAGAAACGATCCCTCACCTCATCGCCAAATCAACCGAGCCGCCGCGCCGGGTGGTGGTGGTGGGCGCCGGCCCGGCCGGGCTGGAGGCGGCGCGCGTGTGCGCCGAGCGCGGGCATCGAGTGATTCTGTTCGAGGCCAACAGCAAACCGGGCGGGCAAGTGCAAATCGCCGCGCGCGCCCCGCGCCGGGCCGATATTATCGGCATCACCGATTGGCTGTACCATCAAGTTAGGCGATTGGGAGTTGATGCTCGTTTCAACCGCTACGCGGAAGCCGCCGATGTGATGGCAGAGAATCCCGATGTGGTGATCGTCGCTACCGGCGGAATGCCCGACGCCAGTTTTCTCGTCGAGGGCGGGCAGTTGGCCGCCTCCACTTGGGATATTCTGAATGGCGGCGTGAAACCCGCCGAAAATGTTTTGTTCTTCGACGATCATGGCAATCACGAAGGCTATTCGTGCGTGGAGTATTTGCTTGCCGCCGGGTCGCGGGTGGAATTGGTGACGCCGGATCGAACGGTGGCGCAGGAGATCGGTGGCACGAGTTACCCGGCGTATCTGAAATCATTTTACGAGCACGGCATCACACTGACGTTGCATTATCGCCTGACGAAAATTTCGCCGCAGGGCCGCCAACTGCGGGCGACGTTGTTCAACGAGTACAACAAATCGGCGATGGAGCGCGTGATCGATCAGGTCGTGATCGAAAACGGCACGTTGCCGGTGGCGGATCTGTACGCCGATCTCAAAGCTGACTCTTCCAACGATGGGGAAGTTGACATCGAAGCATTGATCGCCGGTCGTCGGCAAGCGCTCGTCAACAACTCCGCTGGCAAGTATCAACTCTTCCGCATCGGCGACGCGGTGTCGAGCCGCAACATCCACGCCGCCATTTATGACGCGCGGCGTTTGTGCAAAGACTTGTAGCCGCAAGCAGCCTCGCTTTCCCTTTGAGCCTGCCCCTTTTGGGCAGGCTCTTTTGTTTCTGTTTCGTTGTCAAGTGTGATCCCACGTCAACGCTCCGTGAAAAAGGACTAGTTGTCGTGTCTCATGACATCGTGAACAGAATAAAACGGCGGAGTCTCACGACATCGTAAACAAAATCAGAGAGTAACCCCCTTCGCAAAATTTAGTCCATGCTGGCTCCCACAAGGAGACAGCA